>ENA-UOOA01002852-UOOA01002852.1-human-gut-metagenome-genome-assembly--contig:-P61old-NODE-2852-length-23069-cov-78.594247_pt1 | contig 23069 bp, 24 predicted proteins | sample MGYA00242467_ERZ724014 | MGnify/ENA metagenome assembly ERZ724014 | reverse complement strand
TTCTAAGAGACTTCCCAACCGCTTGATTAAGAAGTCTTTTAGAGCATACAACACCGGCAGCTAATTTGTAGAGCTTGTACTGGCGCCCGGCAAAGCTATTGGGCTTCCTTTTTGCCAGTTCTTCAAACAGCAAGTCCACAGGGTTCTGGTATTCCTCGTCGTCCTCCAGCACCTGCATGGTGTTGAGCATTTCCAGCAGGGTAGCAAAGTTTTGTTCCTCCACCGGGGCTTCATAATGCAGATAGGCGATCAGGGCGGTGAGCAAAAGACGCTCCGATTTTTCCCAGAATGGGTCGCCGCCCTGACCTTCACCTTTGGTGTTGGTCATCAGTGCAGTCACGAGTTTCAGCACATCCTTTTCACTATGGATGTACGCCATAGGGTTATAGCGCATACTCTTGGAAAAGTTGATCGTGTTGAAGAATTTTAGCTTGTAGCCGTGCTTTAACAGGGCTTCTCCACATTCCACGCCGATACTACCTTTGGGCTGCATTTTGTCAAGATAAAAAACCAAGATGCTGCTGCAAATTTAAAAATTGCCAGCTTTCGCTTCTTTTTGGATGATTTTTCGCATTTGAGTATCCAATGTGTTCTTTGATTTCGGATTGAAAAAGATGTTGACGTTGTAAGTTGTGTTTCTGACTCGCATGGTCAACAGTCCGTCAGCGGGGCGATGTTTGGTCAATGTGATAGTTTTGCTCACTTGCGCTTCTCCTTTTACAATGTGTGTTCGCTTTCTTTTGGCTGGGTCTGTGATTTTTTCTGCTCAAGTGCTGCCTTGCTATCGTTCAACTTCTTCAGCACCGATTCCTTCTCCGGGGTCTTGCCGCCCGGTGCGGAAAGCTGCTGCTTATTCAGCACCATGTCGATATACTTGCGGATATTTTTCAGGGCAGAGACATCCGGCTGCAAGGTTTCCAGTTTGGTACGCAGTTCTGCGCTGCCGGATTGCAGCGCAGAAAATTCGGCATCCAATGCCGAAAAATCCACCGCTGTGCTGCCGTTCAGCTTCATCAGGGTGCGGACGGCTTTGTTGAATGCGTCCAGTTCGTCCTTGTGCTGGGCGGCGTAAGCGTCCTTGGTCAGCTTAAAGTTCTTCTTGATAAAGGTATCATGGACGGGTTTCAGCTTGGCATGGACGGCAGCGGCGTCCTTGATCTGAGCGATTGCCCGCATACGGTTTTCGTTCTGCTTCAACTGCCTGCGGAGTGGGGCGGCGGTCTGGTTTAAGCTGTCAATGGCTTGGTTCAAGTCCTCAACGGTGTCCAGAGAATGAGCTTTCAGGTAGTCCACCGCCCGTTTGACTTCCTCAAAGTCTCGGACAGTGTATTTCAGTTTTGCCTTGCCAGACCAATCGCTGCGCTGCTCATTGCGGAGGTTGAAGTAGTCCACCAGCAGGTCGGACAGCGTGGGCTCCTTCGCCTTTTCCAGAGCGTCCAGAAGAAGCTGCTTCTTTTCGTTCAGGTCTGCGATCCAGCGTTGCAGCCCACGGATGGCACTGCGGATGGACTGCATCAGGCTGTTGGCGGCTCGAATGTCCCGGTTCAGGTTGCCGAGAAAGGTTTCCACTCCACGCTTTTCCATCTGGTGTGCAGCGGGGCCGAGATGGACGGTCGGTATCTGCTGGATGCCCTGCCGCTCAAAGGAGCGCAGGTCAACACGTTCCGGTCTGCCAGCAGCTTCCAGATAGCGGTTGGTGATGGTTTCCCAGCTATGCCGCCAGACCTCGGCGTACTTCTGGTCGTTCCAGTCCACCGTGTTTTCCTTGTGGCACTTCCAGTTGCCGGAAGGAAGCTGAATGCGCTCACCGTTTTCGTCAAGGTCGTACACCTTTCGGGCTTTCGGGAGCCACTTGCCGTGTTCGTCCATTGCCCGGAGCGTCAGCAGAATGTGGGCGTGTGGGTTGCCATCTCCCTTGTCGTGAATGGAAAAGTCGGCAATCATACCCTTGGAAACAAACTGCTCCTGACAGAATTCCTTTATCATAGACAGATACCGCTCTTTCGGGACTTCCACCGGGAACGCCAGCACGATGCGCCGGGCAAGCTGGGAGTTCCACTGGTTCTCCACGGCTTCCACGGCGTTCCAGAGGGTTGCCCGGTCTGCAAATCCGGGCGGCGCATGGGACGGCAGCATGATCTCGGCGTGGACAAGCTCTTTCTTCTTGTTGTAGAATTTTGTTTTCTGGTCGTACTCGCTGAACAGCCGTTCGCCGCTCTGGTAAGCGGCCCCGGCAACAGCGGACTGCCCTTGGCTGCGCTTAACGATGGTAATTTTGAAATGCGGACACGGAATAGGCATCACCTCCTGATGACATTTGAATCGTTCTCTTGTAAAAATCACGGAATTATGGTACTATTATTTTGGATAAGTAAGCAGAAAGCTGGTGAGCCAATGTCGGAAAGAAAATCACAACAGGAACTGGATTTTGAACGGAAGCATGAAGAAGATTTGCAGCGGTTGCGTGGCTTGCGGTTGATTGATGATGATTTCATGGCTGCGGTGTTTGAAGAACGTGCCTGTGCTGAGTTTCTTTTGCAGATCATCTTGAAACGTGATGACTTAACCGTTAAAGAGGTTCACGGCCAGTACAGCATCAAAAATCTGCAGGGCCGTTCAGTCCGATTGGATATTTTGGCAGTGGATCGGGAAAACCGTGCATATAATATTGAGGTACAGCGCAGTGACCGTGGTGCGAGTGAAAAGCGCGCACGGTACAACAGTAGCCTGTTGGATGCAAACCTGACTGATGCGGGCGATGATTACGATGCGCTGAACGAAACATACGTTATCTTTATCACCGAAAATGACGTATTAAAGGCAGGCCTTCCAATTTATCATGTTGACCGTACAGTCCGGGAAACGGGAACGTTTTTCAACGATCAGGCTCACATCGTTTATGTGAACTCACAAATCAAGGATGAAACTGCATTGGGGAAACTAATGCATGACTTTTTCTGTACCAACTCGAAGGATATGAATTATTCCATTTTGGCACAGAGAGTTCGTTATTTTAAAGAAGATACGAAGGGAGTGGCAGCTATGTGCAGAGCTATGGAAAAGATGCGGGATGAAACCGAGCATGAAACATCGGTCAAGCACGCATTGGCAATGTTGGCAGATGGTGTGCCTTGTGAAAAGGTGGCAAAGTACACCGACCTTTCAATTGAGGAAGTCCGGGCATTAGCTGAAAAGAAATCTGCCTAACAAAAAGATAAGCCGATTGGAAATGTTGCTATTTCCAATCGGCTTTTTCTATGCGTGTTTTATGGTAGCGAGCAAAAGGATAGCTGCAAAGCAGCGCAAGGAAAATGCAGTTTTCCTTGGGATGGAATCGGGCTGGCGCACAAACGCCAGCTTCGATTTCATCGAGCCGTCTGCAAGACCGCAATTTCACCGGAACGGTGTATAATTGCGCCCTTTATTCTAAAGGGTTTTGGACGTTGCTGCGTTCGTGAACGTCATGCACCATCTTTGCAAGAGCCAGCACGACTTCCGGTTGACGGAACGAGATTTTCAGCAGTTCCATCACCTGATCGTCGGTCAGTTCTCCCGGACAGACCAGAAAGCTTTCCAGCATTCCGGCACGGGTGCAAAGACGATGCACCCGCTCTCTCCGGTTCAGCTCCGACATCCTACGTTCAAGGATATTCTCCCGGTGCTGGCAAGAGCGCAGCTTTTGCTCTGCTTTGGCTTTTTCGCTGCGGAGGTAGGCAAGGTCGGTTTTCAGTTGGGTCATGGCATCACGCTCCTTTACAGAAATAGATTACAGTTCTTCTGGCGAGTTCATATTTAGTGCAATAAAAGTTCGCATTAGTTCGATAGATTCTTTGAGTTCGGCTTGCGTGTAATGAGTGTTGAGGCGATTTTCAGGATGATGTATTTGATGACGAATATATTCCGTTAAAATTTTTTGTTCATGGATAGCAGTGTGTTGGTGAGTATGCCTGTCTACCTGATCTCTTATGTAAGACCTTTTGGGTTTTCCTCTTATAAAATCGCTTAACTTATCTTCGGCTACGATATACCCATATAGCTCATCATGGTATTCTTCCGTGATTTCATCAAATACGATATAATTGATTTCATTTAAAGACGGATACGGGAGACTTTGCGCATTTACGGGCAGAACATTTTTTCCGTGGGCATCATCATATATCAGTCGTATATTTTCAAATCCTAGTGATTTCACAACAAACCCACTATGTGTCGTTAAAATCACTTGTACTCCCGGTGATTGTGCGATTTCTTTCAGCGAATTTATAAGTACCTGCTGATTGTGTGCATGTTGAGATGTTTCGGGTTCCTCAATTGCATAAATGATACTTTGGTTGTCCGTAGCTTCTCTTGCTCTGTCTGCTTCTGCTCTAAAAAAGCTCAAAAGAATCAGTCGCCTAACACCACTTCCACGTTTATTGATAGGAATATCATTATCACCTGTAATAGTTACGGATTTGAAAACATCCCACCATTTTAAGGTATCATCTGGGATTACAGGAGTTAAGCTATTTGCAACATCTTGATCCATTTCTCTTAGCTTGTCCAATGTGCGTTGTGCTACATCACGAAGTTGCGACCTAACAAGATTAGCCACTTCGGCAAGCTTATCAGCGACTTCAGGAGACTGCATTATAGTTTTTGTTGCAACTTTCAACGGGTCTTGAATCTCACTATCGCCATCACAATTTTTTCTGTCTGCCTGAAAAAGAGCATAAACCGGTAGTTGAGACAGAACTTTCTCTTTTATGGATTTGCCGTCGCCCTTGGAAAGTTCAATTTCTGTGGGTTCCAGTTGCAAATCATCTGAATAGTGCCGCCATATCGCAGTTCTTATGCAGGCGTTTTTAGTTCTATCGTCACAGTCGATGTGCTGTTCATTAAGCAACTTCTTGAGTTCTGCGTTTGTTTTTGACAGCAAATCGCAGCACATCGGATTTTTCGGATGATTTGCACGAACATAAACTTTTGCAGTCCCACCATTCGGATATTTCTTGACAATTTCTAACTCTGAAGACTCGTTAAGAAGATATTCAGCGGAGAATGAGGTCTCGTTACTTGAATCAATAACGATACGTTCAGGGAGTTCACTAAAACAAGCCGAGATACAGATATCAGTATCTCCATCCTGCTGACTTTGCTTATTTATATCACCCTTCTCGATCTTTGCAACACTGTTCTTGTCATTGAAAAAAATATCCAATGCTTCAAGGATTGTGGACTTGCCAACATCATTTTTTCCGACAAAAGCCGTTAAATCATCAAAACCGACTACTGTTTCCCCTCGATATCCTCGAAAATTTTTTAGTTTAAGAGTCGTTAACCTCATAAAATCACCTTCTTTATGTATTTTCTCAATTGTAGTCGAACATTATCGTTTTATCAAGAAAAACCTCGGTCCGCATATCGTAGACCGAGGTTTTTCATTTTCGCTTATTTAATTCTCCATCAAGCTCAGATACCCCTGCACGATCGCCGCAGGCAGCAGGAATTTCTTTTCCACGTTGCCAAAGCGTACCGTGACCATATCAGGCTGGATGGCTGCTACCGTGCCAACGCCAAACGCCTTATGCTTGACCTTGACACCAACTTTGATTTTGGAAATATCCACCTTCACCGGGGGCTTCGGCTGAGCGGCTGGTTGGCTGTTCAGACCAAAGCTCGGCTTTGCTACTCCAATGCCAACGCTCGACCCAGCCGGGCGGGGTGTAAAGCTGCCGGGAATACTGGAAGCCGGGCGGGGCGTATAGCTGTTGCTCGGCTTGTGGATTTTGCTGCCGGAAGCCTGCGTGTATTGCGCTGTGTTGGTTTTGGGTGTAAAACCGCCATAGCTGATGATAGGTTTCGTGGGCTGCGGGGCAGGCTTCTTTTCAGGAGCCGGTTTCGGCTCGTCCTCGTCCGGAGTGAAATAGGGCTTTGTGGGCAGATCGTCCGGGGCGGGCGCAGGGGCTTCCATAGATGCCTGCTGCAAGGTAAACATCTTGTTGTAGTCGGCATCCGAGAGCACCGTATCCCAGCCGCCACGATCCTCGCCCTCGTGACGATTAATGCCGGTGTAGCTCAGACTGGCATCTTCGTACCGCTTGAATTTGTACACAGCATCGTTCATCAGGGAATCGTTGAATACACCCAGCGATACCAGCAACTCAAAGTCCTTCACCGACAGACCGGTGACCTTCTTGAACAAGCCCGGCTCCAACTGGGTGATCACGTCTTTCAGGCAGCGCTCCCGGTAATCCGTCAGATACATGAACACCGGAATGCGGGTGGCGAACTTGATGAGCTTTTCCTGAATCTGCTTACGCTTGGACTTGTACTCTTTTTCCTCGTCCGAAAGCTCCTTCTTTTGCTTCGGGGTAAGGTCTTTGGTGCCTTCCTTCTTTGCTTTCTTCACCTTTTCGGACTTGGCGATGATGGTTTCGATGTCCGAGTTCAGGCTGCGGAAGCCTTCGATCTTCATCAAAGCATCCATAGCGTCCTTGTTGGCGATGAGGCGGGAGAGGGTCTCGTTGTCTACGTTCACCAGCAGCACGCTTTCCCAGCGCTTTGCCAGCAGGGTCGCAGAGGTGCCAGCCATGGCAATGTCGAGAATATCCCCGGCGTTGATCTGCCGCATGGAACTGCCATCGTAGGCAATGACCGGCAGGAAGTTGATGAATTCCGCTACCTTCTTTTCCGGGTTGCCCTCGTGGATGTTCAGACGGCAGCTATAATCGGAGATCTGCCGCAGAGCACGGTTGAGCGCAAAGTCGAACACATAGCACTCTTTCTTGATGATCTCCTTCTGCCCCTTGTCCGTGGTCACTTCCCAAGGGCTTTGCACACGGAATGCAGCCTGAAAATAGGTCTCCGGGCTGGAGAGGTTCCGCAGCATAAAGATGCCTGTCCACGGCTTCACCGTCACGCCGGTGGTCAGCTTGCCGCAGGAAAGGGTAATGGTCTTGGTTGCCAGCGGATCGCCCATAGAACGCTGTACTGGTTCCAATGCGGCAGCACCAATGCCAGCCTCCGTACCGGCGCAGACATTGATCCGGTAGTCGTGATAAAAGGTGTTTTTCCTGTCTGCCAGCAGGTTTGCCATAGCGTAGCAGGATGCCACATTGGGCAAGAACCACAGGGTATGTTGAAGCACATTCAGCAGACGGGAATCCGCAAAGGGCAGGGCGGGCTTTTTTGCGCCTAGCTTTAGCTCGTCCACGGTAGTTTCCAGATAAGAACCCCGAATCAGATCCAGCCACTTCTGCACATAATCCTCGTAGACAAAACGGCAGTCCCGGCCTTTCCCCTTGGCGGAAAAGAACACGTTCAGGTCAAATTCATCGTATTCACCCTGTTTCGCGATCTGCTGAATGCTTTCCGGGATCTTGTAGGTCATCATGACCATCCGGGGCAGAGCAGCGTAGGGGTTGTGCTCTCCCTGCCAGTTTTCTTTGGCACGTTGTTCATCGGAATAGGTCCAGTTGTAGATCTGCTCCTCGATGAACTCGCCGGAGTTGAGGGCACGGAAGGGTGTGCCGGACAGATACAGATAATGGTCGGTGGTGATGGGCAGCCATGTTTCATCGTAGGCGTCGGCACGGCTGTACTGCTCCATATTCTCGGAATCGTAGTCGTCCTCATCGTCCTGCTCAAACAGCTTCTTGGCGTTCTCTTTCCATGCACCAAAGTGGTATTCATCGAAAATGACCAGATCCCAGTTGATGGTATGTACCCACTCATTGCGGCCCTTGATGGTGCCGGTGGTCTTATCCACGCCAAGATAATCTTGGAACGAGCCAAAGCAGACGATGGGGCGGCTCTGGTCGGCAGTCTCGTAGGTCAGCTCGGTGGTGCGGCTGATAAACTGCCAGCCCTCAAAATCCTTGTGGGTGTTCAGGTCCTCCTGCCATGCGCTGACCACAGCGGGCTTGAAGGTAAGCACCAGCACCCGCTTAAAGCCCATCCGCTTTGCCAACTGATAGGCGGCAAAGGTCTTGCCAAACCGCATTTTGCAGTTCCACAAAAATTTCGGGTAACCTTCGGCGGCTGCCGAGCGGAAATAGGCTTCGGTCTTATCCACCGCCTCTTTCTGCTCCGGGCGCATGGAAAAATCGTTGGTGCGGTTTTCTATGTTTTCGGTGCGGTTGCGTACTGCATAAACGGCAGCTTTCACATCGTTGACAGTACAGCGGAACCATTCATTCCGGTCCTCGCCCTCATTCAACTGCCGAAACCCTTTGCGGCGCAGCACAGCGTGGAGGTCTTTATCCGTAAAGCAACTGCCATCGCTGCGCATGGCAGTCCACGTTTCCAGCACCCGGTAGGGCACGGCTACGGTGTGAGTTTGCTCCCGGATGCGGGTATCCACATCCCGCTCGGTATAGCCGACCTTGATGTAGCCCCTGTGGGATGCTACCCCGATCAGTTCGTAGGCATAGATTTTAGGGCTTACCTGTGGACGCTGCGGGAAAAAGTCCATTGTAGGCATCAATCGTCACCCTTTCGTTGTTCGTCGGGAAAAAGGTATTCATGTGTGATTCCTTTTTTCTCTAGCATTTTCATGATTTCTGGTTTCCAGTGACTCCGAATAGTTATATTTATCGCACCGTTTCCGAGTATATCTGGACGAATTAAATTTGATTTTTCTTTTATTATGGGATGAATCATTACGGTATCGAGCAAAGATGAACGAGTTGGCACTTTGGAAGGCGTGGTTTCATTACCAAAAATGAAAAATGCTCCCTTTTGCCGTAAAATTCTAGGGTTGCTTTTCGCCAAATAATTCAATTCATCTTCTGTCGGGGTAATCATAAAGCCAGAATTGAGCCACACAGCTGCAGCCCACGCCATATCAGTTGACTCGTCAAAAAGAAATGGATGAGTTTTATATAATTTGTGCTCTTTTTTTATCGCTCTTTCATGTTTTTCACTAACCGATTTTGCAAAATCCATAAGTGAAATGTCAGAAGTTAAAAGAGCCAGTTCTGAGATAGCCAATGTATCAGGTGTTTCAATGTGACGATCATTTGTATAAGGGCAAATAGAAATGCATCCATCCCTATGATAATAGTTTGAATCATTACATGCAAAGTAGAGTGCAACATCCAAACTGGTTGTATAATCTAAAAATCTGGTTGCATATCCATAATGCTGCATTCGGGCAATGTTAACAAATGCACTATCGGCTAATGACCAATTTCCATCGTTCATACTTGCGGCATCGTTCACGGCCTTTCTGCAAGAGGGCTTCGTACTCTGCTGCCGCCTGTGGATCAGTTTTAGCCGCTTCACGCAGAGCTGCACGTTTCTTTTTGCGGTTTTCCCCGGAAGTTTTCTGATATTTCTTGCGTTTAGCAAGTTGCTGCTCTGTAAGATTTTTCTTGTCACCGTGGCTGATTTCAATTTGACTAGGAAACGTATCACCGATAAAATTGAAGTAGATGTCGATTTGCTGCTGACGGTAGATCGTCCGCCCGCCCGCCGGATGCGGAATGAATCACCACTTTTTCTGCCAGTTCGTACAGCATTTCATCTGTCAGCGTTTCACAGTCCTTGTATTTCCGAATCAGTTTGATAAAGCGTTTCAGATCAACCTTCGTTGTTTCAGCGTTGTCCAGTTCTTTCTTCAACTCGGCAATGCGAGCTTCGCAGACAGCTTGTTCCTCATCATATTGTGCCATCAAACGCTGATACTGTCGTTCTGGGATTTTTCCTAAGACGCTGTTTTCATATAGGCTCCGAATCAAAGCATCCAACTCGTCCATTCTTTTTTGAACTGAATGCAGTTCTTTTTTACTCTCGGAAGATACCTGTGTGTTTTGGTTTTCCCATGCAGCTTGAAGCTGCTCGGCAAACTCATCCTCATTTTCAATAATTTCTTTTGTCATCGCTTTGATTGCATTGAGAATAGTGGCTTCAATGGTTGAGCCATGAATGGTTCAATGTCTTTCGCATTGCCCCACCGGGCAGAGCCGTACTCCATGCCATGACGGTACTTCTTGGCGTTTTTGCCACGCAGATAGACCGCCAGCCGAAACCCTGCGCCACAGCACAAACCCACCAGCAAGTCAAGCGGATGCAGGCTGGGCAGAGGGTTTGCAAACGCCATCGGGATGGTGCCCATCATAGACATAATGCGTTCGCCCAGTTCTTTTCCCTCGGCAAGCCGCCACGCTTCACCAAAATTTGTTGCTACCAGCCCCAGCAGGAGATAGGGCAGATACAGCGCCAGCAGTTTTGTCAGCTTTTTCGTGGTCACAGTCCACGCTCCTGTTCCTTGTGCCGGACTTTGCCGGGGAGTTCTGTCGCTGCCTGCACCAGTTCCTGCAGCCGTGCCAGTACCGAGGGGCGTTTGTCCTTGTTCAGCAGGGATGTCGAATACTCTTTGAACGCCGAGTTGAATGCTTCTGCGTCCGGGGCTTTGAAAAAGACCAGATACCGGGGTGGCACTTCAGAGCTGTCCTTGCGGATAGCGTAGTCGATGCCGTACTTTTTGGCATAGCGTTCCAGACCACGGATGCCTGTTTTGCTGATCTCCACGCTGGATACGCCCCGGTTCTGCCGCAAAAGGGTGCGGACGCTCTGCTTGCCTTGGGATGCCTTGGACTGGTACAGCCGAAACGCCGCCTTTACCGCCCGGAGAACGGTCCGGGCAGACAGCTTCGTGGTGGAGATTATAATGTTGAATGACTTTTGTTCGATTTCTTCCTGCACTGCCATCACCTCCCGTGCAGCAGGGTGATTTTAGCGGTCATGCTCTGCCGGAGGTTTGGTGCGGGGCTTTTCTGCCGGAGGTTCATCAGGCACCGGCAGCACCAGCAGACGGTTGCCCAGTTTCAGAAAGGCTTCCGGCTGATGGAAAAGCTGCTCGTACTTCTGCGCCATTTCCGGGGAGAGCGATGCAAAATCCTCCTCGCCCAGACCCACCACGAGAAAAGTCCCGGCAACGGCATCGTACATCTGCCCGTTTTCATCCCGAAGGGCACGGTTCAGGGGTAGACCCATGAGCTTGCCGTCATCGTTGTAAACGATGGCAACTGGATCTTCAAAAGGGTAGCTTGCGCCGATGGAGCCGCCCACCGTCTGCTGCAAGGCTTTCAGGTCGTTATCGATCTCGACCTGCTGCGGATACTGTCCCGGTGCAATTTTCAGCACCGACAGGGTGTTCTCTTCCATGTGAATCCTCCTTTTTTCTGTTCAGCCCGATTTCGCCGCTCCGTGCCGCCTGCATCAAAGCCGCCACGAAGAAACCGAAAAAGGCACCAGCTTCAAAAAATGCGAAACCGATAAAAAAGTTCAGCATAGCACACCTCAGTCGATGCAGATGCAGGTCAGCTTCTGCCCATCTGCCATCAGGGTGGTGCTGTGGCTTTCCAAATAGGTCTGAAAGCGATAAATGTCCTCCACTGTCAGGGATACGATGGCGCTGTGCCCATCGGTGCGGTAGAAGATGACCGGACCTGTCAGGTACCGCTTGCCTGCCAGCTTGAGGACCTGCGCCGGATTGTAGCTGATAAACAGCGGCGCACCCTTCACGGAAATCAGGGCATCGTCCTCGTCAAAACAAGGCAGAATGGAAGGGGCATCCTCCTCCACGATAATGGTCAGTTCCATGTCCGGGCCGATGGCGGCAAGGTAGACATTCTCGCTTACCATTTCGGTCAGGCAGGATGCCGCCTGTTTCAGCATGGACAGGATGTTCACATCCACCGTGATCTGCGGTGCATGGGGAGCGGAGTGAAAAGGAATCGTGTTATTCATAGGCGTTACCTCCAAATTTTTGCAAACAAAAAAGACCCCATCGGGTCTTGCGTTACGAATCAGCGTTCGTTGTGGCGCTGCTGCTTTTTCTGCCACGCATCCAAAAGCTGAATGATTTTTTCTTCCATTTGCCGAGGCGTATAGCTGCGTGGAAAGTATTTTCGCAGGATGTCGTTTTTGATAGTTACGGTGTCCTGCTCACTCTTCTTTTCCTGCCCCAAAATATCAAACGCCTTTTCATAGGTGAACTCACCACACTGCGCCATCTTCTTTAGTTGCTGAGCCTGCGATACAGATGGGGCATTTTGGGTACCATCCATGGCTTCTAAAAAAGCCCGCTGTTGGCTTTCGTCCAGATAGGACAGTTCCACAGCGGGATTAAAGGCAATTTTCTTTTCGTCTACCATGTCCAGCAGTTCGGGGATGAGGTTGGTCAGGCGGATGAATCGGTGCACCTGACGTTCACTTTCGTTTGCGTCTGCGCTCACTTGCGATACGCTCCACAACTTCTCGCCAACTTGGCGAGAAGTTAAATCTGACCTAGCACCTTGATTTTTTAGAGCATCCAGCTTCATTTTGTAGGCAAACGCCCTCTCGCTGGGCAAGATGTTCTCACGTTGGAGATTGCTATCCACCATGAGCAAAACTGCGGCATCATCATCCATGTTGCGGACAATGACCGGCAGGGTGTCCAGTCCAGCAAGCTGTGCAGCGTGCTGACGGCGGTGCCCGGAGATGATTTCATAGCCACCCTCCGGGCGTGGGCGGGCGATCAGCGGAGACAACACGCCGTACTGCTCTACGCTTTCTACGGTGCGCTGCATGAACTCGTCATCCAAGACCTTAAAGGGATGGTCTTTGAAGGGGAACAGTTCTCCAATGGGAATCTGCTGCACCTGTTCCCGCTGCTGCTCCTGCCGGGATTCTTCGGTGGAGAAAATGTCATCTGCCCCTTTCAGCGACACGTTTAAGCTGTTTTTCGGCATTAGTCAGCACCTCCTTCGTTAGAGACTGGTAGGCTTCTGCCACCTTGCCTTTGGGGTCGTGCTGGAAAATGCTCTTACCCACGGCACTGGTCTCCGCAGCACGGACAGACCGCGGAATGGTCTGGTCGAACACCTTGATCCTGCTGCCGTAAGCACCCCGAATCAAATTGTCAATCTGCTGTCCGTAGTTGGTGCGGTTGTCGGTCATGGTCAGCAAGATACCCTCGATTTTCAGTTTGGGGTTGATCTGCCGACGAACCTTTTGGACGGTCTGCAAAAGCTGTTCCAGACCTTTTGCGGACAGGTATTGCGCCTGTACGGGAATCAGGGCGGCGTCTGCCGCCGCCAGTGCGTTGATGGTCAGCATCCCAAGGGAAGGAGTGCAGTCCAGCAGAATGAAATCATATTCGTGCTTTGCTCCTTCCAGCACCTGCTTGAGCATCTTTTCCCGGTTCATGCAGTTGACGAGAGACACTTCCAGCCCTGCCAGTTCGATGTTCGCCGGAATCAGGTCAACGCCCTCCGCATGGTGCAGAACGCCTTCACCGGGCGGAATGATCTGGTCGTTTATGGCTTTCTGCATCAGGGTGGAAAGGGTGGTAGGCAGTTCATCGGGCTGCTGCCAGCCCATGCTGATGGTCAAGCTGCCCTGCGGGTCAGCGTCCACCAGCAGGACCTTTTTGCCCTCCATCGCCAGCCCGATGCCCAGATTTTCACAGGTGGTGGTCTTGCCGGTTCCGCCTTTCTGGTTGACGATGGCAATCGTGGTTGCTTTCTTTGAAATTTTTATCACCTCCGATTCGCTAAGTCGTGGTTGGTTTGGTTCTGGTAGGAAAGCTGCATCGTGGTGGGTGCGTTGTACAGAGAAGCGAGCAGATATTGTTTCATGTTTCGGATTGGGCTGCTGTTCTCTGCAAGGCACTTCAGCACAAAGCGGATATGGTCGGCGTTCAGCTTCATAAAGCGACTGCGTACCACCTCGGCGGGCTTATCGTCCCCGGCAATGCGCAGCGTCTTGCGCTTGGTGGCACAGGTGTCCACCAACAAATCTACGATCTGATAGATGGTGTCCTCATCATCCGAGCAGAGCCGGAGCAGAAGGTCTATCTCCAAAGACTGAGAAAAATATTCTTCCAGTTGGGTGCGTTTGCTCATCCCATCCGCTTCTTCAGAATAGAATGGATCAGTCTCACTCATTTCAGTATCATTCTCTTTAGTCTTATTACATCGTGATTTTGAAGGGTCTTGACTTGCGTTTTTGAAGCCTCCAGAATCGTGAAAATCACGATTCTGGAATATTGATTTTGACGATTCTGCCGAAAAGTTCTTCACATACACCAAACTTGGCTTTCCCAGACCTCTGCGTTTTCGTTCAATCAGACCAAACTTTTCGAGTTCCCGGAGCAGCTTGGTCGCTTTGTTGTCTGCGCAACACAACGCCCTCTTGACATCCTCTATCGTGAAGATAATGAACACCCGGTTCTGCTCGTCCAGCCAGCCGTTTTTCACGGACAGGCTCATGCGGTCAAGCAGGATACCGTACAGGGTCTTGGCATCGGTTGACAGGCTCTGGAACCGTGGCTCCTGAAACAGAGCCTTTGGAATGCGGTAGAAGGAGAACAGCTCTCCGGCTTGTCCGTAGAAGTAGTCAAGGGTCATGTGGCTTTTTCAACGTTTTACTCCAGCTTGTGTTCAAAAAATCGACCGCCTTTCATTTGAAAATAAAAAGCGCACTCTTTTCTTATTGAAAAGTGGTGCGCTATGTAATATAATGGCTGTATAATTTAGCTATCCAAAAGATAGTCGATGAGATATTCTTTCGGAATCATGAAAGATCGTCCGACTTTCAGGCAGCGAATTCTATGTTGATGGATTCTTCTGATGATGGCAGTCTGGCTTTTGAAACCGAGTAAAGTTGTTGCTTCTTCGACAGACAGCACATCAGGATAGTTCACAAATAATTTTTTATAATACTCTTTTGCTTGATTTTGATTCATTATCCTTGACTTTCCTTTCGTTTTGTGCCTAAGCAGAGGAGCGTTTTGCCCTGCATCCCTCCTGAACATCCCTCCAATTTCCATTTGGGCGGTCCAAACCGAAAAAACAGAGTAGGGGGAAAACGCATCGAAAAATCGTGGATATTCCAAATTATTGTTCGTTGAGACGTGAATTTTGCCTTTGCACAGTGGGAACCAGATATCACTAGATATCACTGGATGACACCAGATGGAAGATGAGGACAAAAACTCAAAATCTATTGGTAGTAATACCGTGTGGGTTCGACCCCCACCATCGGCACTAAAAAGCAGCTTGAAATCGAAAGATTTTTGGCTGCTTTTCTTTTTAACACACTTCTTCTCATACTTTTGTGTTCTCGGGGAAAATGCTGACGATGGCATTGGCAGAGGACACTTTGCTGGAGAAATCCAGATGTGTATAAATGTTGCTTGTTGTGCTGATGTCGCTGTGACCGAGCCACTCCTGAATCTCTTTCAGGCTCACACCATTGGCATAGAGCAGCCTGGCACATTGCTTGCAAGCACCGGCTCCCTTGCGAAAACCGGTGCTTTTTTGCAGTTGCACTTTTCCCGGGAGATTATTATACTTATAAAAAAGGCCGGGTGCTACAAAGACAGGAGGGAAAGCGTATGGCACGGAACAAAACCGCGCAGGGCGGTATATCCCTGCGCCGCAAGGTCACGGCATGGCTTGCCGCGATTTTGCTGGTCACCATGCTTTCCACTGGCATTGCTACCATGGCAGGTCAGTGGACGGTACGCTCCTTTGATAGGCTGCTGGCCGACAACGCCGTCTGCTACACGGTGCAGAACGCCCTCAAGGACGAAGCACAGGCCTTTGCACGCTATGTGCGTCAGCCTACTTCTGAAACGGAGCAGGCCTATGCCGCTGCCTGCGCTGCTGCCGAGCAGAGCCTTGCGGCCCTGCCCTTCGATTACGTCCGCATCGGTGAAGAGCGCTATGCCCGTACATGGAACCTTTTGCAAGGGTATGCGGGCTATCGGCAGGAGCGGGATGCCTTTTTGCAGCTTTCCCCCTCGGCAGATACCTATATTGAACAGATGTACCATGTGATGGCACTGCAGGACTACCTTGCCGAGTATGCGCTACGTCTGACACAGGCCACGCTGGAACAGGAAAACGCCCTTTACAGCAGCACGGCGGCTCACATCCGGCATCTGCCGTGGCTGTATCTGGGGCTGTTCCTGACGGCAGCCGCGCTGATGCTGCTGCTCATCCGGGTGCTGAGCCGCGCGGTGGTGCGTCCGCTGCTGCGGTTGGCACAGGCCTCCCGCAGCATTGCCGAGGGGGATCTTTCAAGCCCGGATCTTCCGGTGAAAAGCAGCGACGAAGTGGGGCGGCTGACGGGAACCTTTAACCAGATGAAGCACGCCATGGCGCAGCAACTGACCACGCAGCAGGCCTTGCACCGGGAAGAGGTGCGGAACCTTGCACTGGAAAAAGATCTGGAGCACACCCGGCTGGAGGTGCTTAAAAGTCAGGTGAATCCGCATTTTCTGTTCAACACCCTGAACATGATCTCCTGCATGGCGCGGCTGGAGGATGCTTCCACCACCGACCAGATGATCGTGCATCTGGGCAGTTTGTTCCGGCACAACCTGCGCACCAAGCGCCAGCAGATCACGCTGGAGGAGGAACTGGACGGGCTGGAGGACTACATTTATTTGCAGCAGATGCGGTTCGATGGACGCATTACCGTAGAAAAAAGCATCCGGGTGCAGCCTGCGGCGGTTTTGGTGCCGTCCTTTATGCTGCAGCCGGTGGTGGAAAACGCTTACTCGCATGGGCTCAAGTCCCGCGAGGAAGGCGGACGCATCCTGCTGCGGGCATGGATGCAGGGCAAGGTGCTGGTGCTCACAGTTGCAGACAACGGCAAGGGAATGAACAAAGAGGAGCTGGACGCTGTGCAGGCCAAAATCGCTCAGAGCGAGCAGACCGGACGCAGCATTGGTCTTGGAAACATTTCCCGCCGTATCGGGATGCTGTATCCGGGCGGAAAAATGCAGATATACAGCCGCGCAGACTGCGGTACTGTGGTGCGGTTTGAGCTCCCGCAGACGCAGCAGCCGGAAGAAAAGGAGGAGACGCTTTCGTGAAGTGCAAATTGCTGGTGGCAGAGGATGAATTGATCGAGCGCAAGGTGCTGTGCAGGGCCTTGCAGAAGTATCTGGGAGATCTGATCTGCCTGTATGAAGCAAAAAACGGCAGAGAGGCTCTGGAAATTTTTGCCCGCGAAGCGCCTCAGGTGGCTGTGCTGGACATTGAAATGCCGGGTCTCACCGGGCTGGAGGTGGCGCGCAAGATCCGAGAAACAGACAGAAATTGCGCCATCCTGTTCCTGACCGGCTTTGATAAGTTCGACTATGCACGGCAGGCGATCTCTGTACGGGCGATGGACTATCTGCTCAAGCCTTACAACGAGCAGGAACTGGTATTCGCGGTGGAGGATGCCATCCGGCAGGTGTCGGTGCCGCTGTCTGCCCGCCCGGCACAGCCCCCTGCGCCTGAACAGCCTGTCCGCCGGGAAGAGGACGAGGATATGCGTACCGCCATCATCCGTGCCGAGATCAGCCGCTTCATCGACGCCCACTATAGGGAGGATATCTCCATGCAGGATGCTGCCGCTGCGCTGCGCTACTCGGACGCCTACTTCTGCAAGCTGTTCAAGCAGTGCTTTAAGGTAAACTTTTCGGCCTACCTGAACGAATACCGGGTGGACAAGGCGCGCCAGCTGATTTTGGACCCGCGCCTGAGCCTGAAGGACATCGGTGCTGCTGTGGGTTACAGCGACGCCAACTATTTTACAAGGGTGTTCAAGCGCCTGACCGGCCAGACCCCTTCGGAATACCGCGTAGCCGCAGCGGAAAAAGCGGCACAAGGATAAATCGGATCCAAAAGAAGCGCTCGTTCTTTCCTGCCTGTGAACAGGAGAGGAACGGGTGCTTTTTTGTTTTTGCCAGTTTTTTTCGTCCAAAAAACACAAAAATTGTACTTGGATACAACAAAGACAAAATCGTACTGCGTTTCACAAAATAATCCGGTTTCGCAAAAATGAACGAGTTGTTAAAATACAATCATAGAAAAAACGTGAAAAGAGAGGATGCCATTCATGAAGAGAAGAACGTTTCTGTCGCTGATGGGCGCGGCGGCACTGACCAGCAGCATGATGCTTACCGGCTGCGGTGCCGGCTCCGGTGACGACCGCAAGATCGTGCGCATCGGCCATGTGCAGTCCCAGACCCACCCGGATCATCTGGGACTGGAAGCCTTTGCCAACTACATCAACGAGAAGCTGGGCGACAAGTACCGCGTGGAGGTGTACCCCAGCGAGCTGCTGGGCTCCCAGACCGAAATGGTGCAGCTGACCCAGACCGGTGCCATCGACTTTGTGGTGGCATCCACTGCCATCATGGAGACCTTCAGTGCCAAATACCAAATCTTCAACCTGCCTTACCTGTTCTCCAGCGTAGAAGCCTACCACGAGGCAATGGACGACCCCGAGGTGACGGACCCCATTTTCAAGACCACTTCCAAGGCCGGTCTGGAAACGGTGGCATGGCTGGATGCCGGCACCCGCAACTTCTACACCATCAAGACCCCCATCAACCAGCCCTCCGACCTGAAGGGTCTGAAGATCCGCGTGCAGCAGTCGCCCACCAACGTGGAAATGATGCGTCTGCTGGGCGGCACCGCTACGCCCATGGGCTTCGGCGATGTGTACACCGCACTGCAGGCCGGTATTCTGGATGGTGCCGAGAACAACGAGCTGGCTCTGACCGATAACGGTCACGGCGATATCTGCAAGTATTACTCCTACGATATGCACCAGATGGTGCCGGATCTGCTGGTTGCAAACTACGCCTTCCTGAACGAACTCAGCGACGAGGAGCGCGCGATCTTTGAAGAGGGCTTCCAGATCGTGAAGAGCACCGAGCAGGACGCCTGGGAGGATGCTGTGGCTGAGGCGAAAGATAAGGCCGAGAATGAGCAGCACGTCAACTTTATTTACCCGGACACTGCACCGTTTCAGGAGGCTATGGCCCCCCTGCACGATTCCGTGCTGGCAGCAAACCCGGAATTGCAGCCCATTTATGACCTGATCCAGCAGCACAACGCTGCCCATACTGCGGACTGAGGAGGAGCATCATGGAAAAACTGAGAAATACCCTGAACAAGGTGCTCAACCTGCTGGCAGGTCTGAGCATGACGGTCATGGTGGTGCTGACCACCTATCAGGTCATCGTACGTTATATCTTCAACTCTCCCTCCACATGGTCGGAGGAACTGGTGGGTTATCTGTTCGGCTGGAGCACCATGCTGGGTGCCACCATCGTCTCCGGCGAGCGCGGCCACATGAACATTCCCGTGCTGGTGGACCGGTTCAACCCCACCATGCGCAAGGCGTTCCACATCTTTGCTGAGGTCATCGCCTTCATCTTCTCTGCGACCATTCTGGTGTTCGGCGGTTTTCAGGTGTCCCAGCTGGCTATGGGACAGCAGACCTCCTCGCTGGGCGTTGCCGTGGGCGTGTTCTACTGGGTCATGCCCATCTGCGGCGTGATCATTCTGGTGTATTCCGTGCTGAACATTATCGGCATCGCCAACGGCTCCATCTGTCTGGATACCCCGGAGGATGCAGACTTTGCAAAGGTGGAAGCCGAAATGGCTGCCGATGCCGACAAGGAAAATAAGGAGGACTAAGCTGTGGCAATTCAAGCGTTACTCGTAATTCTGGCAGTGCTGCTGGTGCTGCTGTTCCTCGGCGTGCCCATCTCGTACGCCATTGCAGTCTCTTCCCTGACTGCCATCCTTTCTTCCATTGACCTGAACGTTGCCGTGCTGACCGCTGCCCAGCGCACCTTTGTGGGCATGAGCAAGTTCAGCCTGACCGCCATCCCGTTCTTTATTCTGGCCGGCAACATCATGAATCAGGGCGGCATCGCCAAACGTCTGGTGGATTTCGTCATGGCCATTCTGGGCAAGATGCCCGGCGCACTGCTGGTGACCAATATCGGCACCAACGCTCTGTTCGGCGCCATCTCCGGCTCTGCATCCGCTGCGGCTGCTGCCGTTGGCTCCATGATCCGCGACGGTGCCGAGGAGCAGGGCTACGACCCCGCCGTGACCGCTGCCACCAACGCCGCTTCCTCCTGCTCCGGTTTGCTGATCCCGCCGTCCAACGCGCTGATCACCTACTCGCTGGCGTCCGGCGGCACCTCTGTGGCTGCGCTGTTCATGGCCGGTTACATTCCCGGCATCATCTGGGCGCTGTGCTGCTGCGTGGTGGGCGTGCTGCTGGCGGTCAAGCTGGGCTATAAAGGCACCCCCGGCAAGTTTGACTGGAAAAATCTCGGCATCTGTACCCTGCGCGCCCTGCCTTCGCTCTCCCTGATCATCGTGGTCATCGGCGGCATCATCGGCGGTGTGTTCTCTGCCACCGAAGGCTCTGCCATTGCCGTTGTCTATGCGCTGATCCTTGCTTTCTGCTACCGCTCCATCAACCTGAAGAGCCTGTGGAAGATCCTCGTGGACTCTGCCAAGATGTCCGGCATGGTGGTGTTCCTTGTAGGCGTTTCCAACATTCTGGGCTGGGTCATGGCCTTCCTGCAGATCCCGGATGCTGTGGCGGCTGCCCTGCTGAGCCTGACCAGCAACAAGTATGTGATCCTGCTCATCATGAACGTGATTCTGCTGGTGTCCGGCACCTTCATGGACGTGACCCCGGCCATCCTCATCTTCACCCCGCTGTTCCTGCCCATCTGCCAGAGCTTTGGCATGAGCACCATCCAGTTCGGTCTGATCCTCGTGTATAACCTGTGCATCGGCAACATCACCCCGCCTGTGGGCAACGCACTGTTCGTGGGCATCAAGGTGGGCCGCACCTCGCTTTCCAAGGTCATGCCGTACATGCTTATGTACTATGTGGCCATCATCGGCGGCCTGCTGCTGGTCACCTTTATCCCGGCAGTGTCTACCGCACTGCCGCAGGCAATGGGCCTGATGTAACTGAGACATTCCCTTCTCCTTCTTATAAAAGGCGGTACCTGCTTTGCGGCGGGCACCGCCTTTTCTTGTCTCTTGCACAAAGGCAGTCTTGTGCGCTATACTATCTGCAAAGGGAGGGAGACACCATGCGCAGACGGACTTTTTTAGCCGGGCTGGGCTTTGCAGCCTTGCAGCTGGCAGGCTGTGCCGCAAAGCTGCAGACCACACCGGACTATGTGCTGACCTATGCCGACAACCAGCCCGCCGGGTACCCCACTACGCAGGGCGCGCAGTATTTTGCAGACCTTGTGCAGCAGCAGACCGGGGGCAAGGTGGTCATTCAGGTCAAGGCGAACGGCGAGTACGGCTCGGAACAGCAGGTGTGGGAACAGCTTGCCATTGGCGGCGTAGATTTTGCCCGTGTGTCACTCTCGGTGGCCACGGACGATCTGCCCCGGCTCAACGTGCTGCTGCTGCCGTATCTCTACCGGGATGCTGACCACATGTGGCGCGTGCTGGACGGCAGCATCGGGGCTGAGTTTTTGCAGGACTTTACCGCACAGGGACGGGTAGGCCTGAGCTGGTACGACGCGGGTGCCCGCTCGTTTTATGCCCGTCAGCCGGTGCGCAGCCTGAACGATTTACAGGGCAAGACCATCCGCGTGCAGGATTCGCAGATCGTGATCGACATGATCCGCCTGCTGGGTGCAGTGCCGGAGACCACGGCGTACAGCGACGTCTACTCGGCGCTTGAGACCGGGCAGATCGATGCCGCCGAAAACAACTGGCCGGCCTACTATTCCATGGAGCACTACAAGGTGGCACGGTACTACATGGCCGATGAGCACAGCCGCGTACCGGAGGTGCAGCTGGCTTCCGGCCGCACATGGGATGCACTGCCGGAGGAATACCGGCAGATCCTGCAAGCGTGCGCCCGGGCATCGGCGCAGTATGAGCGCCAGCTCTGGGCACAGGAGGAAACCGCTGCCCGAAAAGCGGCATTGGCTGGCGGGTGCCGGGAACTGCCGCTGCCCGAAGAAGAAATGCAGAACTTCCGGCAACTGGTGCAGCCGCTATACCGGAAATACTGTGCCGACTATCTGCCGCTGGTGGAGGAGATACAGGCAGAGTGACAACAGAGAAAGGGACGCTTCCAACTGCTGAAAATACAGTTTTCCTCAGCCACGGCAAAAACCGGCTCCGCCGTCTCTGCCGAAAGTGCGTATGCCTGTACCGCGCCGCCTGCCAGCAGGGAAAGAGCCATCACAGCCGTCATGCAAACAGAAACCGTCTTTTTCATAGTATTGTCTCATCTTCTTAACACGTGTGGGTTCGACCCCCACCACCGGCATAGTGAAAGCAGTCTGAGATGAAAATTTCGGGCTGCTTTTCTTTTTAATTTTTCCCTTGTCCATCAGGAACGCCGGGAACTGAAATGCTGCAAAACTCAGCGGCGGGGCTGACTGTTTTAACTACTGTTTAAGACTTTGTGCTTTTCTGTTCATAAACTTCTGGTATCCTGTACACAACGAAACGAGAAAGAGGAAGCTTTATGAACGCCGAACTCACCTTCCTGACCGCCCTGCAATCCCTGCACAGCCCCATGCTGGATGGAAGCATGGGGCTTATTACCCGTCTGGGAGACTCCGGTGTTCTCTGGGTGACGCTGACAGCGCTGCTGCTGGTGTTCCGCAAAACGCGGCGGGTCGGCTGCGTGCTGGCAGCGGCGCTCCTCATCGACGCTGTCCTCTGCAATCTTCTTCTCAAGCCGCTGGTGGCCCGCGTCCGTCCATGCGACATCCTCACGGAGGTACAGCTGCTTATCCCGCACCCGGACGATTTCTCCTTCCCTTCGGGCCATACGGCGGCGTCCTTCGCCTCGGTGACAGCCCTCTGGCTGGCCGGGAAAAAGCAGTGGGCGATGGCGGCTCTGCCGGTAGGTGTTCTCATCGCATTCTCGCGGATGTACCTCTGTGTCCATTACCCGACGGATATTCTGGGTGGTGTCATTTTGGGAGCTGCTTGTGGATGGGCGGGAGCATGGCTCGTAAAGAAAGCAGAGCGACGAATGGCCATCCCGCGGAGCTAAAAAAGAAGAAGAGACCGCTGTGCAGCAGCTTGCTGTACCGCGGTCTCTTTTGTTATGAGGCAGACCCGCTTATCTGAGGGAACATCCCGGTTTTCCGCAAAAGCCCAAAAGACATGCAGGCAACTCAATGCATCCCCCAAAATTTGGCCTCGAAAAAAGAAAAGCACCGTACTTCATGCGAAGTACAGTGCTTTTTTGGTGGAGAATAGCGGGATCGAACCGCTGACCTCTTG
>ENA-UOOA01002851-UOOA01002851.1-human-gut-metagenome-genome-assembly--contig:-P61old-NODE-2851-length-23072-cov-14.320719_pt1 | contig 23072 bp, 17 predicted proteins | sample MGYA00242467_ERZ724014 | MGnify/ENA metagenome assembly ERZ724014 | reverse complement strand
GTAAATATTTTTTCTGAATACGAAGTTTGCGGCGGTAAATCGTGGTGTAGTCTACATTGAAATATCGTTTCATATCGATTAAACGCATGCCGCTCATCATCGCTAAAAGCGTTTCGTATTCGTAATCGGGTAATTTCATTGTTTCAATAATTTTATGGTAACGTTCGTAGGCTTCTTCGGTGTGTTGTTTTGCATAAGGATCGACTGTCAGTTCGTTGTGCCGCAAGTTCTGATCTTCATAACTGCCAACTTCGTATTTGGCGTTTTTATTGTATTTTTTCCAAAGCATTCTGCCGAGATGACGATAACAAGCAAGGCGAATCGGAAGCGGCTTTCCGAATTTACCGATACACAGATCGCCTAATTTCTTGCCGAGAAATCGGCATAAAAAGCAAATGGCTTCTTCGGCGTAATCGTAGGCTTCCGAATATGGTTTCAGAATGTCGGTGTGGCAGTAAATGTCTTTATACAGGTACGGAGAAAATTTTTTGTGCGCTTTTATGAGTACAGACAGAACGGAAGTCAACGAAACAGCAGAAAAATTATTGCGTTGACGGCAGCTTGTAATGTGAATTTTCGGCATTTTGCCGTTGACTTTCGTTTTTCTCTGTGCTACCCGCTCCCACCGAAAAGGCAATGCTTCTCGCGAAAAATTGAAATTTCCCAAAACGGAAATCGAAAAGCTGCCCCGACTTTACAAAAGCTGTTGGAAAAATGCGGCAGAAACGTAGCTTGCAGAACAACGGAACACGGCTTGTATCAAGCTCGGTTTCGCCGAAACGGATACAACGTAGAAGTTGCCGACAAGAATTTTTCCGCGTTGAAAGAAAAGTTCCTGCAAAAATTGATTGCCGCCGATAATAAAAAAAGACAGTCCGAATTTCCGCTTTTTAAAGATTATGCGGAAGATTGGCTGTCCGTGAAAAGACATGTGGTGAAAGATAGTACATACGACGGTTACGCCTTGCAACTGCGGCGAAAACTGATTCCCGAGTTCGGCGATTTGCCCTTGAATAAAGTGCAAAGATCGGCTGTACAGAATTATTTATTTTTGTTTTCCGACGCGGGAAAACATCGCACGGCACACAAGTTAAAAACTTTGCTTTCGGCTATCTTCGCCACCGCCGCGGAAGATTTTCCCGCGCTTTTAAATCCGATGAGCAAAATCGTTTCAGAACGATATTCGGCGAAAAAAGGCAAAGCGCTTACCGTGCAGGAAGAAAGAAAAATCATAGAATTTTGTTCTGCGCGGCAAGAAAAAAACGAACATACAAGCAAGGCTTGCGGCGCGATTTGTGTTTGTGCGCGTCCATTATCGTATTGCATTGCCAAAACAATTTTTCGTCAATAATCGGCGGAATGATATTCGTATACAAAGTTTCGCCCTCGCGAAGTTTTCCCGTATATCTCTCGTTTCGAATCATTCGCGCGAACGCGTTGACTTCAAAATCATCCCTGCACGATTTTTTACGCCTTGCGAATTCATCCATTCTGCAATATCTTTCGCTTTCTCACCGTTACTATATCTCGTGAACACTTCTTTTATACGTGAAATTGAAGCACTGTATAATAGTCATCTGCATTCGTGAGCATCGTAATGCCAAGTTCGTTCTCATTTTCAACTTCGATCATTTTTACCATCTCGTCGTTTGCGAACTTAACTTTCGTGCCGATAAACCCGTTGCCAGAAATCGCATCGATATTCATACCCATATACTACTGTTGGATGTGCCGAACGGCATAGGAATCATGTTATTCTCACCGAAATTTACCATACCGTTTTTAATTTTATTCGCCGCCGCACCGCCGCTACGCTCTCTTGCAAACGATCGCCCGCGTATACGTGTTCTTTGCTCGCCGGCGAACGCATAATCCCGTTCGCGCAACCAAGCGAAGCCGCGATATACGGCTCGTCTTCGGCGTTTACTATGCCTTTCGCGCTCTTCAATATATACGAAAGCCGATCGAGCGTGGTGGCTTCGGACATAACGTCGATTACGTCGTATGAACGGAACGCTTCGCTGATTTGTAAAGTTATTCTTTCACGGGAGGAGTCCAGATGCCGCCGCCCGACGGATTGTTTTTCGAATCGCCTTTCGAATCGTCTTTCGAATCGTCTTGAATCGAATCGCCGTCCGGTTGTTCCGTTTTTGTTTTTTCGGGCGAATTTTCGCAGGAAGAAAACATAACGCAAGCCCCTGCGCCGCACGCAAGACAAGCAACCAACAAAATTTTTAAAATAAGTTTTTTCATAAGGTTTATCCCGTTTGATTTTGCCGAGGACTGCCGGGCAAGCCGGCAGTCCTTTCAAGCAAAATCCATTTCTCATTCGATATCAATTTTTCTGCAATTTGCACGTATAGGTTGCCGTTGTACTACCGTTCCAACCGTGTGAAATACCGCAAACAAGCTGCGCATTTTCGCCGAAAAATCCTTTCGTGTTTTCTTGATAAACACCCGTTAAAGAATCTCCCCAACCGCGATTCGTCACGCCGTCCGCAAGTGTGATTCCGCTGCTTGTAAACGTGAAATAGAGCACGTCTGCACTGTTATCCGAACCGTCGTTTACCCAAAGCTCGATTTTATCGGAAGCCACTACAAATTTCATCGTCCCGCGCCAATACTGTGAGTGGGCGGTAGAATCGAAATAAGTAACTTTTCCGTCCGATTCAACAACAATCGTTTCCCATTGATAAAGCCCTACCGCAAGGTAATGAGCCCCGTCGGAAAGTGCTATGCCCACGGATTTATCTATTCTGTTAGGTTCAATGTCGCTCAACGTAACTTCATAGGTAAACGCGCCCGTTGTTGCCGTATTCGGGAACAGAAGTAATTGTTTCTGTCCGCTTACGGTGTACGTGCCGTTTTCGTTTAATTCGGGCGTATTATTGCTCGCCACGTTTCCGTATTTACCCACAAGCCACGTGCCGTCTTTCAGCTGAACGTCGGCAATATTTTCGCCGTTTACAACCGTAATTTCTTTCGTTGCGCCGTATTTGCCGTTGGCGAATACAAGCGTGTGCGTGCCTTCCCCAATCAAAACGCTATACGAGCCGTTTTCCTGCACGGAAATCGGCGTGAAAATGCCGTCTACCGTCAGCGAAGTAGCCGTAAGATCAACGCCGTCGGCAGCCGAAATCGTACCCGAAACGGCATAGAGTTTTGCCATGGAACAAGTATACGTTGCCTTAGAAGGATTTTTAAATCCGCCGTTGATACCCGCCGCAATTTTTGCACCGTCGGCAAAGAAGCCGGCAATTTTTTCTGCATAAACAGCCGTTAAAGAATCGGGATAGATTTTATCCAATGCTACTACATTCGGCGTAATGGCATTCTTTGTAAACGTAAATCTTAAATTGTTATTGATATAGAGCAAAATCTGCGCGTTTACCTTATCTACAACAAACTTGAATGTAACGCCATCCCACGTATTCAAGTCATTATGCTTTGAAAAGAACTGATTGTAGTTTTCTTCCGAACCTGCGCCCATAGATACCTGAATCTGCCCCCAAGCCCAGCAGCTGACGGTAAGTTTGTTCTTTCCGTCGGTAAGGCAAATTCCTACCCCGGCTTCGTGTTGCGAATTTCTGTTTATATCGCTTACTTTTACGTAATACTCAAACGCGTCGGTTGTAGCCGTATGCGGGAAGATAATCATCTGATCTTTGCCGCTTACGGTGTACGTGCCGTTTTCATTGAACGTCGGGTTTGTATTGCTCTTCAACGCGCCGTAATCGCCGATTGCATACGTATTCTTTTTGAGCGTTGCGTTGATCGCTTCGGTGGTTGCGCTTACTTCTACGCCGTCCGCATACGCGATATACCCTTCGGTTTCGAATACGAAATCATACGTATCGGCGGGGAGTTGTACGCTGAAACTGCCGCTTTCGCTCACCGCCGCGCCCGTATCTTCGCCGTTTACGTACACTTTCACTTTCGTTAAATCAATACCGTCCGCGCAGGAAATCGTACCGGTTACGTCGAATTTTTCAAGTTCGTAGTAAATCGTCATCGAGCCGGTGGCGTAATCGGCGGCTTCGATTTTCTGCGTTTTCTCTTCGTCCCAATACCATTTATCCACGTTGTATCCGCCGACCTTTTCGGGCAGCTGCGTATAGAAAGTATCGCCGTAATACAAGCCGCCGATTTTCTCGTTTTCGCCCGCGCCGTAAGTAAGCGTATATTCGCCCATGTATTCTTTCAGCTGCGTATCGTACGCGCCGCCTTGCATGCCGATATTTTTCCACGCCACGTATGCCATAGAAGCTTTCACTTCTTCGGTGTAGTACACGTTTGTGCCGTCTTCGATATACCCGCGCGCCACAAGCGTTCTGTTTTCCTGTCCTGCGGGAATCAGCGTTGCGTCGAGATAGGCATACGAAGTATAGCTGCCGTTCTCTTGTTTTTCCCACTTCACGTCTACTTTCGAAGCGATTTCGCTATCTTTCGTCAGCTCGGAAAGATTGTATTTTCTGTACAAATCGTAGGGCAAAACCACTACGCCCGCCGTATGAGCTTCGTCGGCGTATGCCGCCTGCGCCGCATCGAGATTGAGTACAAAACGCATTTGTTTTGCGATACTCTCGCCCGCGCCTGCAATATACACGGAAGCGCCCGGGCAAGTGAAGCCGTTAAGCAAATCCAAAGCGCTTTCCTGACCTTCCGCCACGGCTTTATGATTGCCGAGCGTGGCGATACCGCCGAACGCGCCGCCGAGCAGCACGGCAACCGCCGCCCCCGCTAAAATGTTTCTGGTTTTGGTTTTCATAATTTTTTCCTCCTTTCTTAAATTTCCTTTCCCTGAATGTAGGTATTGTCGCGATTTTCCTCCCAATTCCCCCATTCACCCCACGTCAATTTCGCGTTGCCGCCGCTTGTGCGAACGATCTCGCGATCGCCCGAGAATTGCCTGAAAGTCAGCCAAGGACTTTCGTAGTGCTGCTTTTTAGTTACCATTGCATCCTTCCTCCTCTAAAAAAATTATTTTTGGCAGACCGCCCGAACAATTGCATTTTCAGGCGGCTGCTTCGTGCCGTGATATTTTTACGCGGATATTGCCGCGCCCCAAACGCCGCCGCGATCAGTCGATTTTCGTGCCGTCGCGATCGGGGGTGAAATCGCCCCACTTGCCGTCCCAGATCAATCCGCCGGAATTTTTATCGAATTTTGTGAAGTCGATCGAAAATTCCGCCCGAATGGCTTTCTGGCAGTACGCGCGGACGCCGATTGCCGTTTCGCTTTCATACATAAACATTTTTTGCAGGTCGGCGTCGATTGCGGCTTTGCTCGCTTCGCCCCAGCCGATCTTCGAACCTTCGGCAAGGTGCAAGCCTGCCCCATCGAGCCACGCGCGCGGCGTGCCGACGCCGTTTTCGGAAACTTCGCCGATCACAATCGAATTATTGTTCTTTCTCACGCGGAACGTAAACTTACCCGATCCGTCCGTTGCGCCCGCGGCGGGTTGACGTATCGTAATGCCGCTCTTAAATCCCGTGAGCAGAAGCTCTCTGCCGGGAACGGAATTGGTAGCGCCGCTGCCGGTGGCGATCATCACGCCCCAATTTTCGAGATTAACTTTCAAAATCACCGTGTATTTGCCGTTGGTGATTAAAATGCCCGCGAGATCGTTTTTCACGGCGTTCGTGATGTCGATCGTTACGTCCGCCTGCCAATCTGTGCCTTTCATGTGCTTGTAGTACTGCGTAACGCCGCGATTTTCCACGTAGTAATTGCCGGTGGTTTCGTTGTAATCGAGCGTGCCGCTGCCCGTAAGTTTCTTACCGTTTACCTGCACGTTGCCCCACGCGTTTTCGCTCACACCGATCACCTTCGTAAAGCTCTTCGTGGTTGCCACGCTCTCTTCTTTGCCGTTGATATCGGTGGAGGTTACGGTGTCGTTCAGCGTAAATTCGGCTTCGCTTTCGTGATAGCCGGAAAACGTTGTAACTAAACGATAATTGCCGTTGGTTTCAATCGCCCTGCCGTCCACTTCGTAGCTGCCTTCTTTGGGGAGATACACGATCACATAGCCCGAATCGTTGGGGATACCCTGATAGAACAGGTGTTTTTCGCTGCCGTAGATTTTATACGTGCCGTCTTTTACAAGCTCGCCGTTTTTATCTTTGTATGCAACCGTCGTGCGCACAAGATCGGCTCTGTTAAACGCTTTGAATGTTGCGGTAAACGTTACGTCGCCCGTCGGCGTGAAGGTGTATTCGCATTCGTCGTTCATCGCCGCCGTGATTTCGTCGTATTTATCCTCGCCGTTCATGCCGATTTGCGTCAGCACGCCACGGGAGGCGGGAACGAACGAAACGGTAACTTCTTCGCCTTTCGGCACTGCGTACGCGCTGCCCGTAACGTTTCCGTAAGTGCTTGCCCCGGGAACGCTTACGAAATACATATATTTGGAAAGTTCCGCTTTGAGTTCGCTTTCCTTTCCCTCGAAATTTTCGTATTTATAATCGAGAATTTCCACGCCCTGCGAGGTGTAAATGCCGCAATATACTTTATCCTGCAAGTCCTGAATACGCTCGCTTTTCCAGTACGTGTCGCCGTAGAAATAATAGAACATATCGCCCTGCTTGATCACGCGGAAGGTAACGGAATCACCGTCGATTCCCGTAGCGATATTGCCGCCCGAAATGCCGATTTTATTCTGCCAGTGAAACGAATCGATCTGGCGGCAGGTTTGCAGTTGCAGCGTAGCGGGCGCGCCGCTTGCCACGGAAGAATACACCGAATAATCCGCGTTGGAATTTTCGGTGATCAACCCGAATCTGCCGTATACTTTATCGCCGCGAATCTTAATCTCCGAGCCGTCCGAGGTTTTATCGAGCGGTTTTAATTCGGCTTCGAACATAAAATCTTTCGCGTACGCGTTTTTCAGCCAGATAATCTGCGTTCTGCCCGCGGTGGTGTATAAATTGCCGTTTTCGTTTTTCGTCCAACGGTCGGTTGCCGTCACGCCGTTTTCCACACTGCCGAAATCTTCACCCCGTATTTCTCCCGCGTAGCCGTCTTTATTAAACCGGAAATACGTTTCTTCGCGCCACAGACACGTGCCGAGCACTTCGGTGGATTCCCCGCTGTAATTCACGTACATCTGAATATCTTCGGGGTAGCCGTTTTCGCTGAGTTCCGCCTCGGTATAATACAAGTCTTTCCACGTGAGAAAAAGCTCCGCCGTCATCGTACATTCCGTTTCCGTATTCAGCTCGCCCTCTACGTGCGCCTTGTAATAGTACGGCACGCGGTTTTTCGAGCGGCAGTAGTACGGATCGAGCTGGAACTGAAAACACCGCCCTTCGTGATAAGCAAGCGTTTGAATATCGTAAGTTTCCGTACCCGTTTTGCAAAGATATATGTTAAACGCAGAACGGTTTGTAAACCGCATGCGATACGACATTTTCGGGTCGGTGGCTTTCACCGCGATATACACGCCCTTTTTCGTGAAATGCGTGGTGGCTTCCCATTCTTTGCCTTTCACCGACTGAGAGAGATAGTTTTTATTCTGCCAAGCCGCTTCGTTTAAAATGCCGTCAATTTTCATATCTTCGTCCGGCGTGCCGGCAAACGGCTTATTGAACGCGTATTCGTACGGCTCGCTTTCCGCCGCGCTTGTGTCCTTTTCGGCGCAGCCTGCCGCCCCGCATGCGAACGCTGCGGAAAAAAGCGCGGCTGCCAACAAGAGTTTCGTTTTTGTTTTCATCGTTTTTCCCCTTTTTATTTGCCGAGTACCACGATTTCGGAAATTTTCAACTCTCCTTGATCGTTGTACAAATCGCTTTTCTGTACGAAAATCGTAATGCTGTTCACCTTGATTTCGTTGAAAGTAGCCACCGCCGCGCTGCCCGGCTGCAAATTGCCCATGCCCGTTACGTATGCCGCCGCGTTGTACGGCAGATTTTTTATGTAACATTTCGTTTCGCCGCCCGTATGCCACAAAGGCGTTTCCGCCAGATTAAACTGTATCAGCGAAATATTTTTAAACGCGTTGTTCGTGGAATACGAGTTGTACACAAGCACACCGCGCACCGTAACGGGCGTATCGAACGTGAGCGTGATTTTCGTGGTTTTATCTTTCTTTTCCGCCCGGAACTCTCTATCCGCGAACTCGCCGCGCGTTACCCGCATGCCGTCGTTTAAATATTTCAGGGTATCGCCTCTGCCGTTTTTCGCCGTAATTTTCGCCTGTTTCGCCACGTTTTTATAGCCCGTTGCCGCTTCCGTTTTCGGCTGCAACGAAGTAGTCGGTCCGTTTGCGATCGGCATATAAATGCCCGTGTTTTCCATATATTGCATCGAGCAGGAAGAAAGCGCGTAAAGCCGTCCCTGATCGAGTCCGCCGAACGGCGTTTGTCTCTGCCAGTGCGCGATCCATATCTCTTCGCCGACTTCCACAAACGATACGTGTCCGAGATTGCTCATGAAATCATTCACCGAAGGATCTACGCCTAAAATATACGCGCCATCCTCTACGTTCGGCTTGATAAACCCTTCAAGCGGATGATAACTATACGCCGCTTTGCAATCATAGTCGCCCGACGTGCGGTCTACGCCGCCCATCGCGTACGAACACACATACACGGTTTTGCCGTCTTTGTCTTTCGTCTGAATCATGTTCGGCGCTTCCACAAGGTTGAATTCGTTCTGCCCGTCGTCGCTTTCCGTGCCGTCTTCATACGTTGTATAGCTCGCCCAGCTTCTGCCAAGGTGCCGCGGCTTATCCGGATCGAACACGCCTTTCGCGGGATCGCCCGTGTATTCCGTGCGCACAAACTTTTTTCCGAGCGACGCGTTTTTATTGCCGAGCATTTCCGTGCCGGTAAAACTTGAAGTATACGTGCCGCGCATCATACACGTAAGCGTGGTGTAATCGGGCGATACCATATCCTTCATTTTCACGCCCCACACGGTATGCCCGCCCGGGTTTTTTGCGGACATGTGCCGGCAGAAATACAGATACAGATCGCCGTTTGTATCGAAGAAAGGCGATACGTCGATAATCGAGAAAATCTCGTCGCGCTCTTCGAAATCGGTGGAAGCTTTAAATTTGTCGGTATAAAACAGCTCGTCGCACTCTTCGTCGAGCAAAATCGTGGGATTGATTTCACCGAGAACGTACCCGTTCAGGTTTTTCTTATCCGCGCCGCCGTACATATTCTCGCTCGTACACGGCAAAAACGGTCCGCACGGACTATCCGATACCGCCACGCCGATATAAAAGCGCGAATTCAACGCCGTATCGCTCGTATATCTCGCGCCCGCACGCCGCAATTCAACGTCGTTCACCTTGCTCGCCGCCGTGTAGTAAAGATAGTACTTGCCGTCTTTTGGGTTGCGGATACATTCCGGCGCGTACATGTTGCTTGATACCCAGGTATCCGCGCCAAGCTTCAGCGAATAGCAGTTATCCACCGCGCCGCACATTTCCCAGTCCACCATATCCCGCGAACGCGAAGTAAGCACGTAGGGATAGTACGCCGCTTCGCCGTTCTCTTTCGTGGGATTTTTTCCGCCCGCCGTACTCGGCACTCCACCCCCTTTTGTGGAATACATATAAAACCAGCCGCCGTTTACGGGGTCTTCTTCTTCGCTCACCCACATCACGTCGCCGTCGCCCGAACCGTCGTTTGCGATTTCCGCAGAGTTCCGCCATAATAGGTCGCTGTCGTATTCGTCGATATTCATACCGTCGAAATGCGAGAGCTCGAAACCTTCCGCTTTCGGCGCTTTCGCGCAAGCGGTTGCCTGCGATAAAAACATCACCGACATCGCCGCTATCAGAATTTTCTTGATTCTCATATTTTTCTCCTTGTTTACTTTTCAGCCTTTCAAGCCGGACGTGATCGATACGCCTTTCAGAATAAATTTCTGCGATACGAGATACAGGCATACCATAGGTATGGTAGCCACCATCGTACCGGACATTAAAAGTTGCCAGTCCGCATTCGAAGCCGTGCGCAGATACGCCAGCGAAAGTTGCAGCGGATAAATTTCGGGGTAGCCGAGCAGATAATAAAGCGGACCTAAATAATCGTTGTACGCCGAAATGAACGTTAAAATAAACTGCGAACCTACCGCGGGCAACGAAAGCGGCAACGCGATTTTAAAAAAGATGCCGTAATCGCCGAGCCCGTCCACGCGCGCTGCGCCGAGTAAATCGTCGGGAAGTCCCGCGTAAAACTGCCGTAAAAAGAACACGATTCCGATGCCGCCCATCATTTTGGGAATCATCAGCGGCAACGGCGTGCCCATCCACCCGATACCGTCGAAAATAATCACGGAAGCAATCATGCCCACGCAATTCGGCAGCGTAAGCGAGCTGATCAGAATGCCGTATATAGGCTTTTTCAGGAAAAATTCCACTTTCGCAAACCCATACGCGGCAAGCGCGGATACCAGCACGCCCACGATAATCGTAGGCACGTACATCCAGAGCGTCACGCCGAACGCGCGCACCAGATTCCGCGCCGTAGACGAAGTTGTAAGCACCGTTTTATATCCTTCCAGCGAAAACCCGAGCTTCGGCCACCAGTAAAAGTGCGTGCCGTTCGCCTCCACGCTGGTTTTCAGCGAAGTGATCACCACGATATACAGCGGCACTACGATAAACGCCGCAAACAAAATCACGATGATATGATCGAGCACTACCGCCGCGATCGTTTTTGCCGGCTTTTTCTTTTTTGCGGGCTTTTGTTGTTCCGCCCCTGCGGGGGCTTTATTTTCTATTACGTTTTCCATCGTTTCGCCCCCTTAATCGTAACTCACCCATTTCTTGCTCAGCGCAAAATTGATTTTCGTAACAATCAGAATGAATATCCCGATAAACCAGGACATCGCGCAGGATAAGCCGTATTGCAGATTCACGTTCATCAACCGGTACATCTGATACGTAAGCGTAAGTCCCCAGAAATTCGGTCCGGTTGCCGTGGTGTTGATAAGTTGGAACAACGCCTGTTCCTGCAACGAAGCAATCAGATTCATCGTAATCAGATAAAATATCGTGGGCGTGAGTTGCGGAAAAGTCACGTTCCAGAATACGTGCATTTCGTCCGCGCCGTCCAGTCGCGCCGCCTCCTGCAACGATTTATTGATTGCCGAGAACGCCGAAAGCAGAATCACGATATTCGTGCCGTTTTTCCATATGCTCATCACGAAAATCGCAAGCATATAATAATTCGCGTCCGTGAAAAAGTCGATCGCCTGCTTGTCGCCCACAAGGCGAAACGCGTTAATCACGCCGTTTTCGGCGAACACCCAACGCCACATCATGGCAACGGCTACGCTCGAACACACCTGCGGCAGGAAAAACAATACGAAATAGAATTTCTTGCCGTAGATATGCCTGTTCATCACGCTCGCCAGAAACACCGCTATCGCCACGTTCAAAAAGGTCGTCAGCGAATATACAAGCGTGGTGCGCATCGCTTTCCACGTGTATTCGTCTTTTATTACGTATATAAAATTTTTCAACCCGGCGTCGAACGTCGCTTCCGATATCAATGCGGATTGCAAATTCGAAAACGCAAGCGCGAGCGATAAAAGCATAGGGAAAAGCGTAAAACAGAGAAAGCCTAAAAACGGCAGAATCACCATACTCGTTCCCACGAAATTCTGCTTCACGATTTTCAGTTTATATGCGCGCCTTTGCTGCTCCGTACGCGGCGCGATTTCGCACCACTGTTTATATTTCATTCCTCGCCCCCGAATTATCTTTCGTAATTCTTATAGTTTTTCAGCGTATTATTCGTTTTCGTTATCGCTTCGGGATACCATTCCGTAAACGATTTCGTGTTGTTTCTCACGTTGTTGTTCAGATCGATACACCACGCTTCCACCCACAGCGTGTTCGGCATATACCACCAATCGCCGGGGCGCTGATATTCCAGAGCTTCCGCAAACACATTCACGTTTTTCGGCGCGTAGTTTCCCGTGAATTTCAATTCGCTTTTCAAAGACGGCTGCGAAGGGAAAAATCCGTTGTTCGCACGCACTTTCTGCCCTTCTGCGCCGCACGCCCATTTTACAAACTGTTTCGCCGCTTCCTGCTTCTTCGAACGGCTGTTTACTCCCATATTCGTATTGCGGCTGTGTCCTGCCGCAACGCCCGCCGCCTCCACTTCGTCGCAATCCGGGTCGGCGGGATCGGCATATTTTTTATACTGCACAAGCGGCGCTACGTCCCACTCGCAATTATATTGTTCGGCGTACTGCGCGATTTCCTGCATCAACTGCGATTCGCCCGCAAAGCAGAGAATATCGCCCGTATAAAACTGCTTATAAATCGGGTTGATATCCGTAATTTGCGCGGGGTTGGGCGAAATATTCAAGCCGCGCGAATCTTCCACAAACGCCTCTTTCGAGCTGCCGAGCTTTAAATACCGCTTAAACGCCGTGCGCGTGGAAGGGAGCTCGGTAAGCGCGCTGTCTTCGCCCTTATTCATTTCGGCTGCAATCGCTTCCCAGATTCCCGCTTCGCTGCCGTCCGCGTGCTTATACCCGCCTTTGTCGTCCGGCACAAGCACTTCGTTTTCCGCCGCCTGCATCTTATCGTAAAACGCGATCGTTTCGCCTGCCGAGTATACCGTACCCGTTCTTCCCGTAAACGTCTTGCCTTCTTTCACGATATAATTCGGGTTAGGATCGAGAAGCCCGAAATTCCAGTCGCCGTTGCCCGTTAAATCGTATAAGCAGTCGCCGCCCACCGTCCAGCCGTAATTAAACCACGTTTCCGTGAAATACCCGTAAGTCGTGCCCCATTTCGATTTCCCGTTCGTGCCGGGGTTATATGCCGCGGAAAAGTACATCGCAAGATCTTCCGCTTCGTCCCAGTTCATCGCGATACGGTTGTTGAATACCATAATTTCGTTTTCCGCGGGCACTACCCATCCTTCCGAAAGTTCGGTGAAATAATACGGCGTTTCGCTTCTGTAATAGCCTTTCTTCGGCACGGTTACGCCGTTTAACTTCGCGTAATCGCTCTTTTTCTTGCCGTAATTATCCGCGATTTCGCCCTTATTCCACTTGTCGAGATCTTTTTCGTCCACCGAAATCACAATAATCCCCGCCTTTTCCATCAAGCCCTTATTATAGTAAAGCGCGGTGGGGCAGGAATCGATCGGCAACGCGTACAGCGGATCGGTGGTATTCGAGGTGTTTGTTTCTTTGTCGTAATACAGGCGGTTGATCGCCGTCGGCGCAATGTCGCCGAGTTCGATATTCGTATAGGTATCTTTTATATCGGAAATATCCGCGAAATACCCGCCGATTACGTATTTTTTATAGCTGTCGTCGCTCACCATCAATACGTCCGGCGCGTTCGAAGAGCCGAGAAGCGCGGTTATGTCCGCGCCCGCAAGCATTTCCACCGCGTTTACTTTTATGCCGTTTTCTTTCCCGTACGTTTCGTTGAACGTGTCCGTCAGTTTGAAATACATTTCCATCTGCGAATTCGTGCCGCTTAAATAAAAACGCACTTCGTTCGAAGATTTTCCGCCGCAACCCGCCAATCCGGCAAACGCCGCGCACAACGTTGCCGCCGCAAGCGTGCCGCACATCGCTTTTGTCATCGTCTTTTTTCTCATTTTCTTTTCTCCTTAATTGACTTTAATAGAATTTTTTGCCGTACTTTTCAATAATGCCGCGCACTTTGCTTATATCGAATTTCGGCTCGTGCGCCGCGTTTAAAAGTCCGTTCGTTTCCTGTTCCACGTCGGTGAGCTGCGTATAGCACCAACCGCAAAAATCGCACGCCGCCACGTTTTTAAACAGCCGTTCCAGCCGCGCCATAAACGACTCTTCGCCGCTTTCCGCTCCGTTGTACCCCCAGCCGCCGTCCGTTGCCAGCGCCACCCCGCCGAATTCCGAGAGTATTATCGGCTGACCCGCAAACCGATCCCCCTGCACCATCACTCTTCTTTCCGCAGGCACAAGGCTTTCGCTCATGCTTCCGAATTTCTCCGCAAACTCGTCGCCGTACTTCGAATAATCGTGTATGCCGATTATATCGGATTCTCCGAGATTTTCCCAGCCGTCGTTCGTGATCACAAGCCGCGTATCGTCCAGCGATTTTATCAGAAAGTATGCCGCCTTTGCAAGCGATTGTTGCCGCTTATCGTGCAGAATTTCTTTTACGCCCCAGCTTTCGTTAAACGGCACGTACGCGATCACGCTCGGCGAATTGTACACCAGTTTTACGATTTGCTGCTGTAAATCGAAAAGCGCCCGCGTGGTTTCCGGCGTGAATTCGTACGCGCTCGGCGTTTCCGCCCACAGATACATCCCCAGCGTATCCGCATAATAATACAACCACGGATCTTCCGCTTTCTGATGTATCCGCATCCCGTTGAATCCCATCTTTTTCGCAAGCAGTATATCGTTTTTGTAACTTTCGGGGCTCGGCGCGGTAAGTCCGTATCCTTCGAAATACCCTTGATTGAGAACCATTCTCAGCTCTTCCGCTTCGTCGTTTATATACACTCTGCCGTTCTCTGTCCCCACTTTCCGAAAAGCGAAATACGTTTCGATTTCGTCAAGCACTTCGCCCTGTTTTCTGAGTTGCAGCGTAGTTTCGTACAGTTTGGGGAACGCCGCCGTCCAAAGGTGTATATCAGCAAAACAACACGGCTTTTCAAATGCCATGCTCAATTCGAAACGCCCGTTCTCGCCCGCCGTGCAAGAAAACCGCTTTTCGCCGCCGTGCGGCGTTTTTACGATCGCCGTTATCTCGTCCGCTTCTCTGTTGATCGTTTCCACGTACGCGCACGCCTGCGTTTTTTCTACGTCCGTTTCAAACCGCACGCTTTTTATATAATCGCCCCGCGCGCCGCTCAGCCATACGCTTTGCCAGATTCCGGACGTAGCATAGTAAAAGCACCCGGACGGCGTTTCGCTCCAACTTTGTTTGCCCCGCGGATACGTTTTCGTATACGGATCGTACACGCGGATTTCGATTTCCTGTGCTTTCCCGTCTTTTATGTACGGGCGGATATCGCAGCCGAAACCGCCGTAACCGCCCTCGTGATACAACGCGAATTGCCCGTTGATATACACCGTACACTCGTAGTCTGCCGCAAGAAAATTCAGGTATACGGTCTTGCATTTCTGCATTTCTTCCGTCAGTTCGAAGTTTCGCTTGTACCACAGGATTTCGCGGCGGCTATGATCGCCGATCCCGCTCGCCGCGCTTTGATACGCGTACGGCACAAGAATTTTTAAATCGTATGCGCCGCCGTCCCCGAATTTAAACTGCCATTCGCCGTTCAGGCTTTGCCAGATCTTCCGCCGCGCTCTCGGCTCGGGATAATATTTTTCTTTTTCTCTCGCCATTATTTCACCCGTTTTTCCCTGCTTTCAGTATCCGCACGCCGAAACGCGGCAGATTCACGCTCGTTACCCTTTCGCCCGTTTCCATATCTTCATACGGCTTTGCAAGCGCGATTTCCCCGCTTTGTTCGCCCGTATAATTTTCTATGAACAGATATTCCGTTTTCTCGTCCGTCCGCATGTGCGCCGTTACGCCGAGCGGCTTTTCTCTCACGCCGTCGCACACGCTTTCTATGCCGAGATCTTTGCAGATTCTTTCGAACGCGTCGCTTTCAAAGCCGCCGTTTTCTCCCGCGAACGCCTGATAATACGCCGTGCCGTTCCCGTACGCGTTTTGTGTAAAACACGGCTCGCCCGCAAACATTCCGTCGGTATATTTTCCAAGCACTGTTGCGCCCCGAGCGTGAATATGTTCTTCGTATACGTTCGCCGCATACTCTTTGCCGTCCGCCGAAATTTTCCGCTCGTCGCCCGGGTACAGGGTATCCAGCTCCTCGTTCCATATTCCGAAAACTTCTTTGAGCTTTCCCGCCGGGAAGCCGCCAAGATGGCAGAGATCGTTTTCGTTTGCCATACCCAAAAAGCACTTCGCATACAGCGTGCCGCCGCCCTGCACGTAAGATACAAGATTCTCTTCCACCGCTTTATCTACCATATACAAATCGACGGCGATAACAAGCTTATACCCCGATAAATCATCACGCGGGTTTTTCACGTCGCAAGGAATAGCGTTGTTCCAGAAAAACTTATACGTTTCGATCACGTCGCCGCGATAATTCTTCCGCCCCGCAAACTGACTTCTTTCAAACGCCCACATAGTTTCCCAATCGAACAAAATCGCAGCTTCCGCGCGCTTTGCGCCCGTTCCCGCGATTCCGGCGATTTTTTCAAGCGTTTCGCCCGTTCCCTGTACCGCTGTGAAAATCCGCGTGTTTTCGCTGCCTTCGTGATCGACTACCGCGCCGTGGAATTTCTCGGCGTCGCCGCGCGATTTCCGCCATTGAAAATACAATACCCCGTCGCTGCCGTGCGCCACCGCCTGCATAGAAGCAAGTTTATCCATTCCGATCTCTTTCAGCTTGTTGTATTGCTTCCAGTTTTCAAGCCCGGGCGAGCTTTCCATCAAAAGGTACGGCGCGTTTTTCAAAGACCTGAAAAAATCGTGCCAGAATGCCGAAGCCGCCGCTTCGTGCAAATGCTTAGGCGAGTGCCACGCGGGGTAATTATCAAACGAAATCACGTCGAGATCGTCCGCGTAACGAGAATAATCAAGCTCATAAATGCCGGGTAGCATATTCGTGGTAACTTTTTTCGCGGAATATTTCCGCACCGCCGCAATCTCTTCCCGCATAAAATCACGATAATTTTCGCTTGTAAACCGCCGCCAGTCCAGCGCAAGCCCCGCTATGCCGTTCGGCTCGATTTCTTCAAACGACGAATACGTATGACTCCAGAACGCCGTCCAGTATTCGTGATTGAGCCGTTCGATCGTGCCGTATTTCCGCTTTAAAAACTCGCGGAATTTCGCCTTGCAAAGCTCGCAATAGCACGGCTCGCCGTAGTATTCGTTCGAGATATGCCACAATAAAACGGTTTCGTTCTGCCCATACCGCGCGGAAAGTTTTTCGTTGATTTCGCGCACCTTTTCGCGATATTTCGGCGAAGTCGGGCAGAAATTCTGTCTGCCCCCGAATTTTTCCCGCACCCCGTCCACGTTCACTTTCATTACTTCGGGATATTTTGCACAAAGCCAGTACGGCATTGCCGCACTCGGCGTGGCAAGGTTGACTTTCACACCGATTTTTCCGAGATTTCCGAGTATGTCATCGAGAAAAGAAAAATCAAATTTCCCTTCTTCCGGTTCGAGAAATCCCCACGAAAATATCCCAACCGAAAACGTATTGCACCGCGCCTTTTGCATTAAGCGCAGATCTTCCCGCAAAATTTCGGGCGTTTGCAGCCACTGCTCGGGGTTGTAATCACCCCCGTGTAAAAATATGCTTTTTCTCATCGTTTTCTTCCCTTTCTGATCGGTTTTTTTTAGTTCTGTCTGCAAACAGAACTGAAAAAAGGCTAATAGCAAGCTATTAAAAAACCGTTCCCTTGTTTTTTATCTCTGCGCTTTAAACGTCAGCGTTCTTGTAGAAAAATCGCCCCACAAACCGCCGATCAATAGTCCGCAACGCATAATCACGTCGCCGCGAAGGCGCAAATCCAATTCGGGAATTTCATACGCCTCGTTTTCGTCCAGTCCGTCCGGGTACACCCTGCACGCCTTGTCGTTGGGCAGATAAATCGGCTTCATCATCGTAAGCACTGCAAATTTTTTATCTTTCGATACAAGCATTTCGGCGAATAAATTTTCTTCCAAGGGATTATTCAGCCGATACAAATCCCCCGATAACACCAGCGTTTCTATCTCTTTATAACGCGCAATCTGCGCCTTGATTGCCGAAACTTCCCCGGCGGAAAGTTTTGCGGGATCTAATTCGTACCCCGTCGCCCCCAGCTGCGCCACCGCCGCCCGCGAAGAAAACGGCGTCACTCTGCCGCTCTGGTGATTGGGGCATACCGATACGTGGCAGGACTGCGTTGCAAGCGGATAGCAATACGAAGTGCCGTACTGAATAATCGTGCGAAGGTACGCGTCGGAATTATCGCTCGCCCAAACCTGCGGGAAATAATACAGCATACCGGGATCGAACCGGCATCCGCCACTCGCGCAGCCTTCGAAAAACACCTGCGGAAAGCCGTTGATCAGCCGTTCGCAAAGATCGTACAGTCCGAGAACGTATCTGTGATGCGTTTCTTTGCCGTTTTTACCGAGCTTTACAGAATAATTATCGGTGAGCGTTCTGTTCATATCCCATTTCACGTAGTCGATCGGGTAGGCTTTTAAAATCTCGCTCACGCTTTCCACGATATAATCGCGTACTTCCTTCCGCGTTAAATCAAGTACCAGCTGACTGCGCCCCGGGCAAGGTTTTAATCCGGGAACACCAATCGCCCAATCGGGGTATGCGCGATACAAATCGCTGTTTTCGCTCACCATTTCCGGCTCGAACCAAAGACCGAATTTCATTCCGCTATTGTGCGCGTAATCGGCTACTTTCCGAAGATTTACTTTCTTCTCGTTCACGCGCCAGTCACCCAAAGCGCAGCAATCGTTGTTTCTCGCGCCGAACCAGCCGTCGTCAAGCACGAACGTATCGATGCCGGTGCCTTTCACTCCATCGATAATCGCGCAAAGTTTTTCCGTATCGAAATCGGCGTACGTGGCTTCCCAGTTATTGATAACAATCGGGCGCGGAAGAAAAGAAAAACGGGGATTTACAAGGTATTCTCGATATAAATCGTGAAACGCGCGGCTCATTCCGCCAAGACCGTTATCCGAATACGTCATCACGATTTCCGGCGTTACGAATTTCTTTCCAGGCTGCAATTCCCACGAAAAATCGTAATCGTTAATGCCGCCAACGATACGTAATTCTTCGTTCTGCTCGATCTGCGCTTTCAGCGCGAAATCGCCGCTGTACACAAAATTATACCCGTATGCTTCGCCTTGCTTCTCGTTCGTCGTTTTCCGCACGAGCGCGAGAAACGGATTCATCTGTCCCGAAGAAACCCCGCGGTTGCTGTCGATCGTAAACGTGCCGTGAGAAAGCGAAACTCTTTCTGCAAAACGCTCGCGCAAATGCGCGCCCGGCAGCGTGATTGCCTGCCATTCTTTATCCGGCATATCCACGCAGAACGAATACACGCGATCGAGAATAAACGGCTTTTCACTCTCGTTTTCTATTTTCGCATGTCGCAAAATCACCGGCAAATCTTCGAAAACGGTATAGTAAAGCGATACTTTCGCGCCATGCAGATCGTCTTTCAAAATAATTTCAAGCGTCTGATTGCCGCGCACGGAAGGCAGCCCTTCGAGCTCGGGTTTTTTATCGTAAATCGTATACCCCGAATACACGAAATCGCCCACGCGCACGCCGTCAAAATCAAAAGCAAGCATGCTTTCGCGATAATCGCTTCTGCCGTATGCGGGACATTCGTTTGCATACACGTTCAGCGATTTATCCCGCCATTTTCCCGCGATATTGCTGCCATGCCCGCGATCCACAAGATACACCGTGTGCGAAAGGTCTTCACGAGAAATGCGCTTGCCGTAATACAGGTGGTTTAAAAATCCGCATTCGTTTACGCAGAATATGTACGATACATTCTTACTTTCGAGATAAAACGTTTTTGTATGCTCGTCAAAAAAAATCATGAAAATCGCTTGAAATCCTTTTTCCCCTATAAAATCCTCACGGTTATATTATATCACATTTTTCATCGCACTTCAATTTTATCCGCTATCTTATATCCGCTTTATACTTACCGATATTGTCTTTACGCTTTTTATATAATCGCCCCGCGCGCCGCTCAGCCACACGCTTTGCCGGATCTTCCGCCGCGCTCTCAGCTCGGGGTAATAAATTTCTTTTTCGTCTTTCATATTACGTCCTATAATTCTTTTGTTTCTTCTTTTTGCAGAACAAACGCTAAACGGTATGTACCGTTTTGCCGCACGCTTTTTCATCGATAATTTTCCCGTGCGATCCTTTACGGAAAATATTATATCATACGTCTGATAAAGTCGCAACGGTACTTCAAAAAAAACGCTTAAAATTATTTTAGAATTTCAATTATTCAAGAAGTACCTTTGTTTCGCTTGACAAAATAGCGTAAATCGGTTATACTACAAAAAAAATGCCGCGAGCAAAAAAGGAAACAGATATGCTTCAACCCGTAGAACTTTCGATTACCAAAAACGCAGAGCAAATCACACAGATCGCGCACGCGCTCTCCTCGCCCGCGCGTATGGAAATTTTAAAATTGCTTACTTATAAAAACCTGACGATCAAACAAATCGCCGACGAGATCAAACAGCCGCTGAATACCACCCTGAATCATATCAATCTGCTGGAACAAGCCGGTCTGCTTGCCACGCAGATTTCCTACACCTCTAAGGGAAAATCGAAAACCTGCTACCGCATGCTCGATAGCGTAAACATTCTTTTATTCGATCCATCGATGGATTTACCGCAATTGAAATACGAAGAATATCAACTGCCGATCGGCTCGTTTTTCGATTTTTTCGATCTTGCCGCGCCGTGCGGCCTTGCGTCGGCAACACGTGGGCTCGGCAACGACAACGATCTTTCGGTATTTCTGTTACCGGAACGCGCCGCGGCTTCCCTGATATGGTTTACGCACGGGCTTTTGGAATACAGAGTGCCGTTGCCGCCGAAACAATATTTAAAAAGTCTGACGGGCATTGAAATTTCATTCGAAGTCTGCTCGGAAGCCCCTCTTTATAACAACGATTCTAAATCGGATATTTCTGTGTTTTTAAACGATACCCGATTAGGCGTCTATACTTCACCCGGAGATTTCGGCGGCAGACGCGGACTGTTGAATCCCGATTACTGGCCGATCGGTCTTACGCAATTCGGAATGATTACAAACTGGAAAATCAACGCTTCGCAAACCACGCTGAACAGCAATTTTCTATCGTTTGTAAACTTGCGCGATCTTAATCTGGAACATTGCAAAAAGCCGTATTTATCACTGAAAATCGGCGTAGAAAAAAACGCCGTCCATGTGGGCGGCATGAACCTTTTCGGAAAAAATTTCGGTGATTTCCCGCAAGACATTATTTTCAGATATATTTATTAAAAAAAACATATGCTGCCGACAAACGACGCAGCTACGGCATAAAGCTTTAAATCCGCGTCGCCCGTCGGTACGCCCTACGGAGGATTATACATATGAAAGAACAGGAAACCACAAACGAATCCGCGGATTTTTCAAAATCCGTAACGGCAACGCTCGGCAAAAGCAACGAAAAGCGCGCCGTTTTATGGCTGATATTCGTCATCGCGCTCATCGTGCTGCTTGCGGCGGGCGCCGTCGCCAACCTTCTTACGCTGGCGTTTCAGATAAGCAGAATTTTCGGCTACGTCTGCACAGCGGCAGCCGCGCTTTCAATCTACAGGAAAAATTGTATCACAAGCCCGCCCGAAATAGCAAACGTTTTTACAGCTAAACGCAAAAATCATTCAAATTTGCGAAAAAATCACGGCATATATGTCCGATTTTCCGCAAACATACCGCTCGTCTCCCGTCCGATTTAACAATAGCAAGCTTGCCTTTTCATTGCTGTTTAATTTTTCTCACCGTAAATAGGAAATCACCCCTCGAAACGGCATAAAAAAAGAGAGAACGTTTATTCTTGTTCTCTCCTATGTTTTTTACATTAAATTAAAAAGTTGGATGTTCTTTTACGAATATCCAACTTTAAGCTATCATTTGAAGGCTGTTTTCTATTTTATTTGGTATTTTTTGTTGTGTTTTTCGGAAATCCCTTTCACTATTGATTGCAGAAGAACCTATAGAAGTTACGTAATCGGGAACAAGCGCACTCGTTATCGTTTTATCTTTAACACTCGTTATTTTGCAAGTATCCGTTGTGGAAGTAAAGTTATAATTCTGCATTTCTTCCTTAACGGAAAGTTTTGCGGTAATTGTAATATCACTTGCAGGTATGTTAAACGTATACACGGTATCGGCAGATAAAAGCGTTTCACCTTTATACCAGCCTAAAAATTCGTATCCGAGATAAAGATCGGATAAAGAAAGCGAAACGGTAGAATTATAATCGTGTAAACCGGCATTATTTATTGTACAAATGTTTTTTATAGACGGAGTAACGTAATATTGATTTATCGTGTAACTTGCGATAAAAGTAATATCTCCGACAGAGCCTTGTTTTATTTTGCCGTCATTGTCCCACATCCCTGTATATCTGGTCTTAAGCGGTAAGGAGAGGATTATTCCGTCTTCTATTGTATAAGTATCCGGATTATCGTCGGCATTCTTTCCCCCGTTAAGCTCGTAATGTATATTGTATTGTATAGGTTGCCAATTCGCTGAGATCGTTGTATTTTGAGTTATAGCTTTAGAAAATTCATAATCCCAATCGATAAAATCGTATCCTTTCATCTCGGTTGCAGGCTCGGTTGCGTAATTTTCCTCTTCTATAAATTGTGTTTCAACATCGCTTCCGCCGTTTGTATTAAAAGTAACCGTATAAATCGGTCTGCGGCGGAGAGTAATGGTATAACTTGCAATGTCGTTACCGTTGGTTACGAGAATATAAAATATGTTGTCGCCGGCAACTATATCCGATTTCTTTCTTGCAATTTTGTTGTTACACTGTTTGTCGGTACAGACGTCGAACCTTGCGCCGTCCGCAACGGTAAACTTATCGCTGAAATCATAGTCTGTAACGGCGTTTGCAACTTTTAAGTATGCGGTTTTTGTTACAGGATTTATATCGAAAAATTCAAACAGCTGGATATTTCATCGAAAGAAGGCAAACAACGCTTGATCGACGGATTTATCAATGCGATTTATCTGTACGACGATAAAATAACGTTTACATTCAATTATAAGGACGGCACAAAAACGGTTTTCCTGTCGGAAATAAATTGTACGCCGTCCGGTTCGGATATTAAATGCCTTGCGGCACCATTATTCACGAAATCTTGCATAAATGCGTAAGATTTCGTGAATTTTTTTGTTTTTAACGCATATTTATGCAACGATTTTTACGACAAGTACCAACTTTGGAGGTGATTTTGGCAGAGTTACGGAAACGCTGTTTACGATTTTCAAAGGAATTATGTTGTATGCGA
>ENA-UOOA01002849-UOOA01002849.1-human-gut-metagenome-genome-assembly--contig:-P61old-NODE-2849-length-23082-cov-5.876449_pt1 | contig 23082 bp, 16 predicted proteins | sample MGYA00242467_ERZ724014 | MGnify/ENA metagenome assembly ERZ724014 | reverse complement strand
AAAACCGATAAAATCAAGCCGAAATCAACGATTTTCGGTGGATTTTAAGGCAATTTCACCGCGAATTTACCGCAAAATGCGGTGTTTTTTGCGTGATTTTTACGGTTTTTTAGTGGTTTTTGCTTTTCTAATCGCAAAAAAAATGCTATAATAATATGTATGAAACGCACTTATTTCAAAAAAACGAAAAAGTTGTTTGCGGGGCTGAATGCGGAAAAAGCTTCGGGACTTAGCTTCTCGGCGGCGATCGTGGGGCAGTATATTTTTCTGCTGATTTTTCTGCTTGCGGCGCGGCTTTGCGGCGGATTGAAAGAGGGGTATCAGGAAAAAAACTGGTTTTTGTACTGCTCGTATCTGATTCCGCAGGCGGCGTTCGCGGCTACGGCGTACCTTTATTTTTCGCGCACGGAAACGCGCGTGAAAGACGTGGCGAAAAAGCCGCGCGCGATTTATTTTTGCATTGCGATCACGCTGCAGCTCGGGCTTTTATCGTTGTCTTCGGTGAACGGGTTGTTTTTAAAATGGCTCGAAAAATTCGGGTATACGCCCGCTTCGCCCGCCGTGCCTTCGATGAACGGCGCGAAAATTATTCCCGCGATTTTGGTGATCGCCGTGCTGCCCGCGTGCTTTGAAGAATTGTTCTTCCGCGGTATTCTTTTTTGCGGCATGAAAAAGTTCGGCGCGGTTGCCGCCGTGCTTGCGAGCGCGGGATTGTTCGCGCTGTACCACCAAAGTCCCGCGCAGACGATTTATCAGTTTGTCTGCGGGGCGTGCTTCGCGCTGATCGCGCTTCGTTCCGGCAGTATTCTGCCCACGGTAGTATCGCATTTCGTGAATAACGCGCTGATTCTGATTTTGGAAGCGTTCGGCGTGCAGGGGTTGCCGCTTTGGCTGTTGATTGCGTTCGGCGTGCTGCTGGCGGGTTCGCTTGCGTATCTTTTATGTTTCGACGGGCATATCGACGGGGTAGTCCCCGAAAAAAACGAAGAAATGCAGACGGTGGAGGCGGCGAAACCGAAGGCGGACGCGAAAGGATTTGTGTTGTACGCGCTGACGGGGATCATTCTTTGCGCGCTGAATTGGATTTCCGCGCTTGTGGCGTAGCGCGCGGGGGCATATATGCAAAAAATACGGATCGTGGCGGTGGGGAAACTCAAAGAAAGCTTCTGGCGCGAGGCGGTGGCGGAATACGTGAAGAGGCTTTCGCGCTTCGCGAGCGTGGAAATACGGGAAATCGCCGAGCGGGAAACGCTTGAAGAGGAGGCGAAAGACATTCTTGCCGCGTGCCGCGGGTACGTGATCGCGCTGGCGGTGGAAGGCGAAAAACTTTCGAGCGAGGGCTTTGCTTCGCTTTTGAAAAAACGCACGGACGAAGGGAAAGAGATCACCTTTTTAATCGGCTCTTCCTGCGGTCTTGCGGCGGAAGTGAAGCGGGCGGCGGATTTTAAATTGTCGTTTTCGGATATGACGTTGCCGCATCAGCTGATGCGGGTGGTACTGTGCGAGCAGGTGTATCGGGCCTTTATGATAAACTGCGGTGCGGTTTATCATAAATGACGGGGCGCGCGTGATAAACGGCGCAATAATAGCGGAAAAGGCAGATAGTTTGTGAAAAAAAGGAAAGTAACAGTCCGTTACGAAACACCCGAAGGGTGCTTGGTCATTTACGATTTGTAAACTCGCGGCGCGAAAGCCGCAGGCTTCGCGTCTTGCTTGTTTCTGACGCGCGATCGGGGGTGAAACTTTGTGATAAGGCCGGTATCCCCTCATCCGCTTCACTTACGTTCAGCACCTTCCCCCCGAGGGGGAAGGCTATATCAAAGGCAGAAATTAGAATTTTAAACGATTTAATACAGGTTTGTTGTTTCTTCAACTGCCCCTCATCACTGCCGCTTTGCGGCAGAGCTTCCCCCCAAGGGGAAGCCTATTTCAAAGACAGAAATTACAATTTCAAACGATTTTGCTACAATCCGTTACGAAACACCCTGCGGGTGCGTAACGAGACGGGCAATGCCCGCCCCCGAGGGGAAGGCTTGATGTAAGAAAAGGGGGAAGGCTGGGAATAAGTCACACTTTTTGAAATATTCGCATATTCTGCGGGTATGGACGTTTTTAAAGATGTGCGAAACTTCTTTCTCTCTTCCCCCGGCGAAAAACGCGTGATCGGCAAAAGCCTGTTCGGCAGAGATCTTTTCGCAATCCGCCTCGGATTCGGCGCGCCCGTGGGAATCGCTCAGTACGCGATACACGGCAGAGAATGGATCACAAGCTATCTCGCTTTCGAACACTTCCGCCGCGGCGGCGTTTTCGGCAGCGTGTGGTTTGTGCCGCTTGCAAACCCCGACGGCGCGTTGCTTTCGCAAAAAGGCTTGTATTCCGCGCCGAAAGCAAGTCGGGCGGAATTGCTCGCTTTAAACGGCGGCGGCAAAGATTTTTCGCTTTGGAAAGCCAACGGCAGGGGCGTGGATCTCAACGTGAATTTTGCGGCGAGATGGGGCGGCGGCAAAAGCAACGTTTTTGCGCCGGGCGGCGAAAACTATGTGGGAGCGAAGCCTTTTTCCGAGCCGGAAACGCAGGCTCTCAAAGTTTTCACCGAGCAAATCCGCCCCGATTATACGATTTCCTTTCACACGAAAGGCGAAGAGATTTATTGGCGTTTTCATCAGAAGGGCATGCGCGCGTACCGCGATTACGCGCTTGCGAAATCGCTTTCCTTTTCCACGGGGTATCCCCTGGGCGAGGCGGAGGGCAGCGCGGGCGGCTACAAGGATTGGTGTATAGAAACTTTCGGGATTCCCGCGGTTACCGTGGAAGCGGGGCGGGAAGAAGCGGCGCACCCTTTGGGAGCGGGCGAGCTGAAAGACATGGTGCGAAAATGCAGAAACGCGATTGCCGATTTATCGTATGCGGCAAAGAAGGCGACGAAATAAGAACGAAAAAAAGGCAGAGATTATGAGCAAAAAGAGAAGCAGAGAAGAAAAATTTATGCTTGCGGCGTTGCGGCAGGCGAAAAAAGGCTTGAAAGAGGGCGAAGTACCGATCGGCGCGGTGATCGTGTATGAAAACAAGGTGGTGGCGAAGGGGTATAACCGCCGATTGAAAAAACAGCTTGCGAGCGCGCACGCCGAGATGATGGCGATCGACGGCGCGTGCCGCAGATTTCATTCGTGGCGGCTGCCCGAAGGGTGCGAATTGTACGTGACGCTCGAACCCTGCCCGATGTGCATGGGGGCGGCTTTGAACGCGCGCGCGGACAAGCTGTTTTTCGGGGCGAAAGAGCAGAAAGGCAGGTCTTTGACGGGCGAGCTTGCGGCGGCGAATTTATTAAATCACACGATGGAAGTGACGGGCGGAGTGTTGGAAGAGGAATGTTCGGGGATACTGACGGAGTTTTTTACTTCGCTTCGGGCGCGGCTGAAAGAAGAAAAAGAGCGTGCGAAACAATCCGGAACGGCGGACATAGAAAAATAAGACGGAAGAAACACGCCGAAAACGAACAAAATTCACAAAATCGAAAAGAAAATCGTAAGCCGCCGCCAAATCGGTTGACGAAACGGCGCAAATATTGTATGATATATATAGTCGGATTCAAGCTTGTTTTCATTCGGCTAAGGAAGCGGAAAAAAGGGGAAAAGAGATTTTAACGCGATAAAAACTTTGCAAAAGGGCGGAGGCGCGGCGCGGCGGAAAAGCCGCGGACGAAAACGCTTTTTTGCGAAGAGAAAAGAGGTAATATACAATATGATAACTCACGGTAACGAAATCAAGTTGTTTTCGGGAAACTCGAACTTGCCTTTGGCGCAGGCGATTGCGAAAAAGCTTAATACCGAGCTTGGCGGCATCGAAGTAGCCACGTTTTCCGACGGCGAAATCAGCGTGCATATCGAAGAAACGGTGCGAGGCAGAGATCTTTTCATTATTCAATCTACCTGCTCGCCCGTGAACGATCACCTTATGGAACTGCTGATTATGATCGACGCGGCGAAGCGTGCGAGCGCGGGGCGTATCACGGCGGTTGTTCCGTACTTCGGCTATGCCCGTCAGGACAGAAAAGCGCGTTCGAGAGATCCCATTACGGCGAAACTTGTGGCGAATCTGATTACGGCGGCCGGTGCGGATCGCGTGCTGACGATGGATCTTCACGCGGAACAGATTCAGGGATTTTTCGATATTCCCGTGGATAATCTTCTGGGCGGACCTACGATTTACAATCATTTTGCGAAAGAGGGCAATATCGACGTGGTGGTTGCGCCCGATATGGGCAGCGTGAAGCGCGCGAGAAAAGTTGCCGAAAAATTCGGCGTGCCGATTGCGATTATCGATAAACGCCGCCCCAAAGCGAACGTGATGGAAGTGATGAACATCATCGGCGACGTGAAGGGAAAGCGTTGCTTTATGGTGGACGATATGATCGATACCGCCGGCACGATCTGCCAGGGCGCGCAGGCTTTGAAAGATCTCGGCGCGACGGAAATTTATGCGGCTTGCACGCATGCGGTGCTTTCCGGCCCTGCCGTGGAACGGCTTGAAAAATCGCCGATCACGAAACTTGTGATGCTGGATACCATTCACCTGCCCGAGGAGAAAATGCGCCCGAAATTCGAGGTGCTTTCCGTGGCGGATATCTTCGCGGCGGCGATCGAGAACGTGTACCTTGATAAACCGATGTCGAAATTGTACGACTGATATTTTTAAACGTAAAAATTTAAAAATACCGGAATTGAAATTGAGAAATTGAAATTGAGAATTTGAAATTGAGAATTTGCCGCCGCCTTTTTTATCGAGCCCGATTTTTCTGCGGGCGCGGGATCGGGGCGGCGGTTATTTTTGAGCGTGGGGTAATGGCGCTATGTACCTGATCGTGGGGCTTGGAAATCCGGAAAAAAAATACGAAAAGACGTTTCATAATATGGGCTTTATCGCGGCGGGCGACGCGGCGGAAAAGCTCGGGGCGAAATTTAAAAAGAAAGAGTGCGAAGCTTCGGTGGCGGAAGCGTACGTAGGCGGCGAGAAAGTGATTATCGCCCGCCCCGTGACGTATATGAATAATTCGGGACGCGCGGTGAAACAGCTGGCGGCAAAATACAAAGTGCCGCCCGAACACGTGGCTGTGATTTACGACGATTACGATCTGCCGAAGGGCAAGGTACGTATCCGCCCGGAGGGCAGCGCAGGCACGCACAACGGCATGCGCTCGGTGATCGGCGAAACGGGTTGGACGAATTTTCCGCGGATCAGGATAGGGATTCGGGATTCGGCGGTGAATATTCCGATCATCGATTACGTGCTTTCGGAAATCCGTAAAGAAGATTACGAGCTTTTTGCCGAAGCGTGCGGCAGGGCCGCGGACGCGGCGGTGGCGTTTGCAAGCGGGATAAAAATCGAAGACGTGATGAATAAGTTTAACGGGTAGAAAAAGCGTATAGCGGCGCGCCTTGCGGCTTCATCTGCGTGCGCCCTTGCTCATTTACGCTTAGTAAACTCGCGGCGGGCGTACTCGATAAATCTCGCAATCCGCACCACTCTCCGCTTTTTCTATTCGCTTGAAATTAGGGAAAGTGTTTTTGAAGCGCGCTCGGAAATGCTCGCACTTCTTGTACTGCTCGCTTTTGAAGCGCGTGCGGGAATGGAACTTTTAAATAAGGCGGTTATCCCCTCATCCGTCTGCTATCGCAGACACCTTCCCCCTGGGGGGAAGGCTATATCAAAGGCAGAAATTAAAATTTCAAACGAATTGCGGCAGTCCGTTACGAAACACCCGAATAGTGCGTTACGAAACGGGCAATGCCCGCCCCCGCCCGAAGGGAAGGCTATAAAAGATGCCGGCATTTGAAACAAGTAAGATTTACCTGTAAAAAAGGAAGACGATTTTGAAAAAAGGATTTTTCAACGCCGCGAAAATCGGCGGCGATTACGAGAGATTTACGGAAGAAGTCCGTCGCGGTACGCCCGCGGCGGCTTTCGGCGTTTCTTCGGCGGTGAAATATCTGCTCGCTTCCATGATCGGCTTGCCCGTTCTTTACGTGACGGCAGACGCCGTTTCCGCGCGCGCGGCTGCCGATAATCTCGCCGTGCTTTCCGGCGAAAAAACCGCCGTGATCACCGCCAAAGACGAGGTATTATCTTACCGCAAAGCCCTTTCGAAAGACGCGCTTTTCAGGAGGATAGAAGGCGAGTATGCGCTTCAAAGCGGCTGCCGCATCGTGGCGGCGGAAATCGACGCGCTTTTGCAATTATTCCCGAAAAATTTGCCCGCGATCGTATTGGAAGAAGGCAAAGATACGGATTTTTCTACGCTGACTTCGCGCCTTGCGAACATGGGTTACGCGCGCGTTTCCGAGGTGGAAAGCAAGGGGGCGTACGCGCTGCGCGGCGATATTTTGGATATTTTTCCCGTGGGCGAGGACAATCCCGTGCGAGTGGATTTTTTCGGCGACGACGTGGAGAAAATCAAGCCGTACGACATCGAAACGGGCAACCGACTTGAGCCGAAATCGAGCCTTACGATTCTGCCCGCGGCGGATTGCTTTATGCGGAAAGAAGAGTTTCCGCGCGTGAAAGAAGTGCTGCGCGAAAGTCTTTCCGAGTTTACTTCGCGCGAGAGTTACGTGCGGGCGAATACGATCGTTTCGGAATTGCTTTCGGGCATAGAGGCGGCAGAAGAGAACGTTTCTCCGGCGGGCGATTGGGTTTGCTCGGAAGATTTTTTATTGCCGCTGCTTGAAAATTCCTGTTCGATTTTTGAGATTTTGCCGCAGAACGCGGTGATCGTTTTCGACGAAAGCAAGACGCTGCGCGATAAGTGCGAGGCGATTTACAAAGAGTTTGAAGAGCGGTTTTCGCGGCTGAAAGCGGGCGGGGAAATTCTTGCGTTTTCGCGCGGGCAGCTTTTGGAAAAGCAGGCGTTTTACGACGGGTTGAAAAAATTCCGCTTAGCGGCGGTGCAGACGTTTACGGGCAATCCGTTTTTCTTTACGCCCTTAAAAATTTTCAACTTCCGCGCAACGCCCGTGAGCCGCTATTTAAACGCCGCGCCGCAGCTTGTGACCGACCTTAAAAACTGGCTGAAAGGCGGGTATCGGGCGGTGCTTTTCTGCGGCAACGAAAACCGTCTTGCGAAGATGAGCGAAACGCTTTCGGACGCGTACGTGCCTACGGGATCGGTGGCCGATTTCGACGCGCTGCACGCGGTGGGGCTGACGAGCGAAACGCTCGACAAAGGATTTATTCTGCACGAGGCGAAGTTCGTGGCGATCGGTACGGGCGATTTGTACACGAAGCCCGTGGAACAAAAGCGGGTGAAACGCCGCCGCGGAGATCTTTTCACCGCGCCCGAAGTGGGCGATTTCGCGGTGCATGAAACGCACGGCGTGGGGCGCGTGATCGGCACGAGAAAAATCGAGACTACCGACGGCACGAAAGAGTACGTTGCGCTGGAATACAAGGACGGCGACACGCTGTACGTGCCTGTGGAAAACATGGACTCGCTTTCGAAATACGTGGGCGGGGATAAGCCGCAACTTTCCAAACTCGGCGGCGCGGATTTCGAGCGCGTGAAGGCGCGCGTGCGTTCTTCCATTAAAAAAATGGCGTTCGATTTAAAGGCGTTGTATGCGGCGCGGGCGGAAAACCGCGGGTATGCGTTCCCCGAAAATCAGGCGTTTATGAGCGAGTTCGAAGAGGCTTTCCCCTACGAGCTGACGCCCGATCAGGCGGACAGCGTGGCGGAAATCAAGGCGGACATGTGCGGCGGAAAGGTGATGGATCGTCTGCTTTGCGGCGACGTGGGGTTCGGAAAAACCGAGGTGGCGTTCCGTGCGGCGTATCTGTGCGTTTTAGGGGGAAAGCAGGCGGCGCTGATGTGTCCCGGGACGGTGCTTTGCAATCAGCATTACGATACGGCTTTGAAGCGTTTCGAGCCGTTCGGCGTGAAAATCGCCGTGCTGAATCGCTTTGCTACGCCCAAGGAAACCAAAGCCACGCTGGAAGGTCTTGCGGACGGCTCGATCGATTTCGTGATCGGCACGCATCGGCTGTTATCGGCGGACGTGAAATTCAAGGATCTGGGGCTTCTGATTCTGGACGAAGAACAGCGGTTCGGCGTGGAACACAAGGAAAAAATCAAAAATCTGCGCAACAACATCGACTGCCTGACGATGACGGCGACGCCCATTCCGCGCACGCTGCATATGTCTTTGACGGGTATACGCGATATTTCCACGATCCGCACCGCGCCGAGAGAACGATTGCCCGTGCAGACGTATGTGGCGGAAGAGACGGAAACGCTGATCCGCGACGCGTGCATACGCGAATTATCGCGGGACGGGCAGGTGTTTATTCTGTATAACCGCGTGGAAAGCATATATACGTTTGCGGCGAGGGTGGCGGCGATCGTACCCGAAGCGAAGATTTCGGTGGCGCATGGGCGCATGGAAAAGAGCGTGCTGGAAAACAACGTTTACGATTTTTATTCGGGAAAAAGCAACGTGCTTGTGACGACGACGATTATCGAAAACGGCATAGATCTTCCGAACGCGAACACGCTGATCGTGATCGATTCCGAGCGGCTCGGCATATCGCAATTATATCAACTCAGAGGCAGAGTGGGGCGCGGTTCGCGGCTCGCGCACGCGTACTTTACATATAAAGCCGAGCGGGTGATGACGGAAAACGCCGCCGAGCGGCTGAAAGCGATTATGCAGTTTACCGAGCTTGGCAGCGGCTACAAGCTGGCGATGCGAGATCTTGAAATCCGCGGCGCGGGCAACGTGCTGGGCGCGGAACAGCACGGGCACATGGACAAAGTGGGCTACGAGCTGTACGCGAAGCTTTTAAAAGAAGAATTGACGGGCGAAACCGAGGAAGAGGTAGAGCTTGACGTGCGCACGGACGCGTATATCCCCGAAAAATACGTGGAATCTTCGGCGGGCAGGCTGGATACCTACAAACAGATTGCCGAAATCCGCTCGGTTGCCGACTACAAGCGCGTGTATTCTTCTTTGAAAGAGGTGTACGGCGATCCGCCTGCGGCGGTGGTGAATCTTTTGGTGATTGCGGCGATGAAAGCCTATGCTTCGCGGCTCGGCGTGAAAAAAATCTGCGCGGCGAAAGGCTTCGGCTCGCTGGAATTTTCCGATATGAAAAAGCTCGGCGCGCCCGGCGTGCAGGCGGCGATGGAAAAATATGCGGGAAAATACCGGCTGAATATGTCGGTTGCGCCCGTGATCGAATTCTCGTTTGCGGGGCAGACGGTGGAAACGATGGCGGAAATGACGAAATTTTTAAAATTTGCGGGCGCGTGAGCGGCGGATTTTTAGAGAAAGGCTTTTAAAAAAGAAAAAAAATCGGGTTTTTACGCGATTTTCATTCGATTAAACGGAAAATTCCTTAAAAAACGGTTGCTTTTTGCGCCGAAAGAGGTTATAATAGAAAATGACTATAAATAGGTCTTTGCGGCGGTTCGCGCGTTTGGCGGCGATTGGCGCGGAAAACGGCGGCTGCAAAAGCGCGAAGATTTTGTTTAACGCTATATGGAGTGAAAACAATGAACTCTGAAAAACATGTTGGAAAAAAGGTGAGAAATACGGCGGCTGCGCTTTTGTGCCTTGCGTTTGCGGGGGCGGCAGCCGGCTGCGAATCGCTGATTAAAACGGACAACGAAGCCGATATGTCGCGCGTGATTGCCGAAGTGAACATCACGAAAGAAAACGATTTTGCCGAAGGCGGAAAATACGCCGCGTATAAAGGCGTGGTGGAAAGCAGTAACGGCAAAATTTATAAGCGCGATCTCGTTTCGGCGTTTTTATCCTCGGGGTATTCCTCGGTGCAAAGCGGCTCTACGTATAAAGATACTTTCAATAAGCTGGTGGAAACGCTGGTGGCGCGGAAGATCACCGTGCAGTATTCGATGGCGTACTTCCTTGATGAGGACGGGTATTCTGCGGAAGCGTATAATGCGTATCTTGCGGCGCAGAAAGAAAAGGGCGAGCTGAAAGACGTGGAAGAAGAGAAGCGCGCGCAGATTTTAACGCTGAAATACTTCTTGACGGACGGCGGCACGGCGGAAGCGGGCGCGGAAAACAACGATTACGACCGCGCGGTGTACTCCCTGAAAAAAGCCGTGAATTCTTCGCTCGATTCTTCGGAAACTTCGTTTATGAGAGAGACGAACGATACTTCTTCGGGAGAAATCGACGGCGCGGAGACCGCGCGTACGCTGCCGACGGACATCAATAAGGAAAAATCGGATTATTATACGACGGATTACGAGATTTACACGGGGTATAATACGCCCGACTCGTGCGGAGAGTACGAAAAACAGAAAAATTCTACGAGATATTCGCGCCGCGCGGCATATAATCAGTTTGTTACCAACCTTGTATCCAACGGGTTGATCCCGGAAACGGTGGAAGAAACGACGGAATTCATGCAGCTCGATTACTTCTACGTGGAGCTTTTATCGCAGCTGGAACAATCGATGATTTCGAAGTTTGCGGAAGCGATCGACGATAAGGCGGACGCCGCGTTGACGGCGGAAAAAGTGAGGCAGCTCTATAAAGACGAGTTTGTCGCGCAACAGAAAAAATACAACGCTTCGCTGAAAGATTTCGAAACGGACATCGGTTCGCTTTCGGAAACGAAATTCGTGCTGTATGCGCCTGCCGGAGCGGCGAAAAAAGACGGAAAATATCAATACGGCTATGTGTACAATATTTTAATTCCGTTCTCGGCGACGGATACGCAGCGCATTTCTTCGTATAAAAACGACGCGGAAAAGGCGACGACGGCCGCGGAAAAGGCGGTGCGAATGAAAAAATATTATGCGGCGCGCGCGGATGCGGCGAATAACATCGTAGCCAAAGATCAGCGCACGGGCTGGTTCTCGAACGAGAAAGCTTCGAATTACGCGGAGAAGAGAGAGGACGGCAAGTGGTATTTCTTCGATAAATTCACCGGAAATACGAAGCGTTACGAAAGTGCGGCGCACTATTCTTCGGCGATTGCGTTCGACGGCGACGTGGACGTAGCGACGGACGGCAAAATCAAAAGCGTGACTCCGAGCGAGAATAAGAACATCTTTGATTTTGTGAAGCTTATGGAGAATCTGTTGGGCGTGCAAGACCATGCGACGACGCTTTCGACGTATCAAAAGAATCCCTCGGCGAACGCGAATAACGAGTTTGAGTGGCAGGATTTCATGCTGCTGAAAGGGAAGGTTGAGCTTGACGGCGTAACCGACGGAAAAGTTGCGCTCGGAACGTACTTCGCGGATAAAACTTCGGCGCAGTACAAGGCGGTGACGGCGGTGAACGAGCTTGTGTTTGCCTACGGCACAGACCCCGGCATGCTGAACAGCTATATCGGGTATACCGTGACTCCTACGTGCGACGAAACGTTTGTGAAAGAATTTGCGTATGCGGCAAAGGAAGCCGTGGCGGGCGGCGTAGGATCGTACACCGTGTGTCTGACCGATTACGGCTGGCACATCATGTATTGCAATTACGTGTACGAAGCAGGCAACGTGTACGGCACGCCGGACGAGATTTTTGCGGAAGCGAACATGGAAAACGGCGAGTATAAAGAAGATACGTTTGCGAGATATTTCTATGAGTCCGTGAAATCGAAGCTGGAAGGCAGTTCTTCGATCGTGCAGGAAAAGATGCTTGCCGCGTATAATACGGAAAACGCCGTGACGAAGTATACGGCGCGGTATCAGGATCTGCTGGATATGGATAACAAATAATCGCATATCGTTTATTGAATCTGAACGCCTTTCGGGCTTTTCCGGGAGGCGTTTTTGTATGGAAAATTTCTGATGGAAAAATTCAATCAAAAATGTAGTGCGCCCCTTGATTTTCGGAAATTTCTACCGAAATATTCAGAAAATCAAAAATGGGCTGCGCCCCTTTGTTTGAAAAATTTTTACAAGGCAATTTTTCAAACAAAAAAGAAAAGCTTGCTTTTCTTCATCAGTCGGCTGCGCCGACAGCAAGCCGCCGAGATTGCCTTTGGGCGGTAACTCGGCGAGAAAAGCAAGAAATAGAAAACAAGAAATAGAAAACAAGTTACGCCCCTTGATTGTCTGAAATTTTTTCCAAAATATTCAGACAACCAAAAATGGGCTGCGCATAATATGCTACGCCCCTCATTCGTCTGCTGCGCAGCCACCTTCCCCCCGGGGGGAAGGTTATGAAAGAGGCTGACAATTTTTGTCTCATTTTGCATTGAGCAAAATGAGACAAGGTGAAGCCTTGACGTAAGGAAAGGCTTCCCATTTTTGCTGAATTTTGCGTTGAGCAAAATGAGGCAAGGGGAAGGCTATGAAAGAGGCGTTCATTAAAAAAGCCGGCGGGGTATTTCCCCCGTCGGCTGAATTTTTAAAGTGGAAATCCGCCTGTGCCGCACTCCGAAATGGTGAAACCCGCTTTCTCGCAGGTGGGTGCTTTATCGGTCGGCTTCGGACTTTCCGTTTTTATTCAACATTCCGTCGCCGAAAAACGCGGGTTGAAACAGACCTCGCCTATCCGCCCGAACGCAAGCTCCCTTATTATTGATGTGGATTACGTTTTTCCGGACTCCGTACACCGCAGACTTCCCGTATATTATACGGAATTTTTTTTGCTCTGTCAAGAAAACGGCGGGCAAAAACGCCGGCTTTTATAAAAATCCGTAAAAAATTTTGCCCGACATGCAAATTTTCGAGATTTGTTTTCTTATAGCCGCCGAAAGTATTTGCTTTTTTTCGATAAAAACATTAAAATATAAGGGTATAAAAGTATCGTTTGCCGCTTCGCGCGGAAATACGGATTTTTTCAGGAGAATTTTTTTATGGCTGTTACGGGTGAAATCAAAAAGACGACGGTGGAATTTTCCGACTTCGGAAAACACGAAAACGAAATCGTGACGATCAAAGGGACGGTGCATAACATACGCATGATGTCTGACTTTGCGTTCGTGATTTTGCGCACGGCGCGCGAAACGGTGCAATGCGTATATTCGGAAGATTTTTCTTCTTACCGCATGCCGCCCGAACTCAAAGAAGAGTGCGCCGTGAAAGTGACGGGCAAAGTGGTTGCCGGCGAAACGCGCGAGGGAACGAAACGCTACGAATTGCAGATTCACGACGTGGAAATTTTATCGCACCCCGCGGCGATCTCGCCCGTGGTGATCACGAAAAAACAGGTGCAATGCGATCTGAATACCAACCTTGATTACCGCCCCGTGACGCTGCGCAATCCGCGCGAGCGCGCGATCTTTAAAATTCAGGAAGGGATTCAGCGCGGATTCCGCGAGTTTCTGATTTCGCAGAATTTCACGGAAGTGCATACGCCGAAAATCAACTATGCGGGCGCGGAGGGCGGCACAAACGTTTTCAAGCTGGATTATTTCGGGAAACAGGTGTTTCTGGCGCAGTCGCCGCAGCTTTATAAGCAGGCTCTGGTGGGCGTATACGAGCGGGTGTTTGAGATTGCGCCGGTATTCCGCGCGGAACATCACGATACTTCGCGCCACTTGAACGAGTACATTTCGATGGACTTCGAAATGGGCTTTATCGACTCGTTCGAGGACATTATGAACATGGAAACGGGCGCGCTGAAATACATTATGAATCTTTTGAAAACCGAGTACGCGAACGAGGCGACGCTTTTGCATGCGGACATTCCCGAGATCACCGAAATTCCCGTGATCAAGTTTATGGACGCGAAACAGGTGATCATGAAGCAATTCAAGTATCAGCCGACGGATATGAAAGATTTCGATCCGGCGGAAGAAGAGATGCTCGGCAAATACGCGAAAAAGAAATTCAATTCCGATTTTATTTTCGTGACGCATTACCCTTCGAAGAAACGTCCGTTCTACACGATGGACGATCCCGAAGATCCCGAGTACACGCTTTCGTTCGATCTTCTGTTCCGCGGGCTGGAAATCACTTCGGGCGGGCAGCGGGTACACGATTACTGCGAGCAGGTGGAAAAGATGAAGCGGCTGGGAATGAACCCCGAACAATTCGAAACGTATTTAATGCTGCACAAGTACGGCGCGCCCCCGCACGGAGGCCTCGGACTTGGCTTGGAGCGGCTGACGATGCATCTTTTGGGATTTAAAAACGTGCGCGAAGCCGCGATGTTCCCCCGCGATATCAACCGCGTGACGCCGTAAAGACGCGTATCCGAAAATAACGACGGAAGCGGGTGCGGAAAAATGAAGAAAGTGATCAGAGTGAAAGATCTTTGCTGCGAGCTTTGCTGCGAGCGGCTTTCGGAAGCCTTGGAACTGAAAGACGGCGTTCTGAAAGCGAACGCGGACAAGAAGAAAAACGCGGTGTTTGTGGAAACGCTTTCTTCCGTGAGCGACGAATTTTTGCGCGCCGCCGTGGAAAAAGAGGGTTTTGAAGTGCTGTCCGTGGAAAGGCGCAGAGGGATATTCGGCTGAGACGCGATTTGCCGAAGAAAATAGTTGTTTGAAAAGAAAATGCGTGCGTGCGCGTGCGAAAAACGGCGCGCGACGGCGCGTACAGACGGGCGTGCGTGCGAAAAACGGCGCGCGAAGAATAATGCGCAGGCATAAAAGCGGCGCGGAAAGAAAAACACGGCGGTTTCTGCCCGGAAACTGCGGAAATGTTAGGAGAATAAATATGGCAGGCTACAAAAAAGTAGATACTTCGCTGAATTTCGTCGGTCGGGAAAAGGACGTGGTGAAATTCTGGAATGAGAATCACGTGTTTGAAGAGAGCGTGAAAAAGAACGAAGGGAAAGAGGAATTTTCCTTTTACGACGGTCCGCCCACGGCGAACGGCAAGCCGCATATCGGGCATATTTTAACGCGCGTGATGAAGGATATTATTCCGCGCTATCAGACGATGAAAGGAAAGCACGTTTTAAGAAAGGCGGGCTGGGATACGCACGGTCTGCCGGTGGAACTCGAAGTGGAAAAAAAGCTCGGCTTCGATCATAAGACGGAAATCGAGGCGTACGGCATCGAGCCTTTTATCAAAGAGTGCAAAAAATCCGTGTGGAAGTATACGGAAGAGTGGAAAGAGATGTCTGATCGCGTGGGGTATTGGTGCGATATGGACAACCCGTACGTGACGTACCACGACGATTACATCGAATCGGAATGGTGGGCGCTCAAAACGATGCACGAAAAGGGCTTATTATACAAGGGGCATAAAATTGTGCCTTACTGTCCGCGCTGCGGCACGGCGCTTTCTTCGCACGAAGTGGCGCAAGGCTACAAGGACGTGAAACAGAAAACCGCTTACGTGAAATTCAGGGTGAAGGGCGAGCGGAATTTATACATTCTCGCCTGGACGACGACGCCGTGGACGTTGCCTTCGAACGTGGCTTTGTGTATGCACCCCGATTACGAATACGTGCGCGTGAAGATGAACGGCAGCGGCGAGGAATATATTCTTGCCGAAGGTCTTTTAAGCGCGGTACTCGGGGCGGCGGAAGGCGTGAAAGACGAGGACGGAAACGTTTCCGGAGGCTATACCGTTTTAAGCAAAAAGAAGGGCGCGGAATACGAGCATACGGCTTACGAGCCGTTGTACCCGTTCGGGAAAGACGTTTTCAAATTCCGCGAAGAGGCGTACTACGTGGTGAACGATACGTACGTGACGCTGACGGACGGCACGGGCGTGGTGCATATCGCTCCGGCATTCGGCGAGGACGACTACCGCGTGGGAAGAAAATATAATCTGCCCGTGGTGCAGCTCATCGACGAAGAGGGAAAATTCCCCGCGGGCTGCGGATTTTTAACCGGATTGCACGCGCAGGCGGCGGACGAGAAAGTGCTTGCCGATCTGAAAGAAACGGGAAGGCTTCTGAAATCGGTGGAAATTCTGCACTCGTATCCCTTCTGCTGGCGGTGCGATACGCCGCTTATCTACTATGCGCGTTCGAGCTGGTTTATCAAAGTGACGGCGGTGAAAGAGCGCCTGATCGCGGCGAACAGATCGGTGAATTGGATGCCCGGAACGATCAAGGAAGGGCGCATGGGCAACTTCCTGGAAAACGTGATCGACTGGGGGTTATCGCGCGACAGGTACTGGGGTACGCCGCTGCCCGTGTGGGTGTGCGAAGATTGCGGCGAGATTACGGTGATCGGCTCGAAAGCGGAGCTTAAAGAAAAGTGCGGCGTGAAAGGCGATATAGAATTGCACCGACCGTATCTTGATCATCTCACCTGCAAATGCGGCAAGTGCGGCGGAAAAATGAAACGCACGCCCGAAGTGATCGACTGTTGGTTCGATTCGGGTTCGATGCCGTTCGCGCAGTACCATTATCCGTTTGAAAACGCGGATCTTTTCCACGAAACGTTTCCGGCGGACTTCATTTCGGAAGCGGTGGATCAGACGCGCGGATGGTTTTATACGCTGCTTGTGATTTCCACGATTTTATTCGACCGCGCGCCGTTTAAAAACTGCATCGTTTTAGGACACGTGAACGACAAAAACGGCGTGAAGATGAGCAAGCACAAGGGCAACGTGGTAGATCCTTTCTCCGTGCTGGATAAGCAGGGGGCGGACGCGGTGCGCTGGTATTTTTACACTTCTTCCGCGCCGTGGCTTCCTTCGCGGTTCTACCCCGAAGCGGTGAGCGAATCGCAGCGGAAATTTATGGGTACTCTGTGGAATACGTATGCGTTTTTCTGCCTGTACGCGGACATCGACAGTTACGATCCTTCGAAGTACGATCTGAAAAAGTGCAAGCTTTCTCTGATGGACAAGTGGGTGCTTTCGAAGCTGAACACGCTTGTGAAAACCGTGGACAAGGGGCTTGAAAATTACGAAATCACCGAGAGTGCGCGGGCGATTCAGGAATTTACCGACGAGCTTTCGAATTGGTACGTGCGCCGCGGCCGGGAACGCTACTGGGGCAGCGGAATGACGGAAGATAAGGCGGCGGCGTATACCACTTTGTGGCACGTATTATACACGCTTTCTTTGATTTCCGCGCCGTTTACACCGTTTATCGCGGAAGAAATGTATTTAAATCTCGTGCCGAATTTCTTTAAGAACGCGCCGAAATCCGTGCATCTTTGCTCCTTCCCCGAAACGGACGAAAGCGCGATCGACGAAAAGCTGGAAGCCGGCATGGAAGCGGCGATGAACGTGGTGAATCTCGGCAGAGCCGCGCGCAACGACGGCAACGTGAAAAACCGTCAGCCGCTTAAGAAAATGTTTGTGGTGACTCCGCGCGGCGTTTCGCTTTCGGACGGATTGAAACAGATCGCTTTGGACGAATTAAACGTGAAAGAGTACGACGAGGCGAACGACGCGGACGAATTCATTTCGTATAAATTGAAGCCGCAGCTCAAAACGCTCGGTCCGAAATACGGCAAAAAACTCGGCGTGATTTCGGCGTTTCTGGCAAAGTGCGACGGAAAGCAGGCGAAAGAGATTGTGGATTCCGTGAAAGACGGAGGCTTGTATACGCTTACAAGCGACAAGGAAATCGTACTCGGCGAAGAGGATTTGCAGATTTTCACCGAAAGCAAGTCCGGCTACGTATCTGCGTGCGACAAGGGCTATACCGTGGCTCTCGATACGTTTTTAACGCCGGAACTCATTCGCGAAGGGTACGAGCGCGAGATCGTATCGAAAATTCAGTCGCTCAGAAAAGAAGCCGGATTTGAAGTGACGGATCGCATTTACGTGTACTTCACGGCGGAAAAGGGCATGGCGAAAGACGTGCTTGCCGAAGGGAAATTCGCGCCGGACGTGCTTGCGGAAGCGGTGGAAAAATACCGCGACGAACACGGGTACACGAAAGAGATCGATATCAACGGCGAGAAAGCGACGTTGACTTTGGTGAAGGCGCAATGAAGATCGCGCGGGACTGGAAAGATTATTCCGTGATCGCCACGGGAGACGGGTATAAGCTGGAACGCTGGAAAGACGTGTATTTGCTGCGCCCCGATCCGCAGGCGATCTGGCATGCGAAAACGGATATGTTTGCCTACCCGAAGCTGAACGCGTATTATAAGCGCAGCGAGAAGGGAGGCGGCGGCTGGACGATTTTAAAGCCGTTTCCTTCGGAATGGGAAATCGCTTACGAAAAGCTCGGCTTGAAATTTAAAATCAAGCCGATGGGGTTTAAGCACACGGGGCTTTTCCCCGAACAGGCGGTGAATTGGGAAACGATGTACGAGCTGATTTCGCGGCGGAAAGCGGCGGGAAAAGACGTGAAAGTGCTGAATTTATTCGCCTATACGGGCGGCGCGAGCGTGGCTTGCGCGAAAGCGGGGGCGAACGTGACGCACGTGGACGCGGCGAAAGGCATGGTGGAGCGAGCGGGCGAAAACGTGCGGCTTTCCGGCATGGAAACGGGCGTGAGATATATTGTGGACGACTGTTTTAAATTCGTGCAGCGCGAGCTTCGGCGCGGGAATAAGTACGACGCGGTGATTATGGATCCGCCTTCGTACGGGCGCGGACCGAACGGGGAAATGTGGAAAATCGAAACGGATTTATACGATTTCGTGGAGCTGTGCGCGAAGCTGTTATCGGACGAGCCGCTGTTTTTCCTGATCAATTCTTACACCACGGGGTTGCAGCCGATGGTGCTTGACAACATTCTGCAACTGACGCTCGGCGCGTCGCTCGGGGAAGAGAAATTCTTATCGGGCAGGACGGAAGCGTACGAAGTGGGTATCGCCACGGAAGAGGGCATTTCTCTGCCGTGCGGCGCGGGAGGTATTTACGTATATGACGGAAGATAAAATCGGCTCGGAAATAGGCTCGGAAACCGGCGCGGGCGTTTTGGCGGAGAAAAAAAGCGCGGAAGCCGCAAACGAAAACAGGGCGGCGGAAGCGGAAAAAATCGCGCTGGAAAAGGGATTGCATATTTTATACGAAGATAATCAGATCATCGTGGCGTTGAAGCCGCAGATGATGGGGTGCTGCCCGGACGAGAGTAAGGACGACAACCTTTTCGACAAGCTGAAAGAGTATATCAAAGAGGCGTACCGTAAGAGTGGGAACGTGTATCTGGGACTTATCCACCGGCTGGATCGACCTACGGGCGGCGTGATGGTGTTCGCGAAAACTTCGAAGGCGGCTTCGCGGCTTTCGGAAGGACTGCAAAAGGGCGACTTCGAGAAAAAATACCTTGCCGTGCTTGTGGGCGAAATGGAAGGCGAGCGCGGTACGCTGGTGAATTATCTGAGAAAGAACACCGTGAACAACATGGTGTATATCTGCACTCCTTCGGAAGAGGGGGCGAAGTACGCGGAACTCGATTATAAAGTGCTGGGCGTGAAAAACAAGCTGACGCTTGCGGAAATACGGCTGCATACGGGCAGGACGCATCAGATCCGCGTGCAGACGGCGGGAATTTCTCACCCCGTGTACGGAGATATGCGCTACGGCGGCGCGTCGGCGAAGAAAGGCAGACTTGCGCTTTTTGCCTATTCGCTTTCGTTTACGCACCCCGTGACGAAAGAACGGCTGAAATTCGTGGCGTTGCCGCCCGACGAGATTCCCTGGAAAACGTTTGGCGTGGAAACGCTTGCGGGCGTGACGGCGAAAAACAACTGAAATTTTTGCCGCGCGGCAATTACTTCTGCGGACGCGGGCCCTGTTTCGGCAGGCTTCGGCGCGCTTTGAAAGCACTTTGAAGTAGTTTTGAACGCGGGTTGAATGCGCTTTTCGATAAAAAAAGATGAAAAAAACGCGAAATCGCTTAGAAAAAACGCGTTTTTCGCCGAATGTGATTGACAAAAAGCGCGCAAGGGTGTAAAATAGTATAGAAGGCTTGGAATATAGTCTTTTTAGCCGTTTTCGGCTTTGCCTTGAAAAGTGCGTTTCGGGCGAGCGGGCGGCGGATAAAAATTTTTTGCGAAGGATTCACCTTACAATGAACAAGAAGTTTAAACGGCTGAATATTTTTCTTGCGGGCGCGGCGTGCTGCGCTTCGCTTGGCTTGAGCATGGCTTTTTCGGGCGGGATCAAAGCGTCGGCGGCGACTTCGTACAGCGCGACTTCGATTTTTACGAGGAACGGCGCGACGGTAGCTCCGCTCGGCGAGGGCGACGACGCGAAAAAGCTTGCGTTTACGTTTTCAAACGATACGGACACCGTTTCGTATCACCGCGATCTTGCCTGGAAATGGTATGAAGCGAGCGAAGCGGACAAAACGAAGGGCGAAGCGAAGTATCTCAGCATTGCGTTTTCGCTGGAAGATAAGAATTTTTCGGAATTTGCGCTGACTTTGGAAACGGCTTCTTTGACGGCCACAGAGAAAAACAAAATTACGAATAAAATCGTTTTTACCGCTTCGGGAGACGCGATCGACGCGAGACTGGACGCCGACGGGAATACGAGTATGCCCGTTTGCACGAACGGAGATAAGAAAATCGTTCTGACGATCGCGAATGCGGAAAGCGGCGCGGGCGTTGAAATCGAGGGCGAGTATAACGTGATCGTGAACGGTCAGCCGATCGGATCGATGAAAAACATAGGCTCGGACTATGCGGGGTACGTGAGCGACGACGAGAAAAACAGAGTGCCGCTTTCGTTTTCGGCAAAGTTGAAAGAAGGGCAGAAAAGCACGGTGTGCGTATTTGAATCGATGAACGGACAGTCGTTTGCGCTGAACGATTCGAAAGAAATCGAAGATACCGCCGCGCCCGTGCTTGTGATCGACGATACCACTTACGTTGCCGCGATGGGGCAGACGTTTGCATTGGAAACAAAAATCATCGACGTATTGGACAGAACGTCTTCCGTGAAGAACACGGCGGAATATTTTCAATGGTCGCCGGTGCTGACGGAAGCGAAATATCAATCGCTGGACAGCGTGAAAATTCTCGAGATGCAGTACGAGAAAGACGGAAAGACGACTTCGGTGTACGACGAGACGTTTGACGGAAAAACGGCGCGGGAATATATTTCGGTGAAGTATACGCTGGCGGATTCGACGCATAAAAAAGACGCTGCCGAGGGCGAAGCGAAAGCCGCCGAGGTGTATGCCGCGTGGTATCTGAAAAACGAAAAATACGAGATGTCGCTGGCGGACGACGCGCATACGACATTGCAGCTTCTTGCGGTGTGCGACGATGAGGTTGCACCCGAATATTCGGGTACGCCTGCCGACGCGGAGGCGTATCAGAGAGAACTTGACGATAAAGTGAAGAACGAAGATCTGGAAGCCGGCAGCGGCGAATCGTTTTATCTGCCTTCGCCCGGGAAGTTGTTTTCGGATAATTCCACGGGGTATAAGTCGCTGAAATACACGCTTTGCTACAAGGCGCCGGGGGCTTCTTCGGCATCGAGCAACGCGAACGTATCTTTGAGCAGTCTGAAACTTTCGGTGGAAGAGTACGGCGTTTATGAATTCAAGCTGTTTGTAACCGATCGCGCGGGGAACGTGATGAAATCCGGCGCGCCGGGCGAGGAAGAAGTGATTACGGCGGACAACATCTGGGATCACGAAGAATTGCCTACGTTTACCATCAATATCGAGAAGCAGAAGAAGATTTATATCGACGACGGATCGAAGAGCTCGAGATCGGACACGGGGCTTATCGGCGTGAAATACACGGATATTTCGTTCTCGGTGAAAGGCGGTACGACAAGGAAGAGCGAGTACGGCTTATATTATTTCGATCTTGCGCATTTCAACGATGTGTTCGGCGGAAAGTACCGTTTGAGCGCGAGCGATCTTACGGCGTTGACTTCCAACGATCTTTCCGGAGCGAAAACGATTGAAGAGGCGGCGGAAAAGTACGCGGCGGCACTTGCGGGCAAGCTGGATTCTACTTCGGAATTGAAGGCGGCTGACTTTTTGGAAATCAGAAACGGAAAAATCGTGCTGCGGAAGATCGACGAATACCGCGATAAGGTGAGCGAGGATTACGCGCCTTCGAATAAGTACGAATGGAAAGCGACGGATAAATCGTTTATTCCCGTGGAAAGCGGAAATTATATCGTGTTCGGCGTATTCAAAGACAGCGTATACGAGAGCGAGGACGCATGCGCGGCGGGGTATAAGGCGATTTCCGTGACGGACAAAGAAGATATTAACCCCGGCGAATCGGAATGGCTGAAAAATAATCTTGTTTCCGTGATTTTGTTCTCGATTGCGGGCGTGATGCTGATTCTGATTATCATTCTGCTTTTTGTGAAGCCTTCGGACGAAACGCTTGAGGACATCGGGAACGAAAAGACGGCGAAGAAAGAGAAAAAATCTAAAAAATAAAGCGATATAATTCGTTTTAAATGAGTGCGAAATCGAAAGAAATTACGAAATCGAAAGGGCGGCGGCAAAGTTTTTGCGCCGTTCTTTTTTTGTGCGTTTTTGCGTTGTGGGCGCGGGGCATTGTGGTGTGGGGCAGCTCGGTATGCGGGGCGCGGGCGGGAATTTGTGAGTGGGGTGTGTGCCGGCGGCGGCGTGGCGTGGTATGTGTGGCTCGGGATAGGTGGGGTGCGGGATATGTGGGGTGGTTTTCGGAATACGGTACGCGCGGGGCGCGTACGCGGGTAGTATGGTAGGGTGGGTAAGCGTGGCGGCAGGGGATGGTATGCGCGTGGCGGGGTGTAGGGGGGGATGGGTGCGGATATTTTCGTTCTATTTGGCGGCGGCGGGGCATAGAATAGCTTTATGACGGCTTTGAGCGATTTGAAAACGGGCGAAAAGGGGAAGGTGGCTTGGCTGCGGCTGCCCGAGAATACGGCGGCTCGGCTGCGCATTTTAGGCTTATGGCACGGCAAGGAAATCACGCTTTTAAAACGTAGCTTTTTTTCGCGCACGTTTCTGATTTCCACCGAGAACGGCAGAGTGGGATTGCGCAGAAATACCGCCGAAAAAATCTTTTTAGAGATTTTGCGCGAGAAAACGGACGGCGCGGCGGGCGAAGCGTAGCGTTTGCAAGGAAAAACGCGGCGGGCGTTGCCGCGTTGTATCGCGGCGGAGCGGGTGATCGCGTGGAAAGCTTGCGAATAAAGTAAGCGAGCTGAAATAAAGGCGGGCGATCGCGTGGAAAGCTTGCGAATAAGCAGGCGAGTTGAAATAAAGGCGGGCGATCGCGTGGAAAGCTTGCGAATAAAGTAAGCGAGCTGAAATAAAGGCGGGCGAT
>ENA-UOOA01002846-UOOA01002846.1-human-gut-metagenome-genome-assembly--contig:-P61old-NODE-2846-length-23087-cov-27.615578_pt1 | contig 23087 bp, 17 predicted proteins | sample MGYA00242467_ERZ724014 | MGnify/ENA metagenome assembly ERZ724014 | reverse complement strand
GCAGCCAGATCGGCAAAAAGGAGTCCATTGCCGACACCGCCCGGGTGCTGGGCCGCATGTTTGACGGCATCGAGTACCGCGGCTACGGCCAGCAGATCGTGGAGGACCTGGCCCACTACGCCGGGGTGCCGGTGTGGAACGGCCTGACCAACGAGTTCCACCCCACCCAGATCCTGGCCGACTTCCTCACCATCCGGGAGCACTTCGGCAGGCTGAAGGGCATCCACTTCGTCTACTTCGGCGATGCCCGCTACAACATGGGCAACAGCCTGATGGTGGGCTGCGCCAAGATGGGCCTGCACTTCACCGCCTGCGCACCCAAGAAGTATCAGCCGGACCCGGAGCTGGTGGCCGAGTGTGAGAAGATCGCCGCCGAGACCGGTGCCACCATCTCCTTTGAAGAGGACCCCGCCAAGGCCGCCAAGGCCGCCGACGTGCTGTACACCGACGTCTGGGTGTCCATGGGCGAGCCGGTGGAGGTGTGGGCCGAGCGCATCCACGACCTGGCACCGTACCAGATCAACCAGCAGCTGATGGACATTGCAGGCCCCCACGCCGTGTTCATGCACTGCCTGCCCGCCTACCACGACCACAAGACCACCGTGGGCAAGGAGATGGGCGAGCGCTTTGGCCGCGACGCCATGGAGGTGACCGACGAAGTGTTTGAAGGCCCCCAGAGCATCGTGTTCGACGAGGCCGAGAACCGCATGCACACCATCAAGGCCGTGATGGCCGCTACCCTGGGCTACGAGGGCTGATCCCTGTAAACACAGCAAAGCACCCGCATTGGGCCGGACCGGCCTGCTGCGGGTGTTTTTTTGCCCTTGCGCCGGGCGGCGCATCCGGTATAATAGAAGCAAAGACCTTCGAGGGGCTCTAAGGTTTGCCCCGGCGGAGGTGACTACAGGCCAAAGGAGCACGGTGCCATGCGTTATACCATCAGTGAAATGGCGGCGCTGCTGGGTGTTACCACCCACACGCTGCGCTACTACGAGAAGATGGGCCTTATCCAGCCCGAAGTGAACCGGGAGACCGGCTACCGCTATTATACGGTCACCGACACCCGGCGGTTCAACCTGTGCCGGGAGCTGCGGGCGGCGGGCTTTACGCTGGAGGAATGCAAGGACTTTCTCGACGAACCTTCCACCGCCGTGACGGATGCCATGCTCGACCGGCAGATCCGGCAGCTGGAGCGCCGGCAGGTGCTCAACCGGATGAGCATCCGCTTTTTGCAAAAGACGCGGGAGTATTACCACACGCTGGAGCAGGACGCCGGGCGGGTGTGGGTGCAGAACTTCCCGGAAATGTGGCGGCTGGTGCTCTCGCAGGAGGAAGAAGCCCGCAATGACCCCGCCCTGCAGGCCGAAAAGGCCGAGTGGCTGGAGTGCATGCCGGCGGTGCACTGGGTCAGCCGCTTGCCCAGCCGGGTGATGGAGCAGTTTCGGGTGGGGCGCAACGAGTACGATTACGGCCTGCTGGTGGAGGCCGATGCCGCCCGGCAGCTGGGCCTGCGCCGCACCGACCATGTAGAGCTGGTGTGCGGCGGCGACTACCTGACCACCGTGTGGAAAAAGGACTACCGGGGCTCCTTCGGGTGGGACTCGCTGGAAGTGCTGCACGCCGAGATCCTGCGGCGGGGCTTCCGCGCGGTGGGCGACACCTTCAGCAGCATCCTGGCCAGCCGGGAGCAGCCGGACGGCAGCATCATCAACTACCACCTGACCCGGACGAAGATCTACACCTGAGCAGACTGTCCAAAATCTTGTGATTTTTTTGTCAGAATGACCGTTGACCTTCGCGTTGCTCGAAACTCTATACTTTGACTGGAAATTGACAAAGCCCGTCTTTTTGTGCAGACGGGGCGTTGCCAACGGAAGAAAAAGAGAAGAAAACCAGAAGGAGCGAAGAATTATGAGCAACAAGATCTCCCGCCGCAACTTCCTGCACACTGCAGGTCTGGGCACCCTGGGCGCTGCTGCTGCCGGTCTGCTGACCGCCTGCGGCGACAAGGCTGCTTCCGGCAGCGTGGCTTCCAGCGCAGCCGCCGCCGGTACCTACACCGCCGGTACCTACAGCGCTACCGCCACCGGCATCAACACCACCACCCCGGTCACCGTGACCATGACCTTCAGCGCCGATGCCATCACCGACGTGCAGATCGACGTGGCAAACGAGACCAAGGGCTACGGTGCCGACATCGCCGACGAGATGGTGAAGAAGATCCTGGACGCACAGTCCAGCGAGGTGGACGGCCATTCCGGTGCCACCATCACCTCCGGTGCCATCAAGAAGGCTGCCGAGAGCTGCATCAACCAGGCCAAGGGCGTGGCCGTGGCCCCCACCGAGGCCAGCAAGGCCGAGACCGTGGTGCCCGACGGCCTGACCACCGAGGAAGTGGAGTCCTCTGTGGTGGAGCTGGGCGACATCACCCCGGACGAGACCAAGGACTTTGACGTGGTCGTTGTGGGTGCCGGTGCAGCCGGTGTGCCCGCAGCAGGCTGGGCAGCCGAGCTGGGCGGCCATGTGGCCCTGCTGCAGAAGCAGAACATCGTGGTGAGCCAGGGCAACTGCGGCTCCGCCATCATCAAGTCCAAGTCCACCGAGGCCGGCAAGAAGATGTGGGTGCACATGACCAACGGCCTGTGCGACTGGCGCGCCGACACCAGCCTGCTGAACGCCTACGTCGAGAACTCCGAAGAGGCCCTGATGTGGTATCTGAACCGCGCCGGTCTGACCGACCAGACCGAGTACGGCGACGGCAGCCTTGTGGACAGCAACAAGGATCCCTCCAGCCTGCTGCACAACGACGAGAAGGAGATCTTTGCCTACATGTGCACCAGCCAGGACCTGACCGGTGTGTGGAAGGACCGCATGGACACCTACGACTTCGGCGATGAGCACTGCTACTTCTTTGCTCCGTGGATCGGCCCTAAGCCCAAGAACGTGGGCGACGTGCTGGCAGCCGTTCTGGAGAATGTGCAGGCCAAGAACTCCAATCTGGAGACCTTCTTCAACACCCCCGCCGTCAAGCTGGTGCACGCCGACGGCAAGGTGACCGGCGTCATCGCCAAGGATGAGAGCGGCAAGTACATCCAGTTCAACGCCTCCAAGGGCGTCATCCTGGCCACCGGCGACTACATGAACAACGAGGCCATGGTCAAGCGCTGGTGCCCGGACGTGGACGGCTACGACAAGAAGCAGTACCAGAAGACCGGCGACGGCCACATCATGGCCATCGACGCAGGCGCCAAGATGGAGAACCTGGGCCACACCAAGATGATGCACGACTTCGACTCCGGCCTGATGTACGAGGAGCCGTTCCTGTACGTCAACATGGAGGGCAAGCGCTTCTGCAACGAGGACACCGGCTTTGTCTACATGGGCAACATCACCAAGTATGTGCCCAAGTTCAACGGCAACAACGTGGATGCAAACCATCCGGACGGTTCTCTGGGCTGGTACTGCCAGATCTACGATAACGACTACATGAGCTACGCCAACGGCCCCATCCCCGAGCAGGTGATGACCAAGTACATCCCCGGTGCCGTGGAGAACCCGCAGGGCGTGTTCACCAACCTGATCGACACCTATAAGGCCGACACCATCGAGGAGCTGGCCGCCCTGCTGGACGTGCCCGCCGATGAGCTGCAAAAGACCATCGACCGTTACAACGAGCTGTGCGATCAGGGGACCGATGCGGACTTCGGCAAGAAGAGCGCCTACATGCACAAGATCGAGAAGGCTCCCTTCTGGGGCGTGCGCAAGCACATCCGCGTGTCCTCCATCGACAGCGGCGTGAACACCAATGCCAACGGTCAGGCTCTGGACGCTGACGGCAAGGTCATCGAGGGCCTGTACTGCGTGGGCAACGTGGGCGGCGTGTTCTACGGCGGCGCGGACTATCCGTTCCACCAGACCGGCCTGTCCCTGGGCCGCTGCTACACCTTCGGCATGCTGGCCGCAAAGCACGCCATGGGCAAGTAAGCCGCAGCAAATAACACCCTAAAAGAAGAAGGCCGCCGGGCAGGAGAAGGTTTCCTGCCCGGCGGCTTTTTGCTGCCGGAAAAAAGTGAAAATAATGCCTGAAACTTGAGCGGGATTGTTGTGAATGTGACGATTTTGGTACGATTTTGGGACGCTTGGTTTACACCGCCCCGGAAAGCGTGGTATAGTTAAACGGATAAGCAGCAGTGGGTGCCGCTGTGGGAAAAGCGAGGAGAGCGTTACGATGAAAAAGCACATTCGAGCATTCGTCAGTCTGCTGTGCGCTGCGGCGTTGGCACTGGGCTGTGCATCCTGCGGCGGCGCAGCGCAGAGCACCGGAAAATCCGGCGGCACCGCCGGGGTGACCCATATCACCGTGTGGACCTATTACAATGGTGACCAGTTGGAAAGCTTCAACAAGCTGGTGGACCAGTTCAACGAGACCACCGGCCGCGAAAAGGGCATCCGGGTGGAAAGTGCCAGCCAGGGCAGCATGAGCGACCTGGAGACCAACGTGATGGATGCGGCCCAGGGCAAGGTGGGTGCTGCGGCCATGCCCAACATCTTCTCGGCCTATGCTGACACCGCCTATGCGCTGGACCAGATGGGCATGCTGGTGGACCTGAGCCAGTACCTTACCGAGGACGAGCGCGCCCAGTATGTGCAGGGCTACCTGGACGAAGGCGACTTTGACGGCGACGGCAGCATGAAGATCTTCCCGGTGGCAAAATCCACCGAGCTGATGTTCCTGAACGAGACCGACTGGGAGAAGTTTGCCCAGGCCACCGGTGCCGCCTACGACGACCTTTCCACCGTGGAAGGGCTGGTGGCCACTGCCGGTGCCTATTATGACTGGACCGACGCCCAGACGCCGGAGCCGGACGACGGCAAGGCTCTGTTCGGCCGCGACGCCATGGCCAACTACATGCTGGTGGGGGCCCGGCAGCTGGGCGACACCCTGTTCGAGGTGCAGGACGGAAAGATGACCTTGAACTTTGACAAGGACGTAGCCCGCAAGCTGTGGGACAACTACTATGTGCCCTTCGTCAAGGGGTGGTTTGCCGCTATCGGCCGCTTCCGCAGCGATGATATCAAGGTGGGCAATGTGCTGGCCTATGTGGGTTCCAACTCCAGCGCCACCTTCTTCCCCGCGCAGGTCATGGTGAACGACACCGAGAGCTACGACATCGACATGACGGTGCTGCCCAGCCCGAAGTTTGCGGGCGGCGAGGATGTGGCCGTGCAGCAGGGTGCCGGTATGGTGGTCACCGCCGGTACGGAGGAAGAGATCAATGCCTCAGTGGAGTTCCTCAAGTGGTTCACCCGGCCGGAGAACAACATCTCCTTCTCAGTAGACTCCGGCTACCTGCCGGTGACCACAGCTGCCAACGACATGGAGGCCATCAAGACCAGCGGCCTGGAACTGAGCCCGAAGATGGAGCGCATCCTCTCGAATGCAGTCCAGAGCGTAAAGAACAACACCCTTTATACGCCAAGTGCCTTTGCGGGCGGCAACAAGGCCCGCAAGGTGCTGGAATACAGTCTGAGCGATCTTGCCTCTGCCGACCGTGCAACGGTGCAGGAGCGGGTGGCCGCGGGCCAGCCCGCCGCCGACGCGGAAGCGGAGTTCCTCACCGACGAATACTTTGATGCCTGGTATGGGGGCATCTGCACTGTACTGGAGAAGTACGCCGGCTGAGCGTAACGACCGGAAACCGACAGGAAAAGGGGGAAGTGCCATGAAGCCTGCCGAAAAGTACCGTGCGTGGAAAGCGCACCGGCCCGAGAAGCCGATCTTCCGCACCATCCTCTTTTCCATGATGGCGGTGCTGCTGACGGAGGTGATCCTGCTGTCGACCGGCATCGGCCTGACCAATGTGTCCGGGCGGCTGAACAGAACGCCAAGCAGATCGTGAACATGCAGGTGCGCAACCGCGCCAGCTACCTGCAGGATATGCTGATCAAGGCACAGGAGCTCACCGACATTTCCACCACCATCAACAACCTGACCCAGCAGATGCTGCAGGACGGCACCATTTCGCTGGACACGATGGACCAGAGCAGCGAGGCCGCTGACCCCCTGATGGAGGCCGCCGCGCCCTATCTGGTGAGTGCACTGCGCGCCCGCCCCCGTGACCGGCATCTTTCTTGTGATCAACACCCACGACCTTGCGGAAAAGGAAGTGGGCAGCCCCATGCCCAGCGTGTACCTGCGGGACCTGGACCCGGACGCCCGCCCCTCGGACCGCAACACCGACCTGATGCTGGAGCGTTCCAGCGCGGCGGTGGTCAAGGCGCTGGGCATCACCACCGACAAAAGCTGGAGCACCGCCCTGAATTGCCGCGGCCTGACCAACGGCGGCTTTGTGCGCACCGTGTTCCAGACCGCCTGGGAGGATGACGAAAAGCTGGACGCCGCCGACTACGGCCGCTGGCTCACCCAGACCTACAAGCTCACCGGTGACGAGCGCACGGCCATTGCCTACTCCCAGCCCCTCATCCTGCCGGACGGCACCGTGTACGGCGTCATCGGTGTGGAGATCCTGACCAGCTATCTGGAAACCAAGATGCCGTATCAGGAGCTGCAGGACGGCGGGCAGGGCACCTATCTGCTGGTGTCCACAACGTCGGGCCTGTCGGCCCCGGAACTGTTCCTGACGCTGACGGCGGGCGACGGACTGGATGCCAACGTCATCGACGCGGGCGTGGAAAAGATCACCTGCCGGCAGACGGACGGCGAACGCTGGCTGACGCTGAACGACGAGACCGGCTATGCGGCGGTCCAGAGCCTGGACCTGTACAGCCGCAACGCGCCCTTCTCCAACGAAAAGTGGCTGCTGGTGGGCACGGTGCGCAGCAGCATCCTGTTCCGCTTTGCCCGCACCGTGCAGCAGGTCATCACCGCTGCGGTGCTCCTCACCCTGCTGCTGGGGGCTGTGAGCAGCCTGCTGGTGTCCCGCGGTCTGGCCCGCCCCACCGAGCAGCTCTACTGCGAGGTGCTGGCAGCCAACGGCAAACAGACCTTCCCCAAGTTTTCGCACACCGGCATCCGGGAGCTGGACCGCTTTGCGGAGGCCATCACCCAGCTGAACAGCAGCCTTGTGACCAACTCCACCAAGTTTTTGCGCATCATGGACATGGCCAGTGTGGAGCTGGGCGGCTACGAGCTGCGGTATGACACCGGCAGTGTGTATGTGACCAAAAACTTCTTTGCCCTGCTGGGTGCCCCGGAGGTGGACGGCAGCAGCCTGACCGTGCGCACCTTTGGAGAACTGCTGGAGCACATCCAGCTGGCCCGCCCCTGCACCGTCGTCAACGCGGAGGGGGACAAGGTGCTGACTGTGGTGCAGGGCGGCCGCACCCGCTATATCATGCTGCGGGTCACCACCGAGGACCGGGTGCAGGTGGGTCTGGCCGAGGATGTGACCGCCGCTACCCAGGAGCGCCTGCGCATCGAGCGGGAGCGCGACTACGACGTCCTCACCGGCCTGTACAACCGGCAGGCATTCCACCGCGTGAGTCATGAACTGTTCCAGAATCCGGAGCGGCTGGGCGTGGCAGCCTTGCTGATGATGGACCTGGACGACCTCAAGCACATCAACGACACCTACGGCCACGACTGGGGCGACCACTACATCCAGAACACCGGCCGCTGCATTGCGGAGCACAGCCCGCCGGGCACCGTGTGCGCCCGCCTGTCCGGCGACGAGTTCCTGCTGCTGTTCTACGGCTATCCCGGCCGGGAGCAGCTGCGCGAAAAGCTGGAAGCACTGACCCGCGCCATGCAGCAGGCCGTGGTGGTACTGCCCAGCGGCAGCGACCTGCACATCAGTATTTCCGGCGGCGTGGCCTGGTACCCGGAGGATGGCCGGGACATCGAGACCCTGAAAAAATATGCAGACTTTGCCATGTATCAGGTCAAGCACTCCACCAAGGGGCAGATGAAGGACTTTGACATCGGCGTGTACAATCAGGAGGCCTACATCGCCCGCACCCGGCGGGAGTTCCACCAGCTCATCAGCGAAGAGCGGATGTACTACTACTTCCAGCCCATCTTCTCGGCACAGACCGGCAGGGTGCACGCCTACGAAGCACTGATGCGGTCGGACCTGCCCACCCTGCGTTCTCCGGCCACCATCATGAAGCTGGCCCGGGAGCAGGGCGCGCTGTATGAGATCGAGCGGCTGACCTTCCGCAAGGCGCTGGAAGAATTTGACAACCTGCGCAGCAAAAATCTCGTGGACCGGCAGGCCCTGATCTTCATCAACTCCATTGCCAGCGTCTGCCTGCGCCGGGAGGACAGCGAGTATATGGACCAGCGCTGGCACGAGCTGCGCCGCCAGATGGTCATTGAGATCACCGAGGAAGAGGAGATGAACCGGCAGGCACTGGAGAGCAAGCGCCACGCTCCGGGCTTCTCCGGCATGTTTGCGCTGGATGACTACGGCAGCGGCTACTCCAACGAGGGCAGCCTGCTGGAGTTGGCGCCCCGGTTCATCAAGGTGGATATCAGCATCATCCGCGGCATTGATTCGGATCCCGACAAGCAGCAGATCCTGCGCAACGTGGTGCGCTACGCCCAGCCGCGCAGCATGCAGATCATTGCCGAGGGTGTGGAAACGGCCGCCGAGATGCGCACCGTCATCGACCTGGGGGCCGACCTGCTGCAGGGCTACTTCCTGGCGCGGCCGGCCGCTGTGCCCGACCCCATTGCCCCGGAGGCAGCGGAGATCATCCGAGCTATCCAGGACAGCAACCGCCGGAAGCGCTTCTGAACCGCCCAAAAGAGCAGGAAATTCCATATAGAACTGGAATATCCTGCTCTTTTTATACGGTGAGGAACGCAATTTGGCACCCGGCCAATTTACCTCTGGTGTTTGGCCGGGCGCTGCGGTATACTGGGGTGGAACGAAAAACGGCACGGGAGGTGCTTTGAAAAAAATGGTACAGGTGGATCTGATCACCGGGTTTCTGGGGGCCGGCAAAACGACCTTTCTGCGCCGGTACGTCCGGTATCTGGTGGAGCAGGGGCACAACGTCTGCATTCTGGAAAACGACTTCGGCGCGGTGAACGTGGATGCCATGTTGGTGCAGGACCTGCTGGGCGACCGGTGCGATCTGGAGACCATCAGCGGCGGGTGTGACTGCGACACCCACCAGCGGCGCATGCGCACCAAGCTCATCGCCATGGCCATGCGCGGCTTTGACCGGGTGGTGGTGGAACCCAGCGGCATTTTTGATGTGGACGAATTCTTTGACGTGCTGCGGGACGACCCGCTGGACCGCTGGTACCGCATCGGCAATGTGATCGCCATTGTGGACGCCATGCTGCCGGAAGCATTGTCGCCGCAGGCGGAATATCTGCTGGCCTCCGAGACGGCCAATGCAGGCCGGGTGCTGCTGAGCCGTGCGCCGCAGGCCGGGCCGGAACAGTGCCGGGCAGCCATTGCCCACCTGGACCGCGCGCTGGAAGCCTGCAAGTGCTCCCGCCGCTTTGCCCCGGACGAGATCCTCACCAGGGACTGGGCCGCTCTCACCGACGCCGACCTTGCACAGATCGCCGCCTGCGGCATGCGGCAGGCCAGCTGCGAAAAGCTGCACTTTGATGAGCACAAGGCCTTCGGCTCCCTGTGTTTTCTGGAACAGCACCTCACGGTGGAGCAGCTGCAGCAGGCAGCTGCCCGGCTGTTCGGGGACCCGGCCTGCGGGCAGGTGCTGCGGGTCAAGGGGTTTGCCCCCACCCGGGACGGCTGGCTGGAGCTGAACGCCACCGCCGCCGGGCAGACACTGGCTCCCATCCCGCAGGGGCAGGATGTGCTCATCGTCATCGGCGAGGGGCTGGACAGGGCAAGGATCGAAACGCAGCTTCACCGCTGAGTTTTCAACGAACGTTGTAAAACTGGTGCAAAAAAAGGAGAACAGAATCATGAAAAAGAACCCGCAGATGCCCTCGGCGCGGCGCATCCTCGGCATGGTGGTCGGGATTGTGATCATCGGGCTGGGCATTGCACTGTTCAAGCAGTCTCACCTTGGCAACGACTCCATCAGCGCACTGAATATGCGTCTGGCCGAGATGCTGGGCATCTCGCTGGGCGTGCAGAACCTGTGCACGAACATCCTGTTCTTTGCACTGCAGTTCTGGTTCGGGCGCAAGTACATCGGCCTTGGAACCTTTGTCAACGGCATCGGCGTCGGGTTCATTGTCACGGCCTTCTACGACTCCATTGCGGCTCACTTTGGCCCGGCCGAGGCGCTGGGCCTGCCGGTGCAGCTGCTGTGGGTGGCGCTGGCGGTGCCAGTCACGGCGCTGGGGGCTTCGCTGTACCAGACGGCAGATCTGGGCATCGCCCCGTACGATTACCTCTCGCTGGGCCTGCGGGACTACACCCCGGTGCCGTACTTCGGCTGCCGCGTGTTCACCGATGCGCTGTGTGCGCTGCTGTGCTGGCTGCTGGGCGGCCTTGTGGGCATCGGTACGCTGATCTGTGCCTTCTGCCTGGGGCCCTTCATCCAGTTCTTCAACGGGCTGGTGTCGGAGCGGGTGCTGCACTACAAGCCGGGCGGCCAGTAAGATCGGGAAATCAAAAAGGCGTGCACCTCCTTTGCGGAAGTGCACGCCTTTTGCTGTGCAGAAATCAGAACTTGAACAGCGGGGTGCCGGCCAGCACATCGCCCTCGGCCAGCATCTTCAGCTCGCCCATGTCATCGCCGTTGGTCACGATGATGGCGGTAGCGGTGGGGTGGCCTGCGGCGCGGATGGCGTCCAGATCCACCTTCAGCAGCGGGGTGCCGGCCTTGACCTTGTCACCCTCCTTGACCAGAGCCTTGAAGCCCTTGCCGTTCATCTCCACGGTGTCCATGCCGACGTGCACCAGGATCTCGATGCCGTCTTCGCTGGTCAGACCGACGGCGTGCAGGGTGGAAGCCACCTGGTTCACAGTGCCGTCAAAGGGGGCGTACACGGTCTTGCCGGTGGGCTCGATGCCGCAACCGGGGCCCAGGATGCCCTGTGCAAACGTCTCGTCGGGGATGTCGGCCTGTGCCAGGACCTTGCCGCGGATGGGAGCCAGAACGGTCTTGCTCTGGCCAAAGAACTTAGCGGTTTCTTCTTCTTCGGCCTTGTTGCCGAACAGCTTGTCAAAAAAGCCCATGATAATAATCCTTCCTTCTAATCATATTCAGGGGCGCGGCCGCCGCGCAGGCCTGCTGCGCCCAAATCCATATGGTATATTCAAAAGATACCATACTGCGCCCCAAAATGCAACTGCAATCCTGCACAAACTCCGGCGGGGTTTGCTGTTACATCAGCGCAATCAGCTGCTCGATCTCTTCCATGCGGGTGGCCCAGCTGGTGGCGATGCGTACCACGGTGTGAGTGTCATCGAATTTCTCCCAGAAGCCGAACTTCGCCCGGCCTTCCAGTGCGGCCAGCTGGGTGTTTTCCAACACCACGAACACCTGATTGGTGGGGGAGTCCATGAAGAACCGGCAGCCCTTGGCGGCCAGACCCTTCTTGAGGGCGTTGGCGGTATCAATGGCATTTTTGCTGATCTTCGTGTACAGATCATCGGTGAACAGCACATCGAACTGGATGCCCAGCAGACGGCCCTTGGCCAGCAGGGCACCCTGCTGCTTGACCATGGTCATGAAGTGGGCCGGGGCACCGTGGGGGAACACCACGGCCTCGCCGCACAGGGCACCCACCTTGGTGCCGCCGATGTAGAACACATCGGTGAGCCGGGCGATGTCGGCCAGGGTCACGTCGGTGCCCTCGGCCATCAGGCCGTAGCCCAGCCGGGCACCGTCCAGAAACAGCGGCATCTGGTATTCCTGACAGACGGTGTGCAGATCTTCCAGCTCCTGTTTTGTGTACAGGGTGCCGTACTCGGAGGGGTGGGAGATGTACACCATGCCGGGGAACACCATATGGTCGTGGTTGGCGTCGGCATAGAAGGTGGCGCACCAGTCCCGTACATCGGCGGCAGACACCTTGCCCTCGTGGGCCGGCAGGCTGATCACCTTGTGGCCGGTGTACTCGATGGCACCGGCTTCGTGGGCGGCCACATGGCCGGTGGCCGCGGCCAGCACGCCCTGCCAGCGCTGCAGCATGGAGGCAATGACGATGGCGTTGGTCTGGGTGCCGCCGGAGATGAAGGTCACGTCGGCGTCCGGACAGGCACAGGCGGCGCGGATCTTCTCCCGTGCGCTGGCGCAGTAGGGGTCGGTACCGTAGCCGGGCACTTTTTCAAAGTTGGTCTCGGTCAGCTTCTGCAGGATGGCGGGATGGGCACCCTCGCAGTAGTCATTTTCAAAGTACAGCATAAAAACGCTCCTATATTTCAGATGCATCCATTGTAACCCCCGGCCGCAGGCTTGTCAAATAGGAAAAAAGCCCAGAGGGCGGACAGCCAAAATGCTGTTGGAATTGCGCCCCGAAGTAGTTGCTGCTGCCAAGGCCTCCTTCCGGGCGGTATGGGATGCTGGTTCCAGGATAGCCCGGAACCGGCACACCGTCAATGTGGCGGCGTTTTTGCTGATTCTTTAGCAGGGGTGTGGTATAATCTTATATTAGGACAGAATAAAATCAGGAGGGGTGAACCGTTTGTGAAAAAAAGTACCTGGTACCGCGACCTTCTGGTCATGCTTGCCGCACTGTGCGTCGCCGGGGTGGCGGTGGTATGGGTGCAGCGCATCACCGGCCGCATCGACGGCGTGGCCATGCTGATCTTCATGCTGGCTGTGTTTGTCACCTCCATGTACACCGACGGTTATCTCTGGGGCGTGCTGGCCTCGCTGGCAAGTGTGCTGGCGGTCAACTTTGCCTTTTTCACCCCCTATTTTGCCTTCAATTTTACCCTGCCGGAAAATCTGTTCTCCGGCCTTGTGATGCTGGCCGTATCCATCATGACCAGTACCCTGACTACCCGGGTCAAAAAACAGGAGCAGCTGCGCATGGAGACCGAGCGGGAAAAAATGCGCGCCAACCTTCTGCGGGCGGTCTCCCACGACCTGCGCACGCCCCTCACCTCCATTTACGGGGCCTGCTCCACCGTGACTGAAAACTACGATTCGCTGGGCAAGGAACAGGCCCTCAAGCTGCTGCGGGAGGCCTGCGAGGATGCCCAGTGGCTCAACCGTATGGTGGAGAATCTGCTTTCCGTGACCCGCTTCGACGGGGAACAGGTGACGGTCAAAAAGACCCCCACCGTGCTGGAGGAGCTGCTGGACACGGTGCTGGTCAAATTCAAAAAGCGCTGCCCGGACGTTCCGGTACAGCTGGAGCTGCCGGAGGACTTTGTTATGATCCCCATGGACTCCATGCTGATCCAGCAGGTGCTGATGAACCTGTTGGAGAACGCGGTGCTCCACGCCGAGGGCATGACCACCCTGACGCTGCGGGTGTTCACGCTGGGCAGCCGGGCTGTGTTTGAGGTGAAGGACGACGGCTGCGGCATCCCGAAAGAGCGTCTGCGCACCCTGTTCTCCGGCACCGGCGGCCCGGACCCCAATGCCCCGGCCGACAGCGGCAAGCACGGCATGGGCATCGGCCTGTCGGTGTGCGCCGCCATCATCAAGGCCCACGGCGGCGAGATCGACGCAGAGAGCCGCCCCGGCGAGGGCACGACCATCCGTTTCTGGCTGGAGACGGAGAAAATCGAACTGGAGGATGCAGAGGATGAACAATAATAAATATAAGGTGCTGATCGTGGAGGACGAGGCGAACATCTGCAGCTTCATTGAAACGCTGCTGACCACGAACGACTATCAGGCGCTGGTGGCGCACACCTGCACCATGGGCCTGACCCTGTTCGCATCCCACAACCCGGATCTGGTGATCCTGGACCTGGGCCTGCCGGACCGGGACGGGCTGGAGCTGATCCGTACCGTGCGGCAGAAGTACATGACCCCCATCATCGTGCTGTCGGCCCGTACCGACGAGATGGATAAGATCGAAGCGCTGGATCTGGGTGCAAACGATTACATCACCAAACCCTTCGGCACCGGGGAACTGCTGGCCCGGGTGCGGGTGGCCCTGCGCCTGAACCGCTACAGCCGCACCGGAGATGCCGCATCCGGCGGAGAGTTCCAGGCTCAGGGACTGCGCATCAACTACGACCGCCGCAAGGTGTTCGTGGAAGGGCAGGAGGTGCGCCTGACCCAGACGGAATACAACATCGTGGCCTTTTTGTCCCAGCATGCCGGCCGGGTGATGACCTACGCCGCCATCGTGCGGGCCATCTGGGGCGACACCGACGTGGGCAGCACCAAAAAGCTGCAGGTGAACATGGCCAACATCCGCAAAAAGCTGGGCAGCCGCCCCGGCAGTAACCCCTACATCCTCAACGAGCTGGGGGTGGGTTACCGCATGATCGACGAGGACCCGGAGAGCCGTCAGACTGCAGAGGAGGGCGCATGATCCTTGCACTGGTAATTTTTGCTGTCACCTATCTGCTCATGCTGGCACTGCCCAAAGAGCGCCCGTGGGTGGCGCTGTGCAGTGCGGCGGTGTTCATGGCGCTGGGACAGCTGGGCGTGTATGATTTTTCGCTCTCGGCGGCGCTGGGGGCGGTGGATTACAATGTGCTGCTGATGATGTCTGGCACCATGGGGATCGTGTCGCTGTTCATCCGGAGCCGGATGCCGGCCCGCCTGGCCGAGCAGCTGATCGTCCGGGTGCCCAATGCCCAGTGGGCTGTGTGCGTGCTGGCACTTTTTGCCGGGGTCATCAGTGCATTTGTGGACAATGTGGCCACAGTGCTCATGGTGGCACCGGTGGGCCTGGCCATTGCCCGCAAGCTGAAGATCTCGCCGGTTCCGGTGATCATTGCCATTGCGGTGTCCTCCAACCTGCAGGGCGCAGCCACGCTGGTGGGGGATACCACCAGCATCCTGCTGGGCGGCTTTGCGGAGATGAACTTCTTTGACTTTTTCTGGATGCACGGCCGCCCGGGCGTCTTCTGGGGTGTGGAGCTGGGCGCGTTGACCTCCCTGCTGGTGCTGCTGTGGCTGTTCCGGAAGGAAAAACAGCCCATCACCGCCCGTGTGGAAACACAGGTGGAGGACGATGTGCCCACCGCCCTGATGCTGCTGACGGTGGGGCTGCTGATCGTGGCGTCCTTCCTGCCGCAGCCGGAAAGCGGCCTGCTGGCGACGCTGTACGAGCTGCGCAGCGGGCTCATCTGCATGACCCTGTGCGTGGTGGGCGTGGTCCGTGCTTGCCTGCGGGAACACTCGGCAAAGCCGCTGGTGCAGGTGATGCAGGAGCTGGACCGGGACACCTTGCTGCTGCTCTTTGGGCTGTTCATCGTGATCGCGGGCATCCGCACGGCGGGTGTCATCGACGCTGCCGCGCAGCTGTTCCATACCGTGGCCGGGGAGGATCCTTTCCGGCTGTATGTGCTGCTGGTGGTGGTATCGGTGGTGCTGTCGGCCTTCATTGATAACATCCCCTATGTGGCCACCATGCTGCCGGTGGTGCAGGGCATTGCCGCGCTGATGAACAATGGTGCAGGCATGGCACCGGAGGTGTTTTACTTCGGTCTGCTCACCGGCGCAACGCTGGGCGGCAACCTGACCCCCATCGGGGCATCGGCCAACATTGCGGCCATCGGCATCCTGCGCAAGAATGGTGAGACCGTGCGCACAGCCGACTTTTTGCGCATCGGGGTGCCCTTTACACTGGCGGCAGTGCTGACCGGCTCGGTGTACCTGTGGCTGGTGTGGGGCCGCGCATTGTAAGCAACAGAAAATGTCTGCCGCCAGCGCCCGGCGGCCACGCTCAAACGACCAAATAAACCGCCCGTCCTGTGCCGGAAAACCGGCCTGCGACGGGCTTTTTTACGGAAGTATGACGTTTTACAAAAAGAGAAAAGTTTTTTGCAGAAAACGCTTGACAATTTCGGTATATCTGGTATAATAACTATCGTTCCGAGCGACACGGCTCACGAACAAAACAGAATATGCGGATATGGCGGAATTGGCAGACGCGTTAGATTCAGGTTCTAATCGGGGCAACTCGGTGGAGGTTCAAGTCCTCTTATCCGCACCACAACAACAAAATCCGAACTTTTTTCCGATAGGAGAAGGGTTCGGATTTTTTGTATTCTTCGGAAAACAGAACGAATCCCTTGCTTCCATCGAAAAGCGTCCCAGACCTTATCATAAGAAAGCACGACAGACCACTGCAAGAGTGCCGTAAGGCGGAAAGGACACAAACATGAAGTACGATGAAAGAACTTGCAAGTTCAACATGGATACCGGCTGCGTGGAGCTGCTGCTCGGGGATGGGAGAATGATCTCTATCAACTGTACCGGGGTCGAGGATGCGTTGGACGTTACCATGGCGCAGCGGACGGAACTGGACTACCTCGTTTTTAACGACCCGCTGGGCTATGTAGATTTGATTTTGAATGGCGAACCGGAGGAATATCTTCGGAATGTAGCAGGAAGTCACGGGTTAGAAGATTAAAATCACGAAAAGCTGGCAAAATTCGCACGAGTCTTGCCAGCTTTTATCAATATATGCCCAATCTTATGTGTAAGCCTTCCTCTCCCGGAATTCCTGTGGCGTCATATGATAAAGCTCAGTGAACTTCCGGTAGAAAAAACCAAGATTGTCATAGCCGACCTTTTGTGCGATTTCGTAGATGGGGAAATCTGTATTCGTCAGGTAAAAGCAGGCCTGGCACATTTTTTGCAGGATGACCAGTTCTTTGAAGGTGCGCCCGGTTTCCCTTTTGATGAAAGCACTGAGATAATTGGGATGGAAACCAAAATGGTCGGCGGTGCTCTGCAAGGTGACGGTTAGATAGTTTGCTTCCAGATAATCCAGAATATCCACGATCTTCCACTGGCTTTTGGCCTTTGGTGAAAAGCTCTGACTGCGGTACTGTCGAAGAATTTTGCAGAACAGCACGATCATGTAGGCATCGATCATTTTGTCGCCGCAAATTTGCGGGTCATAGGATTCGCAGAGAATGCTTTGAATGACCGCATGGATCGGCGTCTCCTCCCGGTTGTGGAACAATAGATATTGGTCGTGAGCCGCCTCCGAAGAAAGGGCGTTGATCAAAAAACCGTTGATGATACCGTTGTTGCCCAGACGCTGCAAAAAGCCCTGTGTCAGATATTCCTTTTTCATCTCAATCGTAATGACGATATCGTTTTTGCCCAGGGGCTGGATGCTGTGGGGGACATGAGTATCCAGCATACAGATATCGCCTTGCGCCATCTGTATGCTCTGACCGTTGATTATCTGGGTGCAGTGTCCGGAATACACATATAAAAATTCAATCACCGAGTGGATATGCTCTGGAATAACGGTAAAACGGGATTCCTTGTTGACACAAACCGAACGATTTTTCAAAAGGCTTCCGAAATTGAACTGGTACATCTCCCGCCCGTTATAGACCACTTTGGGGATATTGCGATAGCGGGGCGAAAGCTGCGGTGGCTGTTCGCGGAGATGCCGCTGCTCCGATTCGGTGTACTGAAATAGAAATGTTTCCAGCTGTTGATTGGTCATGGTATCACCTCAAAGCAAGCATATCATATTAAGTTTGGTAAGTTAAGTCCTTTTTTGTGGAAATTGAAAACTTTGTCGAAATCCGGTATGATAAGGATGCCGGCAAGAGAAAGAACGAATGCAGGCTGCACGCATTGGGAACATCCAAGCGACAGCAGCCAGAATAAAACTGCGGTGCCCCGCACAAGGAGGACTTTTCATGAGTACAACGAAATCTGAATATACGCAGCTTTGTACAGAAATTCTGGACGCTGTCGGCGGAAGCAAAAATATCAGGAACGTATTTCACTGCATCACTCGTCTGCGCATCGTTCCGGTCAACCGTGACGCAGTGGACATGGATAAATTAAGTAAAGTCAGCGGCATTCTGAAGGTTGTAGAATCCAGCGGCCAGATTCAGTGCGTCATCGGCACCACCGTGCCAGAGGTGTACGAGGAGTTCCTTGCAGTGTCCGGTGTGGCTGCCGGCGGTGCTGTGGAGGCAGAGCCTGCCACGGATGATGTGCCGGAGAAAAAGCCCAACATCATCACCCGGGGTCTGAATACACTGGCATCCTGTGTGACGCCCGGCCTGTATGCCATTGTGGCCGGCGGTATGATCAAGGGCGTTGTCTCCCTGCTCACTGCGATCGGTCTGGTATCGTCCAAGTCGGATATCATCACCGTGCTCAACGCTGTGGGCGATGCACCCTTCTACTTTATGCCGTTCATCATCGGCTACGCAGCAGCAAAGCGGTTCAAGGTCAAGGAGATCTTCGGCATCATGACTGCCGGTATCCTGATGTACTCCACCTTCCTCTCGCCGAAAGAAGGCATCACTGGTTATGCCTTTGGTCCTATCAATATCCCCGCCTATAACTACAAGGGTTCTATCTTCCCGGTTATTCTGTCGGTGTGGATCTTCTCCATCATTTTCCATCTCATCGACAAGCATATGCCCAAAAATCTGCGCATCGTCTTTTCCGGTGCGCTGTCTTTCCTGATCTCTGCACCGCTGTTTCTGGGTTTTGCCGCTCCTCTGGGCAACTGGATCGCCAAGGGCATGACCAGTGGTTTTGCATGGCTGTTCACCCACGCTGGTCCGTTTGCAGGTGCGCTGTTCTGCGGCATCATTCCGCTTACCATTATCTTTGGCATCAAGGGCTGGTCTGCCGTAGAGCTGCAGAATCTGGAAGTTCTGGGTCATGACTATATGCTGCCCAACTTCTTCTACTCCAATCTGGCTGTTTCCGGTGCTGTTCTGGCATGGGCACTCAAGCAGGAGCCCAGTGAGCAGCGTTCTGCCGCTATTTCTACCGGCTTGGTCTGCATCCTTGGTATTACCGAGCCTGCCCTGTACGGTATTGCGCTGCCGGAAAAGAAGCCTCTGTATGCTGCCATGGCAGGCGGTGCCATTGCCGGTGCCAGCGCCATGCTGATGGGTGTTGTGACCTATGCGTTCTCCATGCCCGGCATCACCAGCATCGCCACCTATGTGGATGGCGGCAACAACTTCTTTAAGCTGCTGATCGTTATGGCAATCGCATGGATATCCGGCTTTGTGATCTCCTTTGTGATGAACAAGAAGGAACAGTAAGAGAGGAGCGTGTCATGATGAAAACAGGTTTTCCGAAAGACTTTCTCTGGGGCGGTGCTATGGCATCCTCTCAGGCAGAAGGTGCGTTTTTGCAAGATGGCAAAGGGCTGGATACGCAGGATCTGCGGTATTTCGACCCCAATTGGACGAAGGAAGAGCGCACCCAAAAATCCAACCGCCGCATGAACGACGAAAAATTCAAGGCCGCTCTTGCAGACCTTGAGGATCTGGAGCATTATCCGTTCCGTCATGGTATCGATTTTTATAACCGCTGGCAGGAAGATCTGGAGCTGTTTGCGGAACTGGGCATCAAGGTGCTGCGCACCTCCATCTGCTGGGCACGCATCTTTCCCAATGGCGATGATGCGCAGCCCAACGAGGCAGGGCTGAAGTTTTACATGGATCTGTTCGATGCCTGCCATGCCCATGGCATCAAAGTATTCGCTACCATTCTGCACTACAATATCCCGCTGCATCTGGTAACAGAGTACGGCGGCTGGAAGAGCCGCAAGACGGTGGAGTGCTATGTGCGCTACACCCGCACCCTGTTCGAGCGTCTGGGTGACCGGGTGGATTACTGGCTGCCCTTCAATGAGTTCAATGCCGGCAAGTTCAACCCCTACAACGGTGTGTGCCTGATCGAAGATCAGGAAGAGGACTATCAGAACGCAATCTTCCAGTGCCTGCACCATCAGTTCATTGCCAATGCACTGACCATTCAGCAGGGGCACGAGATCCTGCCCGGCAGCAAGATCGGCGGCATGATTGCCCGATTCACCACCTACCCTGCCACCTGCAAACCGGATGATGTGATGCAGATGATCCTGGACGACCAGTATTCCAACTGGTTCTATCTGGATGTAATGACCCGCGGCAAGTACCCTGCCTATATGGAACGGTATTTTGAACAGCAGGGCATCCACATCGACTGGCAGCCCGGGGATGCCGAGATCCTGAAAAACAACAGCATCGATTTCGTGGCATTTTCCTACTACTTCTCGCAGGTTTCTACGACCGAGCAGGGCTGGGAAAAGACCAGCGGCAACCTGATCATGGCCAACAAGAATCCGTATCTGGAAACCAGCGAGTGGGGCTGGCAGAAGGATCCGGTGGGGTTGCGTGTCACCCTGAATCAGGTATACGACCGCTACCAGCTGCCCGTATTTATTGCCGAGAATGGTCTGGGCGCTGTGGATAAGGTAGAGGCTGATGGCTTCATCCATGATCCCTACCGCATCGACTACATCAAAGCCCATGTGGAGCAGATGAAGGAAGCTGTCAAGGATGGTGTGGAGTTGATTGGCTATACCATGTGGGGCTTTATCGATCTGGTCTCCTGCGGCAGCATGGAAATGTCCAAGCGGTATGGCGTGATCTATGTGGATCAGGACGATGCCGGTCACGGCACACTGGCTCGCAGTAGAAAAGACAGTTTTTACTGGTATCAGAAGTGTATCGCCACCAATGGTGAAGACTTAGAAGGCTAAATGAAGGCCGGAACCGCGGGCAGGAAACTGTCTGCGGTTTTCGGCGTGTTCAGGGAGGGAAAGTTTTTATGAACGAACAGACAAAAGCGCAGGTGGAAGCTTATGCAGAAGAATGCCGCGCCGAACAGCTGGAACTGCTGCGCACACTGGGAAAGATGCCTGCGCCGACCCGAAAGGAGGATTTTCGGGCAGCATTCTGCCGGGATTGGCTCCGGGCACAAGGGGCAGAAAATGTCCGCATCGACAGCGCTAAAAATGTGATCTGCAAACTGGGGCCGGACACTGAGGAACTGGTCGTTTTTGCCGCCCACACGGATATTGTGTTCCCGGATGTAGAAAATCTTCCCTTGCGGGAAGAGGGCGGCAAGCTATTTGCGCCGGGCATCGGCGATGATACTGCCAACCTCGTCAACTTGCTGATGGCTGCAAAATATCTGATCCAGAAACAAACCGCGCTGGAATATGGTGTGCTGGTGGTGGCGAATGCCTGCGAAGAAGGTCTGGGCAATCTGGACGGTACCAAGGCATTGTTTGCCGAGTACGGCACCCGTATTCAGGGGTTCTATTCTTTTGATATCTATATGCCGCTTTGCTGCAGCAGTGCCGTGGGTTCTTATCGGTATAAGATCACCTGTAAAACGCCCGGTGGTCACTCCTATGCAAATTTTGGCGACCCCAGTGCCATTCAACTGCTGTGTGGACTCGTGAATGAACTGTACCAGATCCAGCCACCGGTACGTTCCCGTACCACCTATAATGTGGGACGCATCGAGGGCGGCACAACGGTCAACTCCATTGCACAGCAGGCCTCCATGCTGTATGAGTTCCGTTCCACCGCACAGGATTGTCTGGAAGAGATGGAAGAAAAATTCCGTCGTGCTGTAGCGCACTGGAATGGCAGAGGCGGCGATTTTGAGGTGGAGCTGCTGGGCATCCGTCCCGGCAACGGCCCTGTTGACCAGAAAAAACTCGGTCAATTCACGGCAAAAAGTAAAGAGATTGTTCGCACCTTCACAGGCCGTGAACCGGACGAAACGCCCAACTCCACGGACAGTAACATCCCGCTGTCGCTGGGTATCCCGGCCAATACCATTGGTACGATAGATGGCGGATCGGCGCATACCCGGCAGGAGTGGGTGGACATTGCCAGCTTGCCCACAGGATTGAAAATCGTTCTTGGGCTGATGCTGGAGTATCAGAAAAATGATTGCTTTTGAAATAAGTGGCATACGTGATATTCTGGCGGCAGCAGAGAGGAATTGTGTCAAATTGACACGATTCCTCCCATGAGAATACGCAGTTGGGTACATCGGATGTATAACAAAGAAAAAACAGGGTGCGCCCAACCGGACGCACCCTGAAAAATCCACATACGATAGCAATATGTACAACAGGGCGTTCCCCGTCTGGAACGCTCTGTTTTTCTTTGCTTGGAATATGATGAGCCTGCTCTGCCTGCCACGCGGCAAACTCCCGCTGGCCTTCCTCGCTGTTCCAGCAAGCGAGAATCGCCGGATAGAATGCCCGTGCCAGACGGTCGATGACTTCATCGGGATAAGGGGAAGTGTTGGTGGACTTTTTCTTTTTGTTCAAACGCACGCTCCTTTGGACATCGGTAAACAGCATACCATGTGCCTGTTGTTATGCTGTCTGGTCTTTAACATCTGCGAGTGCGGCTTCCAGAGAAGTAAGATAGTCCTTATGCTTGTGAATGATCTCCAGAATCACATCACGCTGCGCATTATCGGGCATCTGCTCCAACTGGTAGTTGAACGAAATGCGGAAACGAGTAGTGAGTTCTTCCAACGCCACATACTCGTACCGTACATCCTCCGGGTAAGCATCGCTGTCGTAAACTGATTCAAACTTTCGGAATGGCATGACAGGCGCTTTGCCCGGAACGCGGATCACACCGTCAGCGTCAGGTGTCGGTTCCACCTTCAGCTCCGGGTGCAGAATATCCTGCAAGGTCTGTGCGCGGTCATAGTAGGCAGCCTTGGCAAGGCGGTGCATATCCGCCTTGGACACTTTTGTCTGTCCGGACAGGATGCTCTGCTTTAAGCCCGGTATCAGTTCTTCCGCAATCTCCACACCCTTCATATACTTCGAGGCGCGGATAATGGTGTCCTTGCTCACTCCGTTTTCTGCTGCGATTCGGTCGCAGGTTTTGGTGCTGTCGATCAAGTTCGCATTTAGCGAACTTGATTTTGCATCGCTGCTCTTGCGATCACCGCCGTGCGCAGCTTTTTCGGCTGCGTACTGTTTGCCCATCAGGTAGTACTTCTGCTCCGGCGTGAGGTTACGCCGCCCCAACTGATTCTTGCAGATCCAAGCGAGGGCTTCCTCACGGTTTGCAAAGCGGAGCGGCATGGTGGAAAAATAAATCTCAGGATGCTTCTGGAGAATGGCATAACGATTGTGGCCGTCAACAAGGATGTTATTCCAAACGATCAAAGGAGAAAGCAGCTTGCCCTCTTTGAGGATATTTTCTTCAAGCTGCTTAAATTCATCATCG
>ENA-UOOA01002843-UOOA01002843.1-human-gut-metagenome-genome-assembly--contig:-P61old-NODE-2843-length-23112-cov-8.328881_pt1 | contig 23112 bp, 13 predicted proteins | sample MGYA00242467_ERZ724014 | MGnify/ENA metagenome assembly ERZ724014 | reverse complement strand
GAAATGCTTGGTCTTTCGGAATCCTATTTACGGAAAATGGTAAGGAAACAGCTGAACGGGATTCCCCTGGGGGCATTTCTGCGTCACCAGCGCTTTTCTCATGCATATGAATTGTTGCAGCATACGGAGCTGACGGTCCGCGAGATTGCGGCGACCTGCGGATATGCGGATATTTTTTCTTTCAGCCGTGCTTTCAAACGGGATTCTGGTGTATCCCCCACTGAATTCCGCAAGCATCATCATGAGAAAAAGCTGTGAGTTGCTGACGTTGTTTTCTATTTCTCTCCTTTTCGTTTTTCTTTCCCCTGCTGCGTTCTTTTTGAATAAAATTGCAAAATGATCGGTTTTGATAAATTATTTGCCGGTTTTGGCTATTCTATTTATGTCTCAATATTTTATAATATATATGAGAACAGGAATCTTTATGGCTGCCGGGCATTGTCAGGCAGATATGAATTCTGGGAAAATAAGCAGAACAACTGTTCCGGCGGAACAGGAAAGGAATTGCAGCATGGGAAATGAATTGTCACGGCATCATGGAAACAGGGAGGCATGGAAGCATTTCACTTTGATGGAGTCTTCCTCAGAAAAAGTGTGTAAAAAGGGGATGCTCCGCGAATGCCTGAAGAACATGGCTCGAAGAATAAGTTTGAACTTGAAGCCGGAAATATCTCATGATGCAGATGATTTTGCCGCCAATGCCGGAATCAGCCGTATTTCGCGGCAGGGAACGGTCTCTCTGAGAGGACGCAGTCAACAATCCCGGCGCTGCCTCGTTTTTTCTTTCTTCCTTCAAATGTTCCATTGTTTTTATGTTCCTTTATTCAAATGTTTTTCTCCTTTTTCCTTCCGTGTCTCCTGTCCGGTATTCTTACTTCGCAAGGTGAAAATACGGATTTTCACCTTGATCGAGCTCCTCATGAGGAAAAGTTGTAAAAATGGTATCTCATTCCGGCGGCAAGGCAGGGCAGGACATTGCCAGTCCCCTGATCCTGCTTCTTCTTTCTTCCTTCCATTGTTGAATTGTTCTAATGTTGAATTGTTCCAATGTTTTTCTACTTCTTACTTCCCTGTTTTCTGTTCGAGATTCTTACTTCGCAAGGTGAAAATACGGATTTTCACCTTGATCGAGCTCCTCATCGTGATTGCGATCATCGCCATTCTTGCCGGAATGCTTCTGCCTGCTTTGAATGCGGCGAGAGAAAAGGCGCGTGCAATCAAATGTGCGGGCAATCTGAAACAGTACGGCATGGCAATTGCAATGTATGCCCATACTTATCAGGATTATCTGCTGATTCAGAATCCGGTCAACCACAAGACCGGGACGATTGGATATATTTATCAGTGGGGCGGATACATTCAGACTGAACTCATGCCGAAAATGAGGGAAGCAGACTGGAAAGCCGGAAGGAGTATCAACTCTTGTCCGTCAAGAAATAAGAACTACGGCGCGGCGTTGACTGGATATGAGCAGGAGGCAATCAGCTATGCACATAACACCCTTGCTTTGGGAAGTCAGGCTCAGGGAGCGAATCCAGATGCGACTCATAAAATGTCGCGTTTGAAACAACCGGCTTTTTATGTCGGATTCTGTGATTCGGAAGTATGGTGTATCGGTTCTTCCGGAGTGCTGGCGAAGGGACGCTGGAACGGGAGCAAGGAATATGACTATGTTTCGTTCCGTCACGGCAACCGCTCCAACGCCGTATTTATTGACGGGCATGCAGCTCCGCTTTCCGCGTTGAGGGAACTGCGTGCTGGTGAAAACAGCAATGTTGAAATATACAGACAGTTTGTTCCGAAATGGAACGGTGAGGAGTATTGAGCAGGAAGATTGCAATCATGATCCGGGTTGGAGATATTTGTTTCCGCCTGAAACCGTAAAACGATGTGAAAATGAATTCAAAAGAGGATTGTCCCATGAAAATAATGTTTTTTTTAATTTTCCTGATGTCTGCGGCGGCGCTTTCCGCGGCTGTGCCTTTTACCAGAACCAGCGACTTCACTCCGGTGACAATCGGCGAAAGGGCGCGGAACGCAAAGGATACCATGTACTTTGCCGAGGCTCAATTGAAATACGGCATGTTCCAGAACTATCTTCATTACTGGATCGACCGTCCGCTTTTCTGGAACCGCGCCACACGCCATCCGGAACGCAGGTTCGCCTATATGACTTATCCGAGTTTCATGATTGATGTGGAACAGCTCCGGAAATATGAAATGGACGGACTCGGCGCATTCGGTATGCACGCGGGCAAGTTCCGGCAGTTGAAACAGGCGGATGGATTCCTGGAAAAGGGGAAGGTCAGTGACGTCATGATTCTGCCTCAGATCACCTATGGCGAGGCTGTGGTGCGCTCCGATACGAAACCGGATGAGATCGTCGATATGCTCAAATACTGTCTGGAATCTCCGCGTATGCCGCGCATCAACGGGAAACTGCTGGTCGGAACCTATAACTACCGGCTTCTTTCCGCCGTACGGCATAAAGAACTGATGAAGCAGATTGCGGAAATGCTCGGGCGAGATGACTTCCTGATTATCGGGGATATGGATTTCGGCAGGCTGCGGAAACTTCAGGCAGCGTTCCGGAAAAACGGGATGCTGAATCGGAAGCAGACTGCCGAACTGGAGAAACTGATCACCGATGTCCTTGATGTCGCCGGAGGAATCCAACTGATTACGACGGAACTGATCCGTCCCTCCGGGGGCGATTATACGTCGCGCTACGACACTTCGTTTTTTGACAACTGCACCTCGAAAGCTCTTGAGAAAATCATGGCACGGCCGGAATACAAAGACAAAATCCTCGGTTTTTTTGTCAATCAGGGATACATCAACCATCTTTCAGGGATGAATCACGGCGAATACGGCACGTCCACATTGCGGAACATCATGCGGCGCGTTCTGAAGCATAATCCCGACTATGTGCTCTTTTTCGAGTGGAACGAAGCCAACGAAAACACCTGTTTTCAGCCTACCGTTTACAGCGGGCAGACGGTCGGGCGCCTGATCAAATATTATTCGCATCTGAGCAAGGGAAAGCCGTTTGCGCCTTATGCCGGAGAAGATGCGTCAATTCCGAATCTGACCTTGAGCCACCGTGCCACGCTCAAGCCCGGAGAGGTGCTCCGGTTTGAACTGCTCAATATTCCGGACGGTGCGCCGGAACATACGATCACCGCGCAGTTGAAGCTTACGGATCAATCCGGCAAGGTGCTGCTTGCCTTTCCCGAAGAAAAGATTACATCGACACTTCTCGGTTCCATTGATTACAGTGTCCCCGGCGAGGCGTTCGCCGCCGGCAGTGTGATTCGCCCCGTCCTGACCGCGAACGGGAAAACCTATACGGATTTCCAGACGATTCGCATTGACCCGACGATGAGCTGGAACTACAAGGCGGTCCGGCAGAATCTGCGTGATATGCTCAACGTCGGGGAATTCAAGTTCAACGTCAGAAAACTTGACCGGAACCGCTACCGTTTTGCCGTTGATTTGAAGGCGTCGGAACCTCTGGCTTCAGTCGAACTGATGAATCTGGAGGATGAAATCGCCGCAGCCGGAGCGGAAAAGGAGTATGATGCGGAAAACAATCTGATCGTCCGTCTTGCATTGACCGCCCCGCCTCATGCGTCCTCCCGCGAGCCGGGGAAAATACGGGTCTTGAATGCTTCCAGTCCCGGAATCAGCGCCAATTATCTTGCCAACGTTGATCCCGGTGCATGGAAGAATCTGCCGGACGGTTCCGGCATTCTCAACAATTTTCATCTCTGGACGCAGGAGACAGTCTATTTTATTCAGATATCGAAAAAGGATGCCGGAAAGGCGGTCATCGAACTGGATTTCAAAAATCCCGACATCGGGATCAAGCGGATTCCGGTCGATATCGTGGAAAAGAATGGAGTTTATGCGGTTGTTCTGAACCCGAAAACTGCTCTGCGCGCCGAAGCGCTCAAAATGACGAACCTGCCGGATCTGCCGCAGTCGTCCGGGCAGAAACACTTGAACTGGAGCGGAACCGTTGAAACGGATACGCCTTATCCGGTCTTTACAGTTCGCGCCATCGGCAGGTCCGGCAGGATTTACCGTTCCCATGCGGTGATGCCGGTACAGATTCCGGGCGCCCCGTTTCAGGAAGTCGCCTGTTTCAGCGAAACCGCAAAAAAGGCGGTCAAAGTGAAGATTCCCGAAGCCCTGCTGCCGGATATCCATTATCTTTTCGGACCGGATTCCGGCGCGATGCTGCGCAGTGATTCCGGACGTTATTTCGACGGCAGGCTCGGCGGCGGTTTTCACTACATGGAGGCGTTCAGCCATCCGTTGACCAGAGTTGCCGCAGGAGACCGCGCTCCGCAGTGGGTGCGCGACGGAAAAGAGTGGCTGCTGCGTTTTGACGGAGTCAATGACTACATCAATTTCACGCGTGAGACTTTTCCGCAGGGCGCTTTTACTCTGCAAATGGAGATCCGCCCCAATTGCGCAGACCGAACCATGGTGTTGTTCCGGCATTTCAATTATTTTCTCGGCTCCCTGTCGCTCTTTATCCGCGACGGCAGACTTTACGCCTGCTGGGGGGAGAAGAATCTGCGGAACTTCAAGTTTGCGACTTCGCTTCCCGTGAGAAACGGGGCGTGGAACAGGATCGAAGTCAAATATGACTTCAGCCGGCTGGCTTTTACTGTGAACGGGAAATCGGAGATCATTCCTTTCCGCGGACGGGCTTATGCCTTCAAGTCCGCCATCTTCGGCGGACACGACAAACGGGAATATGCGCCGGACGAGCCCCTTGTTTTCTTCAAGGGAGATCTCAGAAAGCTCGCCATCAGGCATTATTGATGAAAATACGGGAAAGAAAACTGCTTTCTTTGAAAATGAGACAGGAGAAGACGGAATGAAAAAATTGAGAATGGGACTGATCGGAGCGGATTTCAGTTTGCGGGCGGGAATGCTGGAAAAACATTATCCGCATGACCGGGGCGTCATGACCGCCGTTTGCGATACGGACCCTGTGAAACTTGAACTCTATGAAAAGGAACATCCGGGCTCGAACGTGTTTCTCTGTTCCGATTACCGTGAACTGGTCGTGCGTGACGATGTGGATGCCGTTTTCATTTTTGTGCGGGACCGTTTCCATGAGGAAATGGCTGTTGCCGCTCTTGAGGCGGGAAAACATGTCTACCTTGAAAAACCGATGGCTATTACGCTCGATGGGTGTGACCGGATTCTTGAAACCGCCATGAAAAGCGGGGCGAAACTTATGGTCGGGCATAATATGCGTTATATGCCGGCGGTCGTCAGGATGAAAGAGATCATCGATTCCGGTGTGATCGGTGAAGTCCGCTGCGTCTGGGTGCGGCATTTCGTGAATTACGGCAGCACTTATTTCCGGCACTGGTGCGCAAAACGGGAGAACTGCACCGGACTCCTGCTTCAGAAGGGGGCGCATGATATTGACGTGATTCACTGGCTTGCCGGAGGATATGCGAAGCGGGTCGTCGGAATGGGAGGGCTTTCCGTCTACAACCGGACGGCGGACCGTCTGAAAAACGGGGAGGCGCCCGACAGAAAAGCCTCATGGAGCGACGACAGCTGGCCGCCGTTGGAAGTGACGAAGCTTGCCCCGGAAATTGATATCGAGGACCACAACATGCTCCTGATGCAGCTTGACAACGGGGTGCAGGCTTCCTATGAGGAGTGTTTCTTCACGCCGGACGGGACGAGAAACTATACTTTTATCGGCACGAAAGGGCGTCTGGAGAATTTCGGAATTGCCGGAGACTGCCGGATTTGCGTGTGGACGAAACGCCGTCCGGGGATTTCGGAGGCGGATCTTACGTATCGTCTGTATGACGATTCCTCGGCAAGCGGCGGGCACGGAGGCGCCGATCCGAAAATCATCCAGGCGTTTTTCGACTATATTCAGAACGGCAGAACGCCGTCTGTATCGCCTGTAGCCGCCAGAAATGCCGTCGCCGCAGGATTCTTCGGGCATTATTCGATGCGGAACGGAAACGTTCCTTTCGACATTCCGCCCGTGAAAAAGGAGGTTCTGGAATATTTCAACGGGACCGCAACGGAATAAGATCGGCGTGGCAGTCTGCGTTTTCCATTCCATGCCGGGATGAAATTTCGCCCGGACTGTGTTTTTCAGAGCATGTCCGGGCGCTTTTTTCATCTTCCGCAAGGCAGAAGCGGGAAATCAGCCGTTCCGTTTTTTCCCATATTTCTTGATTCTTTTCCGCCGGTGGTGTATTTTAATAGGATATACCGGATGAAAAAGAAGGCAGGAAAGAGAAATGAAGTATTTTGTGCGGGATGGAAAGTTCTATTCCCTGTTTTTTACAATGACTCTGACAATTGCGATGCAGAGTGCGATTGTGTTTTCCGTGAATCTGGCTGACGCGATCATGCTTTCCCGTTACTCTGAAACGGCGCTTGCCGGAGTTGCTCTGCTGAACCAGATCCAATTCCTTTTGCAGATGTTGGTTTTCGGTATCGCGGAGGGCGCTCTGGTGTTTTCCTCCCGCAGTTGGGGGGAGCGCAGAATCGAACCGATCCATGAAATCACCAATATCGCCATGAAGTCCGGTGTGGTTCTTTCTCTGGGGCTGGGTGCGCTGATGCTGTTTTTTCCCGAATTCATTCTGCGGCTGATGGCGACGGATCAGCCGGTCATAGCGGAGGGGGCGCATTATTCTCGTATCATCTGTTTTTCCTATCCGGTGTTTGCTGTGTCGCAGATTCTGATGATCATGCTGCGGAGTGTGGAAACGGTTAAGATCAGCTTCTATCTCTCGATCGTGACTTTTGTGGTCAATGTCACCTTGAACTATCTTCTGATTTTCGGCAACTCAGGCTTTCCTGAACTCGGTAGCCGCGGCGCGGCGATTGCCACGCTCTGCGCGCGGATACTGGAATTGATTCTGATCATCGGATACACTCGTTTGATCGACCGGAAAGTGAATCTGCGGCTCCGGCATATCCTGTGCCGGATGAACACGGGATTGCTGCGTGATTATGTCCGGGTCGGTTCGCCTGTTTTTCTTTCGGGGGCGGTCTGGGGGGTGGCAATGGCGATTCAGACCGGAATTCTCGGGCACCTCGGGAGTACCGCGATTGCGGCAAACTCCGTTGCCACGACGGTGTTCCAGATCGTGACCGTATTCATTTACGCGTCCGCAAGTGCTGCTGCGGTTATGATCGGCAAGACGATCGGCGAGGGGCATATGGAGCTGATCCGTCCTTATGCGAGGACTTTTCAGGCGCTTTTCCTGTGTGTCGGATTTTCCAGCGGACTTTTTCTGTTTTTCCTGAAAGACCCTGTCATTCTTCTGTTTTCCGAACTGTCGCCAGAGTCCGTCGCGATGACACTTCAATTTATGACGGTGCTTGCAGTGACAACGGTGGGAACCGCATACCAGATGCCCTACCTGACGGGAATTGTCCGCGCCGGAGGCGAGACTGATTTCGTATTGAAGAATGATCTGTTTTTCATGTGGCTGCTGGTGCTGCCGTCCTCGTTCCTTGCCGCTTTCGTATTTCATCTGTCGCCGCTGGCTGTATTCATCTGTTTGAAGTCGGACCAGATTCTGAAGTGTGCTGTCGCGGCTTACAAGGTGAACCGTTACACATGGATCAAGGTGATTTCACGGGATGTGTGATCTTTTCTCCTGAACCGGGCATGAGCCGTTATTGCAGGATTTCGCGGAGGCGCCGGTAATATTCATCGGCGGTCCGGCGTTCTTCATCCGTAAGACGGCTGCGGACCGCATCATAACGGCGGATCTCGTTTTCCAGTTCGCTTCTGTTCCGCGGCGCTTTTTTTGCTTCCGGCACCACCTTGATTCTGGCGTCTTCCAGAAGGATTGTTTCCCGTTTTCCGCCGGAGGTTTCCGACTGCAGACGGTTATCGTCGCCGTTCATGGAGTAGGGCTTGTCTTTCTCTTTGTTTTCCGGCAGGGGGCTTTCCTGTTGCGGACTGCGCTTTTTTTCATCGCCGCGGCGTGCTGTGCCTACGACGACTTCCGCCTGTGTTTCCGGCTGTTCCAGTGCTTTTCTGCCACCCGGATTCAGACGGGTGTTTCTGCCTCCGCTCCGGGAGCTTTCCGCAGGCATGGCATCCTGTCCCTGGCCGGTTTGACTGCCTTGCCGCATACTCTGACTGCCGGCTTGATTTCCCGCCTGCGAACCCTGTTGCCGGGATTGCGGCTGTCCCTGTGGACTCTGTGCATTCTGTTTCCTGCCCGGCTGGGAGGCGGCGCCGGATTTGCCTTCGGAACCGGACTGCTGTTTCTGCTGCCGGTCTTCTTTTCCCTGTCCGCCCGGTTGCTGTCCGCCGGAACTCTTTCCCTGAGTGTGAGCCGGGTTTCGGCAGTTGCCTCCGGGACAGTCGCACTTGCTTTCTTTTTCTCCTTGTCCATCCTGTTTTTTCTGCTGTGAGGAGTGTTGACTCTGCATCTGTTCCGTTTGAGAGGGGGAGCCGTTTTTCTGCCTGGATGCCGTGTCCCCGCTCTGTTTCTTTCCGTCGGATTTTTCTGCCGAACCGCCGGATGAATTTTCCTGCTGTGCCCGGTTGGATTTACCCGCCATGCCGCGTTCGGAACCTTTCCGGTCTTTCAGGTCTTCTTTCCGATTTTGAGAGTCCCCGCCGGAATTTTGATCTCGCTTCTGCTGTTCTTTCTTTTCCTGTTCCGCCGGATTTTCCGGCGGGGGAATCTGTTTGTTGGGCGCTTCATACTTTTTGTTCTTGAACCAGTCCTGGAAAGCCTGCCTGACTCTGGGATTGTTGAGCAGTTCGGAGTCCGATTCGACGATGACGGGGTGGAACTGGATTGCCGAGAATGCGTTCCGGCGGGTAGGGGAGTTTTCCTCGGCTTCCGCGACAAGTGCGACGACGGAACCGATCAGCCGCGCGGACTTTGTGATCGGCAGCGGAAGTTGTTCCCTGAACTCTTTTTCATCGGGGGACGGCATTTCCTGTCTGAGTGTTTCGGTGACGCCGCCGAGGGTGTTGAGGTGAAGCAGCACAAGTTTCAATGCGGTGTCGTCGGACGCTTCGACCGACGGTGCGGCGGGGTGGATCAGAGGTTCCAGATTTTTCGGTTCCGCAATCTTGACCGCAGGCGGGTTGTCACTTCTGATTTCAAGCGTGTAGAGGTCGGACCCGCCGCGTGTGCCGTCTGTTTCGAGTGTGCGGAAGAAAAACGCCCCGCTCTCCCAGACCGTGAACGAGGTCTGCCAGAATCCTGTCTGCGGGTCCTTTGTGAGCCGCCTGCGCAGTCCGCCCGATCCCGTGAGCAGAAGACGGATGCAGTTCTCCGGCGCGTCGACGGCAATCGTCATGACCGCTCCTTTCGGCAGAGACCATTTCCTGAGATTCGGAAGCAGTTCCGTCTCTTTGTCCGCCGCCCGGAATGAGATGTTCCGGATGATGAGCGGCTTGGAATGTTCCGCCCGAATGGTGAAATATTCCGTATGGCGGTTTTCCGCACAGACCGCATAACGGCATTCTCCCCTGAACGGAGGCATCAGCGCCTGATATTCCCGTTCGGAGATTCTGACCAGCGGAATTTCCTGTTTCCCGTCCTGCGTTTCAAAACGGACGGCGGGGCGGGCGTCCTCCGGTTCGCGGTTGAATGCGACCTTGACAAGCCATTCCGAATCCGGTTTGATGATCGTGCCGCCGGGAAAGACCGAAAGAATTTTCAGCGGGACATTGTTTGTCCATTTTGCGCCCATGAGCCACGAACGGAAAGTGTGCATTTTCCCCTCGAATCCACCGTCTTTTCCGAGCGGAACCAGCAGAAGGAGCAGGACGGCGGCGGAGATGACGGCTATGCGGAGCCCTCCGCCGGAAGCCGCGCGGACGAGCGTTTCCAACGGCAGGAAATGCCCGATTCCGCGTGTCAGGACCCGGATTACTGTTCCGGTGTCTTTCGCCAGCATGTTCCGCGTGAGGAGCGGTGCCGCGATTTTTCCCGCTTTTTCCGAGCCGCGTGACAACATGCCGAAGAAGTCGGTGATTCCCTTTTCTTTGAACCACGGAGAAAGCAGGAACCAGACCACATGTGCGAGGATACCGGGAAGCGCCGCATAAACGATGAGTTTCTTCAATGCTTCGTTCCAGTCCGCGCAGAAATCATCCGCCAGATAGCAGAAAACGATCAGGAGACCGAGTTCGCAGAACAGCATCAGAAGCGCCCGGATCATGCGTCCCCAGAAGTAGAAGCACAATGCCTTTCTGAATGCGGGCGGAAGATTCCGCAGTGTGTTGCAAGGTTCGTCAGACATGATTGGACTCCATTTTTCTCAACAGCCATTCCGCGGAAAGCAGCGCACACGCCAGCAGTGCGCAGACAAGGTGCAGCCGGTAAGGCGGATCCTGCTGCTTCCTGCGGTAGACCGGACTTGAATTTTCCGCCTGTTTCTTAAGTTTCCCGATCGTGTCGCGTATTGTTTTGCGGCGGATGACGGAGCCCCCGCCGAGGGCGGCAAACATGCGCAGGGCCTCCTGATCCGGTGTGCTGAACAGAAGTTCCTTCTCGTTGCGCCGGATGGTCAGCGGCGCTTTGCGGGAGCGGCGGGTCCGTCTCCCGTCCTCCGCCTGAAACCACCAGATACCCGGCTCCGTGATCTTGAGCAGTGTCGAATAAACATGGTTTTCCGCCTTGCCGAAGCGGTAGAGCCGCTTCATGGTTCTTCCGTCTTCCGTTTGGCGGAGCAGATAAAGTTCCCGCACCGGTTCCTTGCTGTAGTCCTCTACCGTGAAACGGTAAAGGTCGTCGGCGAGAAGCGGGTCCGCGGGAGTGATGGAAAAATGAAGATCGCTCTTGTCGAAATTGTCGCAGGCGGCAAGCATCATGTTCCAGTAAGGAGCGTAGGCGAGTGCGAGGGAACGGTCGGGCGAGAGCCGCCAGCGCCATGTGCCGGCAAGTGCGAATGCGGAGACATTTCCTGACGAGAGCAGCAGCGGCAGGGAGAGGTTCCGCATTTTGAGAGTCTGTTTTGCGACTGCCGAAGGCTTGGGAATCATGCGCCGGAAAGCCGTGACCGGCAGATCATAGTTGCGGCTGCCCGCCGTGAAACTGTATTTCGTGCCGGGCGGAAGCCGGAGCACGGAGGCGGAGGATGCCGGAACATAAACCCCGATTTCGGGATCGCGGCTCCATGCGTTCAGGACGGACGGCGACAGAAAGAGGAGTGTCAGGGTTTTTTCATGCAGTTTGCGCGCGATGCGCTTCCGGACATTCAGGGGAAGTGCATCCGGCTGGACCGGGCCGAGCATCAGGAGCTGAAGCGAGTCGATCCGTTTCAACTGCCGGGCTTCCGGCAGCCGCCCGAAGAGCGTCGCATAGGAAAAGTGGAACGGCTGATAGCGTCCGCGCAGGAGCGGCAGAAGGGCGTTCAGTTCGGGGTCCATGCGGTTCCAGAGGAGCATGGCGGCATTTTCAACCGGCACTTGAAATACATCCTGATAACTTCTCGCAACGGCAGGGGAGCCGGAGACTGCGAGTTCCGCCTTGATTTCAAATTCATGCCAGCCGGAAGTCAGCAGAGAGGCATCCGCCGGAGTGAACTGGAGCTCTTTGACCGGAGCATCCGCGTCGAGCCGGACTTCTGCGGCGCGCTTCCCGTCGATCAGAAGTTCCGCTTTCAAGGTTCCGCGTTTTTCATTGGAAACGCCGGAAAGAAAGGTGGATGCCGTAAAAACGGACGGTTGTTCTGAGTCGAACGTGTCCGGCGGATTGACATCTCCGAATGAGAGCGAAGGGTAGTCTCTCTCCTGATTCCGGCTGCCGGAAAACACATGCAGCGCGGAGCCCTGATTCTTCAGGAACGAGGCAGCGGCGGCAGGGGGACCCCCTCTGTTGGAGCGTCCGTCGCTCAAAAGGAAAATCTGTGCGCCCGAATGACGTTTCATGAGAGAGGTCAGGGCATCCCCGATGGCTGTGGTTCCGCCCGCCGGTTTCCGCCCGGCTTCCGCCGGTGCGGTTTCCGAGGCGAAGACCAGTTCCGTGATTTCCGTTTCCGGTATGGCTTCGAGCGCGCGCCGTGTATCGCCATATATTCCGTCCAGTTCGCGGCGTGTCTCCTCCGGCAGCAGTCCCATACTGTCCGAAACATCCCTGAGCATGACGATTTTAAGCCCTTCCCGGCTTTTTTCCCACTTTGCCATACCTGAATGGGAAAAGATCATGTAGAGCATGAGGACGGCTCCCGCCCGCAGGACGAAACACGCCAGCAGACGCCCGCGCGGAGCCCGTATGAATTCAACGATTCCGCATGTGATCAGCACAAGGAACATGACTCCGAGAAAAATCTCCGGCAGGAACGGCAGGTTCAGCATTGTTCCGTCTCCTTTCTCCGGCGTGAGCCCAGCATGGAAAACACGGTTTCGAGAACCAGAATCAGTGTCAGCGCAAGAATGATCTGCGCGTAGAGCGGCTCTTTCAGAACTTCGCCGTCCGTCACGGTGACACCGCCCGAACCGTCGCTGGTGAGAGTCGAGACTTTCAGGGGGTCGCCGGGCGGCGCCGTTTGCGGAAGCCGTTCGCGTTCTTTCGGGGAAAGCAGCCCGCCGGTTTGCCGTTTGAGATTGACCGCGAGGTTTTTCCGTTCCGGGTGCCTGCCGGGAATGAGAAGCTCGAATGTGTTGAATCCCGCCAGCGGCAGATAAATTTCAACGGGCTGGGAGGGGGTCCACTGGAACCGGCTGCGCGGGAACAGATCGTCCGGATAGCGCAGTTCGCCTGACGCGGATGCGGTTCCCAACACTTCCGCCGGGTCCATGACATTGCCGGCGAACAGGGTTCCTCCGTGTCCTGTTGAACCGGCGAACACGGTCTGCCGGAGAAGTTCGGGAAAGACCGGAACTGCGGTCAGCGCCAGCGGCAGAGGATGCGTCGGCACGCCCCACAGGATCAGCGAACCCCCGCCGGCGACAGGACGGATGCTCAGGACCGGCATGGAGGCATGGTGCAGGATTTCCGTATCCGGGGAAGCGGTTCTGAACGCCGCAAGCTCCTTGAGGCGTACCGCGGACAGTCCTTTGGCGTAAATACGGAAGAACAGATTCCGCGCCGTGGAGTTTTCCGCGACGGCGAGATCGAAGCCCGCTCCGGAGCGGATCGGTTCGCGCCACTCCATGCGAAGCGCGGGGGTAAGCCCCGGAAGCTCCGGAACATGATTCTGCGCGAAGAACATCAGATTGGACCCCGATGCGAGGAGTTCCGAAAGTTTCCGCAGAACTTCCGCCGGAATCCGTTTCATGCTGGGGACGATGATGCATACCGGTATATTTTTCAGATCGGCAAATGCCTGCGGATTCTGAAGATTGACTGCCTGAACCGTCAGTTCCGCATCTGCAAGAGTGAGTGCCGCGTGGAACATCAACACCGCATGAGCCGTCTCCTGCGTGCCGTCATGAAGCAGGAGGACGGATGACGTTTCCTGATTTCCGTCACTGCCGAGGAACCAGCGGGAAAGAGCGCCGCAGGATTTGCCTTTTTCCAGCAGAGTCAGTTGGAGCGCTTCGTCTTTTCTGAACCCGGACGGTTGCACTGTAACAGTATTTTTCAGATGAAGCCCGGATTGAAGCGGCAGTTTCTGTTCCGCTCCTGAATCTGCGGAGCTGATTTCCAGTTCAAGGTTGGGAGGCAGGGGCGTGTCATTGCCGCCGAGTGTGAGCTGAATCCCGGAACCCCGTTCCGTCCGCTGTGCGGATTCGATGAATGGATCGGGCGGCGTATCCATGAGTTGGGAGTCCGTATGGAACAGCGAAGGCGGCAGTCCTGTGGACTTGACGTCGAAGGAGCGCCAGGTATTGACGAATGGCAGAGCCTCAATCAGGATCGTCGCATAGAATGTTCCCTTGACACTGAGAAGTGTTTTTCCCAGTTCGGCTGCGGCGTGTGCAAGATTGCCCTGATGGGGTTGCGGCTGCATTTTTTTGAGAATTTCAACCGCCGCATGGGGCGTGAGTGGCGCGGAAACCGCTCCGGCGGCTGCGGATGCGATCAGGACGGTGCTGTCCGGTGAAAGTCCGCCGATTCTTTTCAGGGCATTTTCTTTCATCAGATCGAACGCCCGCCGTCCTTGAATTGATGCCTCCGAAAAAGGCGAGTCATCCAGCAGAATGCCCAGCGTGATTCCCTGCGCCGCCTTTCCCGTGCTGGAGGCGTCCGCCTGTTTCCTGAGATAGGGACCCGCAAGAAACAGAGTGATCAGGAGAATCACGAGACAGCGCAGAATCAGCAGAAACAGGTTCTCCAGTTTTCTGCGGGATGTGATCCGTTTCATGTTCGTGAACAGAAGGAGCGACGGCACGACCGCGATTTTCCGGCGTTCGCGGATCAGGTGAATCGCGATCGGGATGCCGACCGCAAGAATTCCCGTCAATGCCCAGGGATGCAGAAATGAGATCATCAGAACATCCCCTTTCTGCGGTCATTCATCTTGAGAATCGCTTCGACCGGCGACCATGAAGTGTCGATTGCAATGGAAAGCGCACCGTTTTCCGTGCAGATCGTATTGACTTTTTCCTGAAACGCTCCGGCGATTTCTTTCCGGCGTTTCCTGTATGCGTCGCCGAACCGGATGATTTCACCCGTTTCGGAGTCTTCCAGATGCGTCGCGTCATGGAACGGGAGCTCGATTTCGGCTCTGTCCAGCAGATGGAACACAATCAGTTCATCGCCGCGGGCGCGGAGGAGCGAGATGCTTCTGCGCAGGTCCATTTCCGGTATTTCAAGATCGCTGATCAGAATCAGCAGTCCCTTATGCGTGCGCAGAGTATCGACGGCGCGCGCGGTTTCGAGGAGTTCGGATGCGCTTTCCGCCGGGGCTCCCTGTGAGGCGAGCATTCCGAAAAATTCTTCGATATGCGTGCGTGACGATTTTGCGGAGAGGTGCCTGTTCGGAGTCATTCCGAACGTATGGAGCCCGACAAGATCGCGCTGGTTCACGAGAAGCAGTCCCAGCGAGGCAGCAAGAATGGCTCCGTATTCCTGCTTGCTGACTGTCTTCTCCCAGCGCCAGCGCATGGAGTTGGAGACATCCAGCAGAATGGTGCATTCCAGGCTTGTTTCCGCCTCGAAACGTTTGATGAAGAATTTGCCGGTGCGCGCGTAGAGCCGCCAGTCGATTTTCGCCGCGTCGTCGGAGGGTTCGTAGTTGCGGTAGTCGAAAAATTCCGCGCTGAAACCGCGCCGGATCGAACGGTGGAGCCCCTGGCGGATGCCGTCAAGGACCTCATGTGCGATCAGGTCGAGCCTTCCAAGCGCTTTGAGCGCTTCGGGGCTCCAGCGGATTTCCGTATTCACTGCCGCACCTCCGTTTCCGGCGGCGTCATCAGCGCGGCAATTACGTTGGCGAGAAGTTTTGCAGCGGATTTTTCTTTCAGAGCGGGAATATTTTCTTCAAGATCGCCGTCCAGCGCACAACTGACGTCATACGGGAAATAGATCAGGTTCCATGCGCCGTCTGCGCCGCGGATGCCGTAAATGGCGGGCATGGCGGAGCCGAAATTCATCTTCCATGCCTGCGTTGTTTCAAGGGTGGACGGCGTGAGCGGATACGGGGTGCGGTAGATCGGGTCGTCCGCGCGGACGATCTGCGGTTTCCGTCCGTTGTCGAGCACGGGCAGGAGATTTTGAATTGCATCGTTGAAGATCACGTCCGCGCAGCAGGCTTCGATGATGACCCTGCCGCCGTTTGCAAGATAGCGCTTGAGGTTGGAAACCGCTTTCGGGCTCAATGACGGGGAACCGTGACCCGTCATGAGCAGCACCGGACATGCGAAGATGTCGTCGGATTCGGGATCGACGGGCAGTTCCGCATCGAACACGGGCAGGTCGGGATTATCGGAGAAGGTCTGCATGAGACGTTTCGAGAAGCCCGGATCGGTATCCCATGTCCCTCCGTGCCTGACCCTGCCGAGAGGCGCCTGATACTGATAAACTGCGCCGGAGCCCGCTTTGACCTGACGGTTCAGGAGAGCGTCAACTCCGAGGGCGGAATAATTGATTTTTTCAAATTTCGCCTTCGGCTTGCGTTTGTTGAGTGCATATACCATCAGATTGGCTGCCGCCTGAAACGCCTCTCTGCGTTTGACGGGGTCCGCCTGATCGCCGTTCAGCGCGCAGGAAATTTCCTGGGAGAGAAGAAAGACCTGCGATGCACCGCATCCGCGTTTGAGCGCCTTGACTTTGAGTTGATCGGGAGACAGCCTGTAGTAACTGCTGAACAGGGGATGTGCCGGATGCAGGGAGACGAATTTCCGGGGATTTCCGGGGTCGAGTCCTTTCTCCATGACGGAGGCGAAGGAGTTGTAAAATGTTTTGTCGGAGCAGCACGCCTCCGCAACGACGATTCCGCCGTCCCCGATATATTTTTTGAGTTCCGCAAGTTCCCGTTCCGTGGCGGTGAACCTGCCGTGGCCCGTGACGTAGATCATGCTGGAGAGCCCCGGATTGCCGTCCGGCGTTCCCAGTTCGGCGATCTGATAGTCCAACGGTTTTTTGAGCAGTTCCGAGACATGTTTCGTCCAGTTTGCCGCATCATATTTATCCGGGTCCCATCTGCCGTTCCATTTCCATTTCGTCACGGCATACGGAGCGGAGTTCCGCGCAATGAACAGCAGGACGAAGCAGGTGCTGATGATATCGGTGTGCCAGTTGCCGTTGCGGATGATGTTGACGCAGCCCTCCCTGTACCAGTCCATACCGCCCATCTCCTTGAGCCCGTTCAGGATACAGACGCGTTCAAAGGCATAGAGCGCATAATATCCGTTCATGCCGCGCTGGTGAAACGAGTTCAGGAAGCCCCTTGTATTGCGTGTGAGCCACTTGTAGGCTTGCTGCATTTTCGGATTCATCCGGTAACTGCCGCAGCGTCCCGGAACCGGAAGTTCCAGTGTTTCGCCGAGCAGGCGCAGACTCGCAAGCCCGGCGGAGGTCATGGAGAAAGTGGAGTTCCCTTGTACATAGGGCCAGCCGCCGTCGGCATTCTGCCTTTTTCCGTAGAATCCGAGAGCTTCGGTTACGGTTCTCTGCGGGAGCGCCAGCCCGATGTCCTTTGCCGCCGCCAGCCCCAGAATCGCATATTGACTGCATGATTCGTCCGCATAATCCGGCTGAAGTTTGATATTATCGCCGTATCCCCAGCCGCCGATGGGAACCTGAGTCGCAAGAAGATATTGGTAAGCCTTGCGGATCCGCGCCTTGTATTTGTCGCCCGCAAGACGTTGGAGCGCACAGATCACAAGTCCTTCCTCATAAGTTGATTTCGATTGGTTTTTCTGAAGATAGGCGACACCGTCCGCAACGGTTTTGTCCGTTTCGTCATATCCGGCGGATGCCATGGCATAGATGACAAGCGCAGTCGTTCCGACCTTGTATTGTGTCCCGTAGTTGAACGAGCCGTCCCATGACTGCATTTTTTTCAACTGCGCGACAATATTCTTTACCTCGCCGTCCACGACTTCCTGTGAAAGTACAAACTGTCCCATAAGCGGTGCCATGCCCAGCAGGACCGCCGTAAAGCCCAGAATTACTTTCCACATTATTTTCTTCATACCCGCTCTTTCCGCTCACTGCCCACTAATCACTAATCACTAATCACTAATCATTGCCCGCTATCTCCGTACTTTCCCGACGATTCTGCGTATGATTTCCGTTTCCGTGATGCCTTCGGCGCGTGCTTTATAGTTGCAGGCGATCCGGTGACGGAGAACGGGAATCACGAGATGGAGAATATCTTCGGGAGCGACTGCGGGGCGTCCGTCCATTGCGGCAATGGCTTTCGCTCCTTTGATGAGAGCCTGACCTGCGCGCGGTCCCGCGCCCCAGTCGATGAATTCGGAGACTCCCGCGGCTTTGGCTTCGGGGGAGTCGGGACGCGTTGCGCGGATGAGACTGACCGCAAAGCTGATCTGTTCCTCCGGCACGCCGATCCCCTGAACGATCTGCTGGAAACGGATGATTTCGTTCTGTTCGATGACCTGACGGCATTCGGCTGTCTGCCTCGCCGTGGTGCGCACCATGATTTCAAGTTCTTCTTTCTGCGACGGGTAGTCCAGATAGAGGCAGAGCATGAAACGGTCCTGCTGTGCTTCGGGCAGAGGGTAGGTGCCTTCCTGTTCGATCGGGTTCTGTGTCGCGATGACGCAGAAGGGCAGAGGGAGCTGGAAGGATTTCATGGCGACCGTCACCTGGCGTTCCTGCATGGCTTCGAGAAGCGCCGCCTGCGTTTTCGGAGGCGTTCTGTTGATTTCATCCGCGAGGAGCAACTGGGTGAAGATCGGTCCCTGATTGAACTGAAGTTCGGGAATGCCGTCGCTGTTCTTTTTGAGAATCTCGCTTCCGATGATGTCCGATGGCATGAGGTCGGGTGTAAACTGGATTCTCTGCGTATCAAGTCCGAGAACTTTTGCGAATGTGCAGACCATGACCGTTTTCGCGAGTCCGGGGACGCCGATCAGGAGACAGTGCCCCTGGCAGAGAAGCGCCGCAAGGATTCCCTCCACGGTCTCCGACTGTCCCACGATGACTTTGCCCACCTCTGCGCGGATTTCCGCACACCGCCCGGAGATCAGCGCGAGATCCTGTTCCATATGGGCGGCGGCATCTTCCGTGACCGCATTCAGGACAATCGACTTTGCTCCGTCGGTTTTCTTCTGCTTCGGCGGCAGCTCAATGATGAATTTCATCATTCCGAGCTGGATCACATCGCCCGTCACCAGCGGCGAAGCCTGCACAACCTTGCTGTTGACCATTACGCCGACTGTGCTGTTGAGGTCCTTGATGAACGCCTCGCCGTCGCGGATTGTGAGTTCCGCATGATGGCGCGAGACATTGGCGGCGCCTTCGCACTGGATATCGCAGTCCTCGCCTCTTCCGATGACATAACTTGCGTCTTTCAGCTCCAGGGTGGAAATCAGCGTTCCCTCCTTGGAATAGACTTTCAGTTGCGTCACCGGAACCGATTCGTTTTCATTGCTCATTGTTCAGCTCCTCCGCCGGAATATGGTGTTTGATTAATGATTCATTTGTCGTGTCCGCCAGCAGATAAACGCTTCTTCCGTTTCTGCCGCGGTTCAGAAGGCAGAGCGCGAGAAATGCTTTTTTGCGTTCGTCGTCCGCCTTTGTCTCCGGGACTTGCTTCAACAGCGTTTTCACGATGTCGATGAAATCCTGTGTGGCGAGTTCGGCGGATGCCCTCGTCTCTGTTTTACGCCTGACTGCGTCCTCCCACATCTGATCGGAAAAATATTCCCTCATCAGGGATTTTTCAAGCTCTGCCATCTTTTCCAGACCGGATTCCAGTGCGGAATCTCCTCCGCCGGGGATGATTTCCGCAGCATTGCGCCGGAAAAGATCAAGCGCCGCTTCGTAATCGCGGGCATTCATTGCGCCGAGCCACTGCGGACGGCTTCTGAAAAAACTGCGGACCGCCGGAGAAAGGCGGACGCCTCTGCCGAGCGCATCCATCCATTCCTGTCCGCTCAGATTGCCGCTGAAGACATTTTTCAATTTCTCATAACCGGTGTCCGGACCGAATGCGTCGATTGCCGCTTTCCCGAAAAACCAGCTCCAGACACGCGGGAGGGAACGGTATTCCTCCGCTTTGATTATCGGACGGTTCCGGTTGGAAAAATCCTGCATGAGTTCCCGCTGCTGTTCCGTGGCTGATACCGCGTTGAGCGCCGCGGCAAGTTCCGGCTTTTTTGCCAGTTCCGCTGCAAAAAGGTCCCAGCGGGTTTTCATATAGCGTCCCATGCTGTTCAAATCGTTTTCAATCAGGGTGCGGAATATGGTTTCGGAGTCATTTCCATAGGGGAGGGGAGTCTGGCGCTTTGCCAGTTCCGGAGAGAGCGCGAGCCAGACGGCGAAACGGTCGGGAATAGCGGGCAGATAGGATTCGAACATGATATCGGTGATTGATGATACCTTGACGTCGTCATGCAGGCGAAGCCGGAGATTGACGAGAAACGCCGCCTGGTCGAAAAGCGTGATTCTGGAATTCTGCCTGCGCATCTCTTCTTTTTCTTCCGCAACGGCTTTTCCCGCATGTGCCAGATAGGAACGTTCCACAAGCTGGAAAACTTCGTCCTGAAAAAAGACGTCGCGGCTCAGATTTGCCCCGATGTTCAGGGCGGCATCCCATTTCTGCGCACGGCTGAATTCCGCCAGCGCCTTTTTGCGGAGAGCGAGATCGTCGGGCCAGTTCCATATCCTGCGGGCGTCGCCTTGTGCCGTATAACTTCCCATACTGCCGGATTCCTTTTCCTCTCCTGCATCTGTGCCTGGTTCCGTTTCCGCCGTGTTGCGTTCCTCTGCGACCGGAAGCGGGCTGCGCAGAGTCGCCAGATTGCGGAAATAGGAGATCTGCCACGAAAAAATCTGCCGGAACAGGAAAACGGCAAAGAGGAAACCGCCCAGCGCTGCCAGCGTCAGCAGCAGGAGTCGCAGCCGGGGGGCGAGTTTCTGATACAGAAGTTTGAGCTGTTCGCGGTTCAAGCCGTTTCCTCCTTCGGTTACAGACGGAAGTTCCGCCGTTCATAACGGATCAGTTCGAGCTGGCGTTTGAGGTCGCAGAGTTCGCGCCGCCAGAAAGATTCCGATCCCCAGTCGGGGAATGTCGCGTGGAAATTGAGGTCGCCGGACTGGATGGCGCACCAGGAAAGAAAGTGCATCATCCGCATGGCGCGCAGAGATTCGACGGCGCGGAGCGACGAATCGTCAAAATCCATGAAAAGCTCATATCCCTCCAGCAGTGCGGCGAGTTCCCCGCGGCTTTTCGACGGCGTATCGGGAAGCAGAAGCCAGATGTCCTGCACCGGCGGTCCGTTCAGCATATCGTCGAAGTCGATTGCGAGGAGCCCCTCGCCGCCGCGGTCGAGTACGTTCGCCCGGTGGAAATCCCCGTGAATACGGATGAACGTATTTTCATCGGGGAAAACCCGTTCCGCCTCGTCCATGATGTCGAGGCAGACCGATTCCAGCTCCCGTCCGCACGCAGGATGCACCATGCCGGAATCGAACAGGCGTTTCAGCGCGCCGCCTGCAAAGGTTTCAGGCGTCATGGTCATGCGGTGCTCCGCCGGATACTGTGCCCCTGCGGAGTGGATGAAGCCGAGAAGCGCCCCGATTTTATGCAGTGATTCCCTTGTTTCAAACTCCGCTTCGCGCCCGCGTTTTTTAGGATAGACCGCAAACGGTATTCTGCCGGAAAAACCGAGCGTCGAACCGTTGGTGAGTTCGTAGGGGGCGACGACGTTTACTTCCCTGTCTGCACAGTCGAAAACGAAATCGTGTTCATCGAGAATCGCTTCCGGCGTCCAGCGGCCCGGACGGTAGAACTTGGCGACGAGCCGGTCGCCGGAGGTTGTCTCAAGTTCATAGACTCTGTTGACATAGCTGGTGAACGCACAGGCGTATCCGGTCAGTCCCGCCCCCAGCAATTTCTCCACATCCGGCAGAAACTGTTCCGGTGTAAAATGATCAAATTCACCCTGCATCTGTCGAAAATCCCTCTTTTTGATTCTTTTCCGTCTCATAAACATACTGCTTTATCGCAGGAAAAACAAATATTCATGAGATGATAATTGCTTTTTTTCAAAATCGCTGTATAATAATCCCGGAGAATGATCCCCGTTTTATATGAGTGCATCGTATATTACATCAGGCGGGAAATTTCTGGCGGTGGAATGGCGCGGATAAAACCGCGTCATTCTTTTTTCATTCGGGTGCTTGTGCCGGGCATTCGATATGGGGAGGTCGGGCAAAATTTTATAAGAGGATTTTATGGCTTACTTCATCAATAATTTCTTGAAGTTTGTATTTCTTCTGACTCCGTTTTTCGTGCTTTCCATGTTTCTTTCCATGACGCAGGGGTGGGCGATGCGCCAGAAGCGCCTGCTTGCGCTGCGGATCGGGATCGCCGCATTCTGCACGTGCATGATTCTGCTCTTTTTCGGGAAATGGATTTTCGAGGCGTTTGATATTACACTTGACGCATTCCGTATCGGCGGCGCTCTGCTGTTTCTGTCCGCCGTCGGATTGGTCAACGGCAAAGTCGAGGATAAGAAGCCGTTGGCTGTGGAGGATGATTCCGAGGCGAGAATCTCGGATATTGCCGTGGTTCCCCTGGCGATACCCGTGACCGTCGGCCCCGGCACAATCGCCGCTCTGCTGGTGATCGGCGCGGACGCCTCGACCGTGAAGACTCATCTTCTGAGCGCGGGGGCTCTGGCGCTGGCGTTGTTCTGCCTGACGTCGATTCTTTTCGTCGCGACATGGATCGAGCAGAAATTCGGGCGTCATGTGATCGTGATCCTGAGTAAAGTCACCGGCTTGATTCTTGCCGCAATGGCTTCGCAGATGATCTTCACCGGTGTCCGCAGTTTCCTCGTGCCGTGAACGGTTTCCCCGGATTGCCGGGGGAGCAGACTTTACACCAGGCTTTCAATAAAAAAGTTGTCCGACTCAGGAGAGGGACGCATGAATATAAAATTTCATCTTTTTGAGTTCAATATTCGACCCTTAGATTGGTTTTGAGACGGAAGAATGCATGAGCATTCTTCTCAAGTCAAGGGCTTTGCCCTTGTCGTGGTCCAGCGGCGAACCGCTGGTCGCGCAGAGCGCGAAATCTCTGCCCGGAGCGGTCCAATCCGCTCACTGGCGAGAACTTTTCCTGTGGAAAAGTTCGAGAGCTCCGGGCACTTTCCTGAGGTCATGCGTTTCCGGGGGCTCTCGAAGCTTCGTTTGTCGTTCCTGAGCAGGTGGAACCGCTACCGGAGGGATTTTGCTAGCGGCGACCCGCTGTTTGTGGCGGGGGAGGTTATTTTCTCCGGCTCCGTGACTTCATTTTTCCAACTTTCAAGCATACGAGTGATAAAGGAATCTATTTCCTGCCTGTCAAGCGGCTTATCTCTTGTCGTTGAATATAACTCAAAGTAGTCAAGCATCGTTTTCTGATACGATAATCTCTCTCTGCTATTTTCAGAGATGTCTGAATAACGGTATAATAATGCGTAGACGATAAATTTATAAAAATAAAACTCTGTATCGGAGATGAGTTTATAATCTTCAATTTCATCTAACAATAAATTGA
>ENA-UOOA01002834-UOOA01002834.1-human-gut-metagenome-genome-assembly--contig:-P61old-NODE-2834-length-23204-cov-9.568837_pt1 | contig 23204 bp, 21 predicted proteins | sample MGYA00242467_ERZ724014 | MGnify/ENA metagenome assembly ERZ724014 | reverse complement strand
CCAGCGTGGGCAACTGGAGCCGCCTGCAACTGGCCCGCGAGCAAGCCGTGCTGCACGAAGCGCACCGCCAGCGCGCCCGCGCCCGGCTGGCCGCTGCCACCGCCCGCGAAGACCTGAACCGCCGCCTTGGGGTGTGGGGCAAGCAGGAGCAATACCAACTTGCCGCGCAGTTACCCCCGCTGCCTGCCGCTGCGCTTCCGGCCGACGGCATCGAAACCACCGCCTTGCGCGAACGCCTGGACGTGCATGCCGCCCGCCGCCAGCTTGACACCCAGGCCGTGCGCGTGGGCTGGAGCCGTGCAGGCGCGGTGTTTGGCGACATCGGACTGGCTTACAGCCGCAACACCACCACGGAACGTGGCAGCGGCCACCGCGACACCACACGCGGCTGGGAACTGGAACTGCCGCTGCCCCTGTTCGACTGGGGCGGTGCCGCCCGCACCCGCGCACAGGCCGAGGTCGAACAAGCCGCAGCCCAGTTGCAAGACACCGCCGTGCGCGCCCGCAGCGAGGTGCGCAGCGCCTGGCTCACCTACCGCACCGCACTCGACCTGGCGCGCCAGCAGCAAAGCCAGGTGGTGCCGCTGCGCCAGTTCATCAGCGAAGAGACCACGCTGCGCTACAACGGCATGCTGGCCAGCGTGTGGGACATGCTGGCCGAAGCCCGCAACAGCACCCAGGCCGTGGCCCACGCCATCGAAGCGCAGCGCGACTTCTGGCTCGCAGAGACGGACCTGCAGCTCGCCCTCACCGGCACATCGCCCGGTGCATTGCAAGGTTTGGCATCTGGCGCCGCAGCCGCCACCACCCCACAAGGCCACTGACATGAACCGCCGCAACTTCTTTTCCGGTGCCGCCACGGCCGTGGCCGCTGCCTCCGTCAGCCGCGTGGCTCTGGCCGCGCTGCCCGAACCCGTCATCCAGACCAGCGCCGACACCGCGCCGCCGCTCCAGCCCACCACGGGCCGCCCTTACAACCCGGTGGTCACCCTCAACGGCTGGACGGCCCCCTGGCGCATGAACGCTGGCGTGAAGGAATTCCACCTGGTGGCCGAGCCTGTGGTGCGCGAGGTGGCGCCGGGCTTTTTGGTCAACATGTGGGGCTACAACGGCCAGAGCCCCGGCCCCACCATTGAGGTGGTGGAAGGCGACCGCGTGCGCATCTTCGTCACCAACCGCCTGCCCGAGCACACCACCATCCACTGGCACGGCCAGCGCCTGCCCAACGGCATGGACGGTGTGGGCGGGCTGAACCAGCCAGCCATCCCTATGGGCAAGACCTTTGTGTACGAGTTCGAGGCGCGCCGCCCCGGCACGTTCATGTACCACCCGCACGCCGACGAGATGGTGCAGATGGCCATGGGCATGATGGGCCTGTGGATCACCCACCCCAAGGGTACCCACCCGCACATCGCCAAGGTGCAGCGCGACTACGCCTTCCTGCTCAATGCCTTCGATGTGGAGCCCGGCAGCAAGACCCCCAAGGTCAACACCATGCTGGACCACAACATCTGGTGCTGGAATAGCCGCGTCTTCCCCGCCATCAGCCCATTGGTGGCACGCCAAGGAGAGCGGGTGCGCATCCGCGTCGGCAACCTCACCATGACCAACCACCCCATCCACATCCACGGGCACGAGTTTGAAGTGACCGGCACCGATGGCGGCCCCGTGCCCAAAAGCGCGCGCTGGCCCGAGGTGACCACCGACGTGGCCGTGGGGCAGATGCGGCAGATTGAGCTGATGGCCGACGAGCCGGGTGACTGGGCCCTGCACTGCCACAAGAGCCACCACACCATGGGTGCCATGGGGCACGACGTGCCCACCATGATTGGCGTTCAGCATGCGGGCCTGGTGGGCAAGATCCAGAAGATCGTGCCCGACTACATGGTGATGGGCGAGCGCGGCATGGCCGACATGGGCGCCATGGAAATGCCCCTGCCCGACAACACCTTCCCCATGATGACCGGCACCGGCCCCTTTGGCCCGCTGGAGATGGGCGGCATGTTCACCACCTTCAAGGTGCGCGCCAACCAGCCGGCGGGCGACTACCGCGACCCCGGCGACTACGCCCAGCCCGCAGGCACCCAGGCCTACGAATGGCAAGGCGCCCCCGCCCACACCCCACGCCCCGCGCGTGCCGACACCCCCGGCACGGTGCCCGGCGCAGCCACCGCCCGCAAACCTGCTGCCAGCAGCCACCAGCACTGAACCAGAAACACCCCATGAAAACTATCAAATTAATAGCTGCTAGCGCTTTATTGGTGGGCGCTACAGCCACTTTTGGCCATGAAAATATGCCCCATGCCGCCAAACCGGCGGACGTAGTGAAAGAGCAAAAAGCGTGGGGCATTGCCGGCGACGCCAAGGCCGTGACCCGCACCATCACCCTGCGCATGGGCGACGACATGCGCTTTACCCCAAGCCATATCGAAGTGCGCGAGGGTGAAACCGTGCGCCTGCGGGCCCAGAACCAGGGCAAGGTGATGCACGAAATCGTCATCGGCACCAAGACCGAGCTGGACCAGCACGCCGAGATGATGGTGAAACACCCCGGCATGGAGCACGATGAGCCGTACATGGCGCACGTCAAACCCGGCCAGCGCGGCGACATCGTGTGGCACTTCAACCGTGCCGGCACTTTTGACTTTGCCTGCCTGATCGCGGGCCACTACCAGGCGGGCATGACCGGCACCATCACCGTGCTGCCCCGCGCCCATTGAACAATCCCCCGGAGATCCTCATGCAACCCATCAGCACCCCCTCCCGCACTGCTCCTACCCTCAGCCGCCGCCAGTGGCTGACCACCGCGCTGACGCTGCTCGGCGCCGGCACGGTGGCGGCATTGGCCCCATCCCTGGCACGCGCCGCCGGGCCTGTCCCTACGCCGGTCGAGGTGTGGAAAGACCCCAACTGCGGCTGCTGCAAGGATTGGGTGGACCACATGCAGGCCAATGGCTTCAAGGTGACCGTGCACGAAACCGGCAACAACGCCGTGCGCGCACGGCTGGGCCTGCCGCAAAAGCTGGGCTCGTGCCACACAGCCCTGGTGGGCGGCTACGTGGTGGAAGGCCATGTGCCCGCCAGCGATGTGCGCGCCCTGCTGCAGCAAAAGCCCAAGGCCCTGGGCCTCGCCGTGCCCGGCATGCCCGTAGGCTCGCCCGGCATGGACGGCGCCGTGTATGGCGACCGCCGCGACCCCTACGACGTGCTGCTGGTGGCGCACGACGGCAGCACCCGTGTTTTCAAGAGCTACAACAAAAAGGCGTCCACATGACCTCTTTGCCCAAATCCCTCCCGCAGTGGTTTGCGCTGTTTGCCGCAGCCGTGCTCACCAGCGCCCCCGCATTGGCACAGGCTCCCGCCTCTGACAGCCACACAGCGCATCACACAGCTGCCGCCAACGCACAGCAGGCCGACTTGAGCGAAGGCGAGGTCACCCGGGTGGACGTTGCCGCCCTCAAAGTCACGCTGCGCCATGGCGAGCTCAAGAACCTCAACATGCCGCCCATGACCATGGTGTTCCGCGTGCAGGACGCCGCCCAGCTCGCGCCGCTCAAGGCAGGCGACAAGGTGCGCTTTCGGGCAGAGCAGATCAAGGGCGCTTACTACGCCACGCGCATCGAAAAGGCCCAGTGAATGGCCGCAGCGGGGAGGAGCAGGTAGAAGCGGGCCACCATAATCGGGCCCCATGAACGCCCCCTTCCCCGCTGGCGACGCCGGCAGCATCACCCGCGTGGCCGGCATTGAAGTCGGCCATTTCACCGACACCCGCCGGCCCACCGGCTGCACCGTGGTCATGGCACGCGAGGGTGCTGTGGCCGGGGTGGATGTACGCGGCGCCGCTCCCGGCACGCGCGAAACCGACTTGCTGCACCCGTCCAACCTGGTAGACAAGGTGCACGCCATCATGCTCGCTGGTGGCAGCGCCTGGGGCCTGGAGGCCGCCACGGGTGCGGTGCGCTGGCTGGAAGAGCGCGGTGTGGGCCTGGATGTGGCCGTGGGCCGCCTTCCCATCGTGCCCGCGGCGGTGCTGTTTGACCTGCTGGTGGGCGACATGCGCATTCGCCCAGATGCGGCAGCAGGCTATGCCGCGTGCGCCGCAGCGTCCAGCGCCGACCCGGCCGAAGGCAATGTGGGCGCTGGGGCAGGTGCGGTGGTGGGCAAGGTCTTTGGCATCCAGCACGCCATGAAGGGCGGCGTGGGTACGGCGTCTGTCTCCGTGGATGGTGTGACGGTGGGTGCCCTCATCGCTTGCAACGCCCTGGGCGACGTGATCGACCCCGACACCGCCCAGGTGATGGCGGGCGCACGCACCGACGATGGCCGGGCACTGCGCGACACGCGCCGCGCGCTGCTGTGCGGCCAGCCGCCCCAGCCCTTGCTGGCGGGCACCAACACCACTATCGGCGTCGTGGCCACCGACGCCATCCTGACCAAAGCACAGGCGCACCGCCTGGCCATTGCCGCGCACGACGGTCTGGCACGCAGCATCAACCCGGTGCACACCATGTCGGACGGCGACACCCTGTTCAGCCTGGGCACAGGCCGTGCGGGCAAAAGCCTGGGCATGATGGTGCTGGCCACCATGGCGGCCGAAGTCACCGCGCGCGCCACCGTCCGGGCCGTGCAGGCGGCACGTTCTGTCACCACTGCAGAAGGCTTGTACCTGCCAGCCATGGCAGACTTGCGCGGCTGATTCTGCGGCGGGCACCAGCCGGTGCACCGCCTGCTTTCTTTTTTCCATGGGTGCCCCCCGTTATGTCCCCCCGCATGTCCAAGGCACTGCGCTCTGCGTTGCTGTCGTTTCGTGATCTGGTCCTGTCTGCTGGGCCCCTGGCCTTTCTGGCGGTGGGCCTGTTGGTGCTGGCCTATTGGTGGCTCAACCCCACTCCGCCCAAATCGGTCACGCTGGCCACCGGCCCCGCACAAAGCGCTTACGAAGAGTTTGGCAAGCGCTACCAGAGGGCGCTGGCCGCCGAGGGCATTGAAGTGCGGTTGTTGCCTAGCGATGGCTCGTCGGCCAACCTGCAACTGCTGCGAGACGGCCAGGCAGACCTGGCGTTTGTGCAAGGCGGCACTGCCGAGCTGCTGCAGGACGACCCGGAAAACCTGGTGTCGCTGGGCAGCCTGTTTGTGGAGCCGGTGTGGGTGTTCTACCGCACCGAAGCCGCCCAGCGTATGTACGAGCGCCCCCGGCTGGACGGGCTGCGGCAATTGCGCGGGATGCGGGTGAATGTGGGTTCGGAAGGCAGTGGCGTGCCCTGGCTCATGAACCAGTTGCTGGAAGCCAACCGGCTGGAGGCGGGTGCCGTGACCATGACCCGGCTGGAAGAAACGCCTGCCACCGTCGCCTTCCTGGCGGGCAAGCTGGATGCACTGGTGTTTGCCTCGGCCCCCGACTCGCTGATGGTGCAGATGCTGCTGCAAACCCCCGGCGTGCAGTTGCTCGACATTGCCCAGCACGAGGCCTACGCGCGGCGGTTCCCCTTCCTCTCCCCAGTCACCCTGCCCCGGGGTGTGGTGGACCTGGCCAGCAACGTGCCGGCACGCGACGTGCGCATGGTGGCATCCACCACGTCGCTGCTGGCGCGGGAATCCACCCACCCGGCCTTGCTCACGCTGTTTGCACAGCGCGCGCAACAGGTGCACAGCACGGCAGGCTGGTTCAACCGCGCGCGGGAATTTCCCAACATGCGCCACAGCGAACTGCCGATTGCCAAAGAGGGCGAGCGGGCGATCAACGAGCCGGTGCCCATGCTGCAGCGCTACCTGCCCTTCTGGCTGGCCAACCTGATTGAGCGGATGTGGCTGGTGCTGGGGATTTTGCTGGCGGCCCTGCTGCCCCTGTCCCGGGTCGTGCCGCCGCTGTACCAGTTCCGGGTGCGCTCGCGCATTTTCCGCTGGTACGGCCGCCTGCGCGAGATCGAAGACACGGTGGAGTCTGAGCCAGACAAGGCCCCGCAAATGCTGCAGGCGCTCGATGCGCTGGAAGCCCAGGTTGAAAAGGTGACCGTGCCGCTGTCATACGCCGACGAGTTGTACGCCTTGCGCAACCACATTCACCTGATCCGCAAGAAGTTCATGCGGCCCTGAGGGCTTGGCCTGACTCCAAGCCCCCTGCGACTGGCGTGCCTTGCGGCCCGGTTGAATCAGCGGCCTTTGGAAACCTTGGGGGGAGTGCGGGACAGGTCAGCCGGTGCCGAATTGGCACTGCGAGACGAGGGCTTGTAGCGAATCACGCGCAGCGTGCCTTCGCTGGCGAGTTTGTCACGCATGCGGCGCGTCATCGACTGCGTGCTGCCATCGGGCGAGGTGAAAAGGAACAGCGTTCCGTTGGGACTGGTCCAGGTGAGCTGCGTGCGCACCGGGCGCTGGTTGGAGATCAATTCCACCCATGCACCCACCACAAAATTGGCAAAGGGGTCTTCAGCCAGGGCTGCCACCTGGCTGGCGGTAAGCTCCAGCAGCGCCTGGCTGTTATCCTCTTCCGGCGGAAGTTCCGAGCCCTTGCTGTCGCCAGGCTCGGCTACTGCATCGCCCTGTGGCAACGGAATCGAGATGCCAGGCGCTGGGGGAGCTTCAAAGGCCGCCTGGTGCAATGCCACCAGCCTGGCAATGAAAGCGCTGGCCTTGTCGGCCGGGTAATCAATGGAGCGCAGACCTTGGCGCAACTTTGCCAGCATGTCCGGGATGGCGTGGGTCAGGCGCTCCGGCTCCAGCCGGGTCAGTTCGGGCTGGGCACTCCAAAGAAGCAAGGGCACCAGCGCCAGGTATCCCGAGGGGTCATCTTGCTGCCCTTCGGCGCTCACCTGCGCCAGAGACACCACGTCTGCCCAAGGGCCCGCAGCAAAATCCAGAATATCGGCAGGCACATTGCCTATGTCGTGCAGCTTGCGAATATCGGCCGCCACACGTTCAGCCAGCATGGCCCGTTGCTCAGCCCGCTGACGTGCCTGCTGCTCTGCCGCTTCCTGGGCTTTCTTGCGCTGCTCCTGGGTGTCCCACGCGGAATACAGTGCCCTGAGCACGGTCTCAAAAGGCGTGGCGTCTTTGATCTCGCTGGCCGCCAAATGGGCAACGCCTTCATTCACCAAACGCACAAACTGGTCAAAGCCCGGCGCATCTTCGGTAGTGAACGCCAGACTGCGCTGCGTGATCTCATCCAGCAGGCGCCGCGCCGGATGGCCTGCATCCGTGAAGAAACGAGGGTCAAAGCGCACCAATTGTTTGAGCGGCTCCTCCAGCTTCTTCACGGCGAGCTGCATGGGTGGCAGCAGCCGCGCGTCTTGCGCCAGCGTCGCCATCATGTTGGCCACCACGTCGGCCGCCACCGCCGGGGATTCCGTGGGCGCCACAAAAGGAACCGTGTAGATGGGTGGTGCCAACTGCACTGGCGCACGCCAGGCGGACAATGGCGCCGCTGTCTGGGCTCCTCCCGCCAGGCGGTTCACCAGCCGTTCCAGCTGGGCCATGTCTTCCATGGCGTCCACGGCCACGGCAGGAATTGCGGCGTAAGCAGATCCCAATGGGCCAGGTACGCTGGGCACGGCAGCGGGGGCGTTCTCCCAGCGGCTGGCCGGTTGCGCGATCATCTGGGGGGCAACAGCCGCGTAACCGGGCGGATTGAACGGGTCTGCCCCCGCCAGCATCTGGCGCAGAATGCCCACGGTCAGAATGGCTTCCTCCGCCTCTGCCGCCAGGGGGGACTGCTGAGAATCGCCCTGCCACCCGGTAGGTGCACCCATGCCACGGTTGTTGTACCCGGAAGCCCCACCGTATCCGCTGGTGTGCCCGTAGCCCGTGGTATAGCCACCGCCGTAACCCGTGGCCATAGGCTGGGGAGCACCATAGCCTGATCGGCCCGCCGAGCCGCCGGGAGTGCCCAGCACCGCGTATCCCACAGGCTGCACGCCCTGGTCACGCAGCATTTTGGCCATGCGCTGGTATTCACCCTCCAGCAACTTGCCCAATAGGCCTCGCATGTGCTGCATCCAAAGCTGGCGCACCTCAGACGTGGCGCCCGTTTCAGACACAACCCGCTGCAATGCACGGATGTAATTTTCGGGACGCAAGGGGTTGCGCTCGGGCTGCACGCTACGCAAACCCTGCGCAGAGCTGACCAGCGTATTGAGTTCTGACAGTACACCCTCGGTGGCATGGGCCGCCAGTTGCTGCGCGCGTGCCAGTTCTACCTGGTCTTGCACTTCGCTGTCGTCCATCAGCGATAGCTCGCCGAAGTCCATGCCAGAGGCATCTGCCGGGCGAACCTTGGCGTTGGCAGGCCCCTCCGCAAAGATCTCCAGCAGCGCCATGGGGTAGCCCTTGAGCAAGGCGGCCTCATGCTGCTTGAGCGCATTCAGCGCATCACTCAGATTGTTGCGCTGCTGGATATTGCGAACCGAGGACTCTTCCTGCGTCAACGCATTGCGCGTGACCTCCACCAGTTTGCCCATGAGCGGCTCGCCTTCGCGCACCGCACTGACAACGCAGGCGCGGAAGACGGTTCTCAGATCGAGCGCTGCCTGGGACATGGTAAGTGAGAGAAAGAGAAGTTTTCGGCTGCAATCCTACTTGACCTGCGGGCGTTGGGGCGCTTACTTGAGCGCCTTGTAACGCATGCGCTTGGGCTTCGCACCTTCTTCGCCCAGGCGCTTTTTCTTGTCGGCTTCGTACTCTTGGTAATTGCCGTCAAAAAACGTCCATTGGCTGTCACCTTCAGCGGCCAGGATGTGCGTGGCAATGCGGTCCAGGAACCAGCGATCGTGGCTGATGACCAACACCGTACCCGCGTATTCCAGCAGGGCATCTTCCAAGGCGCGCAGGGTTTCCACGTCCAAGTCGTTCGATGGCTCGTCCAGCAGCAGCACGTTGCCGCCCTGGATCAGCGTTTTGGCCAGGTGCAAGCGACCACGCTCACCACCGGAGAGCATGCCCACCTTCTTTTGCTGATCTCCACCGTTGAAGTTGAAGCGGCCCGCGTAAGCACGGCTGGCCATCTGGAACTTGCCGATGTTGATGATATCCAGACCGCCGGAGATGTCTTCCCAGACGGTTTTATCGTCCGACAATGAATCACGCGACTGGTCTACGTAGGCCATTTTCACGGTGGAGCCAATGATGACTTCGCCCGCGTCAGGCTGCTCACGGCCTGCAATCAGCTTGAACAGCGTGGATTTACCGGCACCGTTGGGGCCGATGATGCCGACGATGGCGCCTGCAGGGATGTTCATGCTCAGGTTGTCGATCAGAACGCGATCACCAAACGACTTGGTGACGTTCTTGAACTCGATGACCTGGGTGCCCAAGCGGTCGGCCACAGGAATGAAGATTTCCTGCGTTTCGTTGCGCTTTTGGTATTCGAAATCGCTCAATTCCTCGAAGCGGGCAATACGAGCCTTGCTCTTGGCCTGGCGGCCCTTGGCGTTCTGGCGCACCCATTCCAGTTCCTTCTTCAGGGCCTTGGCGCGGGCTTCTTCACCCTTTTGCTCAGACTCCAAACGGGCCTGCTTCTGGTCCAGCCAGGTGCTGTAGTTGCCCTTGTACGGAATGCCATGACCACGGTCCAGTTCCAGAATCCACTCGGCAGCGTTGTCCAGGAAATAGCGATCGTGGGTGATGGCCACCACGGTGCCGGGGAAGCGGTGCAGGAACTGCTCCAGCCAGTCCACCGACTCAGCGTCCAAGTGGTTGGTGGGTTCGTCGAGCAGCAGCATGTCAGGCTTGGACAGCAACAGGCGGCACAGCGCAATGCGGCGCTTTTCACCGCCGGAGAGCACGCCCACCTTGGCGTCCCATGGAGGCAGGCGCAGGGCGTCAGCAGCGATTTCCAGTTGGTGCTCGGAATCTGTGCCAGCGGTGGCAATGATGGCCTCCAGACGGGCCTGCTCTGCAGCCAGGGCGTCAAAGTCAGCATCGGGCTCGGCATAGGCGGCGTACACCTCTTCGAGCTTGGCCTTGGCGGCAAAGACCTCACCCATGGCCTCTTCCACGCTTTCACGAACCGTGTGCTCGGGGTTGAGTTGAGGTTCCTGGGGCAGATAGCCAATCTTGATGCCAGGCATCGGGATGGCTTCACCCTCGATCTCCTTGTCCACACCAGCCATGATCTTGAGCAGCGTTGACTTGCCCGAGCCGTTCAGGCCCAGCACACCAATCTTGGCGCCCGGGAAAAAGCTCAGGGAAATGTCTTTCAAGATCTGGCGCTTGGGGGGCACCGTCTTGCTGACGCGATTCATCGAATAAACGTATTGGGCCATTGCTTGTCTAACCTGCGAAAGTGGGCAGAAATTCTGCGTTCAAACCGAGATTATCGGCCCATGCGACAATAGACGCCGTAATGGGCTCCAGTTGCTCATCACATCAGCAGTTTGCTGGGGACGATGGAATCTCTCTTTCCGGGCTCCCACCTTTGAACCTCATCTGCCTGAGACTGGCTCGGCAACCCTCCCGCGGTTGCGACGACAGGCCGATACCCCGCGCCCCGGACGGGTGCAATCAACGACATGAAATTTGAAGAACTGAATCTGGCCCCTGCCATCCTGAAGGCTGTGCTCGAACAAGGCTATGAGACGCCTACCCCCATTCAGGCGCAGGCAATCCCCGCCGTGCTTGAAGGGCATGACCTTCTGGCCGGGGCACAGACCGGCACCGGCAAGACGGCTGCGTTCACCCTGCCGATGCTGCACCGCCTGAGCGAGGGCACGGCCCCCAAGAGCAAATTTGGCGGCAAGGGCATTCGTGCGCTGGTACTCACACCCACCCGTGAACTGGCCGCTCAGGTCGAGGAGTCGGTGCGCGATTACGGAAAATACCTGGACATCAACTCGACCGTGGTGTTTGGTGGTGTGGGCATGAACCCACAGATCGACCGCATCAAGCGCGGGGTGGATGTACTGGTTGCCACACCCGGGCGTTTGCTCGACCTGCAGCAGCAAGGTTTCCTGGATCTTTCCACGGTTGAAATTCTGGTGCTGGACGAAGCCGACCGCATGCTCGACATGGGGTTCATCCATGACGTCAAGAAGGTGCTGGCTTTGGTGCCCAAAGACAAGCAAAGCCTGCTTTTCTCTGCCACGTTCAGCGATGAAATCCGCGAGTTGGCCAACACGCTGCTCAAGAACCCCCAAAGCATCCAGGTCACGCCCAGCAACACCACGGTGCAGCGCATCACCCAGGTGATTCACCCCGTGGGCCGTGGCAAGAAAAAGCAGGTGCTGTTGCACATCATCCAGCAGCACAACTGGAGCCAGGTGCTGGTGTTCACCCGCACCAAATTCGGCGCCAACAATGTGGCTGAGTTCCTCACCAAGAATGGCGTGAGCGCGATGGCGCTGCACGGCAACAAGAGCCAGAGCGCCCGCACCCAGGCATTGGCAGGCTTCAAGAGTGGCGAGATCCGCGCCCTGGTAGCCACAGACATTGCTGCCCGCGGGATCGACATCGACGACCTGCCACACGTCGTGAACTACGAGATTCCCAACGTGTCCGAGGACTACGTTCACCGCATCGGCCGCACGGGCCGGGCGGGCGCCACTGGCGAAGCAGTCAGCCTCGTCTGCATGGACGAGGAAGGCTTCATGATGGACATCGAGCGCTTTACCAAGCAGCAAATTCCCGTCCAGGTCATTGAAGGCTTTGGCCCTGAGCCAGGCGAAAAGGCCGAGCCTATCGCCATGGGCCGCCAGACGATCTGGGGTGGTGCAGGCAAGCCACCGAGCCGCGAAGTGATGCAGGCTGCCGCCAAGGCCGCTCGCTCCGAAATGATGGACCGCATTCGTACCAACAAGGCAGCCCAGGGCCAAGGCGAACGCAGCCCTCGCCAAGGCAATGGCGGCGGTGGACGGTCTGGAAATGGCAGCGGCCCACGCAGCCAAGGCCCGAACGCAGGTGGAAGCCGTGCTGGCCAAGGTGGTGGTGCAGGTCGCGGCAACGCTCAACCGGCATCTGCACGCAGCCGTGGCCCACGCCCCGACAATTCCTCTCGCTACGACGATGCACAGCCTCCACGGGCCAATGCCCATCTGGGAACCCACCTCGGACACAGCAACCCCGTCCATCGCAATGGAGGCCACGGCGCGGGTGGACAACCCGACCCCATGCGTACCAGCGTAGACAGCATGGCCGAACGCGGTCGCCGCGGCGGCGGTGGTGGATACCGTAGCGGCGGAGGCGGCTACGGTGGTGGCGGTGGCGGCGGTGGTGGCGGTGGTGGCGGCGGCGGCCGAGGCAACGGACCACGTGGCTCTGGCGGCCCTCGCGGTTCATTCAATCGCTAACCACTCCTCCTGATCAACGCGCCCAGCTCCCATTTTTGTGTGGGAGTTGGGCGCAGTTACATTGGGAGAGGCTTTCACACCAGTGCACTCAGAGCCTGCCTTCGTTCCACAGCAATCAAATGAAGCCATCCAAACCATGAGGCTCATAGCTGAATGGAGGAGCACAAGATAGTGAAGACGCGCAGCGAGGGCGCGCCCAGCGCCAACAGGTAACATCCACAAAACCATGACGACACCAGCGCCCACAACGGCCCTCGAACCATGACCTTGCGTGATCCCTCCCCCGCCCTCAACCAACAACCCGTCACCAAGGCTCCCTATCGCCTCAGCGCTAGGCGACTCAATGTCATGGCCGCGCTACTCGGGGCGGCGACACTCCTTGGTGCATGCAGCAGTACCCCGCTACCGCCCTGGCCTGCAAACCCTTCGTCGGCTCCGCAAGCCCAGGCCCCCGCACCGCTTCCACGAACAGCAGCGAAGCCCGTCCCACAGCCCTTCTTGGGCGCACCTGCCCGCGTCGCGGAGCCAGTCGCAACGCCCGTTGCACCCACGCCAGTCATCGTCAGCCGCAACGAAGATTCGCTGACGCCGCCGTACAACGCGGCAGTAGCGGCTCGCTTTCCTGAACCGACCATCCAATACAGCACCCCTGGCCTGGGCAAAGACCGCCGCGCTTTCACAACCAATGCCGAATTGGCCCAATGGCTGAAAGACTTGGCTGGCATGCGCCCAGCCAATGAGGCCCGCCCTCACCTGATCAATCTAGGTACCTCCCAACGCGGCACACCCATCCTTGGATTGCTGCTGACGCGAGCGAAAAGTCCCACCCCAGCGGTCCTGGAATCCGCCGGTCGCCCTACGGTGGTACTGGTGGGGCAGCAACACGGCGATGAACCCGCAAGCGCCGAAGCGCTGCTAGTTCTGGCCAGAGAGTTGGCACCAGGCGGTCTGATGGAAACACTGCTGGACAAAATCAATGTGATTGTTGTGCCACGAGCCAACCCTGACGGAAGTGAAGCGGGCACGCGCGTCACCGCCAATGGGATCGACATGAACAGAGACCATCTGCTCTTGCACACACCAGAAGCCAGAGCCATTGCGCGTCTGGTGCGCGACTATCGCCCCATACTGGTCATCGACTCGCATGAATACACAGTGGTCGGCCGATTCCTTGAAAAATTCAACGGCATCCAGAAGTACGACGCACTCCTGCAGCACACCACCACAGCCAACTATCCAGAATTCCTGACCAAGGCTTCGCTGGAGTGGTTTCATGGCCCCATGGTTGCTGCATTGAAGGACCAGGGCCTGAGCAGTGAGTGGTACTACACAACCTCCACCAACCGGGACGATAAATCCATCTCCATGGGTGGTACCCAGCCAGATACCGGGCGCAATGTGCATGGTCTGAAAAATACCGTCAGCCTGCTGGTAGAAACGCGGGGAGTAGGCATCGGTCGCCTGCATGCCCAAAGACGTGTGCACGCCCAGGTCGTGGCCATGACCAGTGCTCTGCGCAGTGCTTCAGAAAAAGTGGAACCCTTGGAGCAGGTTCGCTCCTTTGTCGTCAAAGACACATCTGCCCAGGCTTGCCGTGACCAAATCATCGTGAATGCGGCAGCAACACCCACTCAACGTGATCTCACCTTTCTGGATCCCACGTCGGGCGAAGACCGAACTACACGCGTCGATTGGAACTCATCGCTGACGCTGCGAACCCTTCAAGCCAGAGCTCGGCCCTGTGGATACTGGCTCGATGCCAGTGCGACTTCAGCAGTAGAACGCTTCAAGCTTCTGGGCATTCAGGTCATGCGCGTGGCAGAGGCAGGCTCACTTTTAGTTGAAAAATACGAAGAAACTGCCCGTGAAGTGAGCGAACGGCGCGATGTGCGCGGAGGTATCGCTGGAAGCGGCGAAATCATCCGAGTCAAGGTCAACCCGGTGCGCGCAGCGATGGATGTTCCTGCGCAGAGCTACTACATTCCTCTGAATCAGCCCCTTGCAAACCTCGCTGTCGCGGCACTGGAGCCCGACACGCAAAACAGCTATTTCGCCAACCGCCTGGTGGACGACTTGAGCCACACTGCCCGCGTGATGGCGACGCCAGCATTGGTGTTTGAGGAAATCGACTGACCGAAAGACTACCAGGCGCAGGTTCAACAACCTGGTGATCCATTGACGGATTGTTTAGGGCTGCGCTTACCGCTGGGCTTGCTTCGGTGGTGCCTGTAGCGGGTTATCATCGCAGCTTGCGACGGTAGAGCAAACTTGCTCCATCTTGGAGAATTTGGATTATCCCCAAGTCCACCGCCACATCCCACACTGCCCGTAGCTCAACCGGATAGAGCAATTGCCTTCTAAGCAATAGGTCGGGGGTTCGAGTCCCTCCGGGCAGGCCAAAACAGACCTCCACACAGTCTCACAACCTCTCAAAACCCGCACGTTTCCTAGCGTTGCGGGTTTTTTGTTGTCTCAGGCCATTTCACTGCGTACCATGACATACCAACAAAAAGTTGGTACTTCTGCCGGTATCTCTGCATACCAACTCAGCAGATACCAACAACAGAGGCACTCATGGCACTTACCGACACCTTTGTGAAGAACGTCAAGCCTGCAGGCTCTGCCACGGGCGAGAAGCACGCCGATGGGCAGGGCCTGTACCTGCACGTCAAACCGGCTGGCAAGTATTGGCGCATGAGCTACCGCCATCTGGGCAAGCAGAAAACCCTGGCGATTGGCGTGTACCCCGCAGTCTCGCTAGCCAAGGCCCGCAAGCGCCGTGATGAAGCCCGCGAACTCCTGGCCGAAGGACTCGACCCCAGCGCAGCCAAGAAGGCCGAGAAGCTGGCAACCCGCGTAGCCGCAGCCAACACCTTTGAAGCCGTGGCCCGAGAGTTCCACGCCACCCAGGCCAGCGGCTGGAGCCCCCGCTATGCAGCGCGGTGGATCGAGCGCATGGAGAAAGACCTGTTCCCCTACATCGGCAAGCTGACGCTGCCAGCCATCACCGCGCCCGTGCTGCTGGATGCACTGCGCAAGGTAGAAAAGCGCGGCGCTAACGAAACCGCCCACACCCTGCGCCAGACCGCCGGGCAGGTGTTCCGCTACGGGGTGCAGACTGGGCGTTGCGAACGCAGCCCCGTGACGGACCTGCACGGCGCGTTGAAGCCTATCGTGGTCAAGCACATGGCCGCTGTGCTGGAACCTGTGAAAGCGGGCGAGTTGCTGCGCGCCATTGACGGTTACACCGGCCAGCCCATGACCAAGGCAGCGCTTGCGCTATCTGCCCTGCTCTTTCAGCGCCCCGGCAATATCCGGCAGATGGAATGGGCGTGGATTGACTTCGACAAAGCCCTGCTGACAATCCCATCGCAGGACATGAAGCGGCGACTGGCGCAGAAGATCAACGGCAGGCCGCACTTTGTGCCCCTGGCCCCGCAAGCCGTTGCCATTTTGAAAGACCTGCAACCCCTCACGGGACATGGCCGCTATGTGTTCCCCAGCCTGCGCACGGGCGAACGGGCCATGAGCGACAACACCATCAATGCAGCCCTTCGGCGCATGGGCTTTGCGTCCGACGAAATGAGCGCCCACGGGTTCCGAGCAATGGCGCGCACGCTGATGATTGAGCGCATCCACGGCATATCCGCCGATGTGATCGAGGCCCAACTGGCACACGGTAAATCCGGGCCACTGGGTGCAGCATACGACCGAGCCGAGTTCATGGAGCAGCGGCGCAGGATGATGAAAGAGTGGGCAGACTATTTGGACAAGCTGCGCATTGGCGCGGATGTGATCCAGTTCAAAGCAGCTTGAATACCTACATGCACAGCATGACCCTTCAGAGCCTTTTTCACAAAAAACACTACCTATAGCGCCCTTCCCCCCCAAAAAACACTACAGATAGTGTTGCACGACTATGAACTACGAGATATTATCCGGCCGCCTACATAGACGAGGCTGGACAAAACCACAGTACCCACACAGTCGGGCGGAAAGTGAAAAATGGCATCCATAAACAAAGTCATCATCATCGGCAATCTGGGCCGAGACCCTTATTGCGACATCGTAAATACCGCCATTGCTGGCATGGTTCACCGTCACTTGACTGGCAATGACCATGCTCCAACGCTGAGCATTTCCGACGACATGCCAGCAACCGGTGGCGGTGGAGAGAGCGCACCGGGCGCCCCGGAGGTGGCTGCATCGGACGACGATAGCGGCGATGGTGACGGCGACCCCGACTCAGACCGACGAAGCCGCTCACGTTCTAAATCATCACCCCCATCTTTCCCGCCTGCGCTACTCGCGTTTGAGCCTCTCTCGCACTACGTCGGTTTTGGCCGTAGCCGCATCTACCAGCTAATTGCAGCTGGTGAATTTCCCCAACCAATAAAAGTCGGTAAGTCGTCCCGCTGGGTGAAAGCGGAAATCGACGCATGGATCAGCAAGCAAACCACATCGCAGCGAGTGGGAGGCTAAGACATGCTGACTGCACAAAAACATGCCGTTACGGCAGGACAAGCCACGCCCCGCGTTTCCGCTGCCAATTTCGACACTTTGCCCGACGGCGCATTCATTCGTCAGTCGCAACTGGTGCAGAGCCCCAAAAGGCCAGAGGCACAAGCCCCTCTGCCCTTCAGCGCACCCACCCTATGGCGCAAGGTGAAGGCGGGCACTTTCCCCAAACCCATCAAATTGTCGGATCGCGTGACAGCATGGAAAGTGGGCGACGTGCGCGCCTGGATCGCTAGCCACTGCGCAACGCAACAGGCGGGGGGCTGAGGCAATGATCCAAAAGAAAACGCCCGACCCCACCAAAGCAGAATCGAGCGCCCCAAACACCGCGCAGTCTACCGCTACGGACAAGGATTTTCACGCCCTGCGCAGCGCCTACGCGCAGCAAGGCCACAACCTGCACAGCGTGAAGACCAAAAACGGTACGACCATCTATTGGGCTGAGCGCTGGGGGCTGGTGCGCTACCTGCCCAGCTTGCACGACGCGGCGCTGTTTCTGGCGCAGATTGGGGGGCGGCTGTGATCGCATCCGAACACTTCCAACAAGCCATAGCAGGCGCTGGCCTGCCAGCACCCGAGGTGATTCACGGCGACGGCACGCTGTACCGATTCAGCACCAACGGCAAGCGCATGGATCAATCGGGCTGGTACGTCCTGCACGACGATGGCGACGTTCCGGCGGGCGCTTTTGGTTGCTGGCGCAGTGGGCTATCACAGACCTGGTGCAGCAAGGACACCCAGGCAATGACCCAGGCCGAGCGCAGCGCCCACCAGCAGCGCATGCAGGCCATTGCCCAGCAGCGCGAAGCCGACAAGGCCCAGCGACAGCAGGATGCAGCAACGGCGGCGGCGCAGCGATGGGAAGCTGCGCTACCTGCCCCGGCGGATCATCCGTACCTGGTGCGCAAGGGTATTGGGCCCCACGGCATCAAGGCCGAGGGAGAGGCGCTGCTGATCGCGCTGCGCGATGCGTCAACCACTTTGCACAGCCTGCAAGCCATCGGCCCGGAGGGGGACAAGCGCTTTCAACCGGGCGGGCGCATCAAGGGCTGCTACTTTGGCATCGGCAAGCCTAAGGGCGTGCTGATCGTATGCGAGGGCTTTGCCACCGGGGCCAGCATCCATGAGGCCACCGGCCATGCCGTAGCGTGCGCAATGAACGCGGGCAACCTGCTGGAAGTGGCCCGGGCATTGCACAGCAAATACCCCAAGCTGCGCCTGATCCTGGCGGCGGACGATGATGCGTTTACCGACGGCAATCCGGGTATCACCAAGGCCACCGAGGCGGCAAAGGCCGTAGGTGGCTACCTCACAAAACCTGATTTTGGCGAGCAGCGCAGCGAGGCGGAAACCGACTTCAACGACCTGCACCAGCGGGCAGGATTGAACGCGGTTCAGGTGTGCATTGCATCGGCGGCACCCGTGGCGCAAGCACCAGTATTCCCGCCCTTGGAGGACCCGGACGATAGAGGCACATGGCCTGATCCCGTGCCCCTGCCCGACGCCCTGCCGCCCGTTCCCGCGTTTGATGCCGAGCTGTTGCCCGAGGCGCTGCGCGGCTGGATCGTGGATATTGCCGAGCGCATGCAGTGCCCGCCGGATTTTCCGGCTGTGGGCGTTATCACGGCGCTGTCTGGCCTGATCGGTGCGCGTGCCGTGGTGGCGCCCAAGCAGCACGATGATTGGCGCGTAGTGCCCAATCTGTGGGGCCTGATCGTGGGCCGACCTGGCGTGATGAAGTCCCCGGCGCTGGGTGAAGTCCTGAAGCCGCTGCACCGGCTGGAATCGACCGAGCGCGAGCAATGGCAGGTGGCGCACGAAACATGGGAACTCGACACCAAGGTGGCCGAGCTGGCAGGCAAGGCGAACGAAAAGCAGGCGGCGTCTGTGGCAGCGAAAGACCCCGCCAAAGCCCGTGCCCTGCTGGCCCCCACCGACCAGCCCGCCGAACCAACGATGCGGCGCTACGTGGTCAACGACAGCACGGTGGAAGCCCTGGCCGACCTGCTGGTGGAGAACCCATGGGGCCTGCTGGTGTACCGCGATGAAGTCCACGGCCTGCTGTGCAGCATGGATCGGCAGGGGCAGGAAGGCGCACGCGGTTTCTACCTGACCGGCTACGACGGCAACCAAGGCCATGCGGTGGATCGGATCGGGCGCGGGCATAGCTATGTGCCCCGTGTCTGCATGGCGATGCTGGGCGGTATTCAACCGGGCAAGGTGCAGAGCTATGTCCGCGAGGCCGTGAACGGCGGCGCGGGTGACGATGGCCTGTTGCAGCGCTTTGGCCTGGCGGTATGGCCTGACGTGGAGCGGGAATTCAAGCTGGTGGATCGGTGGCCAGACACGCCCGCCAAACAGGCTGCATGGGCTGTGTTTGAGCGCCTGAATAGACTGCTGCCCGCGACCGATGATGATCCGCAGGAATGGCGATTCAGTCCCGACGCTCAGGCTATTTTTTATGAGTGGCTGATCCCGTTCGAGACCGGCATTCGGGGGGAGGATTTGCATCCGGCGCTGGTATCGCATCTGGCAAAGTGGCGCAAGCTGATACCTGCGCTGGCGCTGATCTTTGCGCTGGTGGACACACCCGACAGCAGCGGCGTGATCCATGAGCGCGAGCTGATCCGGGCGCTGGCATGGGCAGAGTACCTGCGCCCCCATGCCGAGCGGCTGTATGCGGCGGCACTGATCCCGGAGACCACCGGCGCGCATGCGCTGCTGGCGAAGATCAAAGGCCGCAAGCTGTGCGACGGCGACGGGGTGCAGTGGGATACGTTCACGCCCCGGCTGGTGGCTGTCAAAAGCTGGGCCGGATTGAATTCGGTGGACAGCGTGCGCAAGGCGGCGGAGCTGCTGGCCGATTACGGCTGGCTGGCACGCGAGACCGCCCCCACGGGATCGGCAGGCGGCAGGCCCAGCGAGCGCTATCTGATCCATCCGGCGCTACTGTCAGGGGGCAAAGCATGAGCACCTGGCTTTCACGCCTGAAAAACCAAAAAACCCCAAGAACAGGGGCTACAAAACCTACGAAACCCACCCAAGACACCCCGGAAGGGGGTTTTGTAGGTTTCGTAGCCTACCCCCAGGGGCATATTCAAAAAATCGACGGGCCGGTGGCGAACCCGGAAACCCCTGCGGCGAATGCGCCAGCCATCGACCCCGACCGCTGGTGCTGGCCCGATGGCCTGGCAATGAATACCGCAGAGATTGACACCTTCACGGCGCGGCGGGCGCGGTTCACGGACAAGGGGCTGACCCTTGCTGTTGCCGAGTCACTGGCAGACGGGCTGGTCCAGCGCGACCGGGAGATGGATGACCGACACCTGTGCCTGGAGTGCGTGCACTTGCGCGGCGGCAATGACCGCTGGCGTTGTGGCATTGCAGTTGTGGCAGGCATCGGTCTGCGTGCAGCAGATGCACAGCTACCGAGCGATCTGACGCGCCTGCCACAGCGCTGCGCTGGCTTCACCAACTTCCACGGTCAAGGAAACAACCCATGAGCAAGTCTGACAAGAAACCTCATGCGCCCAAGAGCTGCCTTCCCTCCCAGCGCTTGAACCGGAAAACTGTGCCGTGCATTGATGGCGCAACACCGGAAGAAACCGCCCTGAACTTTGCCAACCTGATGATCTCGCCCGAGATGGCGAGTTTCCGGGTCATCACCAATCGCGAGCGCCGTGAGTTGATGGAGCAGTTGGACACGCCCGCCTTGATCGAAGCACTGCGCCAGCAGACCAAGACGGTGCACAAGGGCGATCTGCGGGCGGCGGAAGCCATGCTGATGAACCAGGCGACGGCCCTGCAATCGCTGTTCGTGAAATTGGCAGAGACCGGTTTGCAGGCGGACTTGCTGCGCCAGCAGGAAACGGCGCTGCGCCTGGCACTCAAGGCCCAAAGCCAATGCCGGGCCACCCTCGAAACGCTGGCCAACATCAAGAACCCGCCCGTCGTCTATGCCAAGCAGGCCAACGTAACCACCGGCCCGCAGCAGATTAACAACGGCCCGCAGGCCGCCCCCACGGGCACGCAGGAAAAAGTTTTTGAAGAAAACAAACTGAAGGAACTGAGCGATGAAAAGCAGCAATGGCTGGACACCGGAGCGCCGAGCGCAGCAGGCGGTACGTATCAGGGAGCAAAAGCCCTGGCTGAAGTCCACCGGGCCCAAAAGCGCCGCCGGTAAGGCTGCCGTGTCGCGCAATGCCTTCAAGGGCGGTTACTGGCGGGAGCTGCGTGACATGACCCGCCGTCTGAACGAAGGCCTGCAAGAGCAGCAGCGGCTGCTTGATCAGTTCTAGAAAGCAGCACAGTGCGCAAAACCGGATTCATTTGCGCACTACCATGCACTGAGGCCTTTGGATTCAAGGTGGCGCCAGGCAACCACCCGAAACAGCAAAACTATCTGACTGGGTCCAAACCCAACGGCAATTCCCGCGCGTCGAGCCCCATGGCTTGCAGCTCACGCCGGAAATGGGTCATGGCCAGGGGGAAGGCTTGGGCAACCAGAACGTACTGATATTCATGGTCGTCCAGCAGAGGCGTAATCGCTTCCTCGGTCACACCTGAGGCGTAGTAAAACCGCGCCTCGTACTCACCGGCATAGGTGGCCACATCGCTGGTGTCGTTTTCGTTGGTGGCCTTGGCGACCAGCTTGATCAGCACGCCCAGCATCAGCGGGGCGCCTGCCACATCGGGCACAGCCAAACCCACCTCGATCTCTTGTTGCACTTCCAGGCGCATCTTGACGCCCACAGCCTCGCCACGGTTCTGGCCATTAGAAGCGAGCACCCGAAAGCTACGTAGCACGGGGCGAGGAATAGTCATTTCTGGCATGACACTTCCCCTCGGCTATATCGCCGGAACTCACGGGGGTTGTAACGCGGATCGGAGCGGGTCGTGTTGTTTTGTACCCGCGTGAGGGATACCAACTTGACGCTACCTTGAACATCCGCACGCACGGGTTCACGCTGCTGCGTGAAATCCGCCTGCAAGCCCTTTTCTTCCACCAGCGCCCAAAAAGCGGCTGGGCTGCGACGTATCAAGCGCAGCAGCGTGTCCATCGCCTCTGACTGGGCCACATCGTCGTTCTCATACTTGCTGAACGCCACCGGCCCACCGCCAAACAGCTTGGCCGCCTGGGCCTGGGTCAGCTGGTATTGCTTGCGCAGCGCGGTGATCTCGTCGCCCGTCAGCAAGCCTTCCACCTGCTTGCGAAACGCCATCACGATGCGCTTGTTCTGCTTGCTTTCAGCCATCCCCGCAAAGTCAGACGTGCAGGTATCGCACTGCTTGTAGTGCGAGGGTAGTTCCGCTCTATGGCCCTTGTACTCGTACTCCACCATCTGCACCGATGCGGTGACATGGCCTTCACCGCAGATCGGGCAAAGTTCTTGTGCGCTCATCGAGGCACTCCTTTCAAGCGTGGCAAGACACGATCAGCACCAAAGCCCCGGTCTTGCTCACAGCAAACTTCACAAAATATTCCATCCGAACAGGCCGCCCCGTCGCCGGAGCAGTCTCTACCAAGCTGATGCTGTAGGCATCACAGGCCGCCCAGGCACCCTTACCGTTTTCGCACCATTCCGAGTCGATGCAATCATCCGGCTTCAGTGCCAAGATCAGATCACCTACACGCTCCAAGTCATCGTCAAACCACTTGCGTACATCCTTGCGGCACTTTTCCGTCCAGGCCTTGAGTCGGTCCTCATCTTGGGCCAAAGCCTGCACCCGTTCCAGCGCATACAGCGGTCCATTGGCAATCTTGACGCGCCCTTGCCCGTCCTGGGGAGGATTCAGACTGTACTCCGAAAGGACGAAAATTTTTACCATAGTGGTAATTTTAGACAAAACAATGGGGTTATCACGCCACAAAAGCCATCAGCGCCTCGGCAAGACGTGCCTGCACGGACTGGCGTTCGGCCAGGCGCTGGCGCAGGTCGGTGCACAGGCGGCGCAGGGCGGTGACTCGGGTGACAATGCGGGATTGTTCGGCGAGGGGTGGCAATCCAAACTCTGCGTGGGTAACGTCTTCGCGACCAATTCCAGGAATAGCGATGCCAATCGACTTTGCTTGGAAATAATGAGCCATTGTCTGCAAGAAGATCATCAGAAATTCCGCATTCAAAAGAACAGGTCGAATAGCCATCAACTGCCGACTTATGGCCACTTCATCGTGCTTCACTACGTTTAATTTCCCGACCCCTGATCCTTTCACCGTGATCAGAATGTCGTCGCAGACTGCAACCGCACGTCGTTCATACGTTGAACGTGTAGGTTCAGGTGACAGCGTTCCAAACTCTGCTGGACCTGTCAGATAAGGCAAGCTCGCGGTAAGACCGTCTACGTATTCACTTGGTCCTAGTGTCCTGAGTTAAAAATTCATTGAATTATTTTCCCTAACGGTGATCAGTC
>ENA-UOOA01002832-UOOA01002832.1-human-gut-metagenome-genome-assembly--contig:-P61old-NODE-2832-length-23209-cov-8.215989_pt1 | contig 23209 bp, 16 predicted proteins | sample MGYA00242467_ERZ724014 | MGnify/ENA metagenome assembly ERZ724014 | reverse complement strand
AAAAAGAATGTGCCAAAGCACATTCTCGCGCCGAGCGCGGTCGCTTGCGACAATCTACATCTTTGCGCGAGTGCGCATCACAGGCGCGTTAGTGCCTTTTTATGTAATAGGGAATTCCTCGGAATTTCCTATTACATAAAAAAAACAGACATCTTGCCTCAGCAAGATGTCTGACCTAGTAGCTGGGCTAGAAGGACTCGAACCTTCAAATGCAGGAGTCAGAATCCTGTGCCTTGCCAATTTGGCGATAGCCCAATGTCTCTTGACAAAAAGAATTATATAACAGGAAAGCAAAAACGTCAAGTACTTTTTTTTAATTTTTTAAACTTTTTTATTAATATCTACAAAATACCAAATTCCACCATCTGCCGGGAGGGGGCGGCAGCGAAACATCCCTGGCTTTTGAGAACAAAGATCCACAGTTAAGCATTCAGGCCCGTTTGCACTGCCTGGTGCTGGCAGCGGTACATAAGGTGTTAAAAAAACAACACCTAAGTACCGGCCGCACCAGAAGCACCTGACATGCTTAACTGTGGATCTTTGTTCTTCCAGAATTCTCGATGTTTCGCCATGAACGCCTCCCGGCAGATATTTCCTCCGGATAAAATCTCCGCATCATAAGGAATCCTTACCTCATAAAATGGGCTAACATTCCGCTTCTCTCTTTCTATACGCAGATCATTGTGAACTATCAATAGCACTTAGATGAACCTAATAAAAATACCGGCTTCACAGCAGGTGCTTCTATCGCGTCCGGTACTTAGATGCCGTTTTTTGGCATCTTATGTACCGCTGACAGCGATAGGTAGTGCAAACGTGCCTGCTGTGAAGCCGGTATTTTTATAGGTTCTCATAAACCACTAACAGTTCGCAATGATCGTCTAATATTCCACTTCCTGAAGGAACAGTCCCTGTGCCGCAGCGGTTGCCCCGGCTTTTGTTCTGTCTCTGCTTTCAAGAATGGCTGTCATTTCTTCCGGCCGGCGTTCACCTTTGCCGACCTCGATCAATGTTCCTACAATGATTCTTACCATATTGTATAAGAAGCCATTGCCATAAACGGTGATCTGCAGTTCTCTTGTGTCTGCGTAGATATCTATATCATAGATTTCACGCACGGTTGATTTGTTGGTTCGCTTATTGGAACAAAATGCTTTGAAATCATGCTCACCTACGAGAAGGGCTGCTGCCTTTTTCATAGCTGTCACATCCAGTTTGTCAAAACAATACCAAGTATATTTTCTGTCAAAAACACACGGTACATCGCCGACAGCAATACGATAGAGATATTTTTTGGCTTTGGCATTGTAACGGCTATGGAAACGCTCCGGCACATCGTCCACCCGGTTGACAGCAATATCACCCGGCAGATAACGATTCAGATAGTATTTCATCTCCCAACACTTCATCTGACTGTTCGTATGAAAATTAGCTACCTGCTCATAAGCATGTACACCAGCATCTGTTCTTCCCGCACCGATCAGTTCGATTTTCTCTCCCGTCATTTTACCGAGAACATCCTCAAGTTTTCCCTGAATCGTTACACCGTGCCCTTTTCCAAGGCGCTGCCACCCATCATATCTGCCTCCATCATACTCAATCAGCAGCCGTATATTTCTCTCCATATTCTATCCTTTCACATCTTACATAATGCGGATGACCAGGTGTACCAATATCTGTCAGCGCCGGCACATCATTCAGGCACTTCTCACCGGCATAGTGACAGCGATGGTAAAATGGACATCCACCCTCATTCTCACTGGCATCCTGCAATAATTCATTAACAGTGACACAATCTGTTGCTGTTTTTTCCTCATCCGTGAGGATACTGTCAAACAGCATTCTCGTATACGGATGACACGGATGATCATAGAGCTCATCCACATCTGCCATCTCCACAATTCTTCCAAGATACATAACGATTACTCTGTGGCACATATGATGGACAACATTCAAATCATGAGAAATAAACATGTAGGTCAGATTCTTTTCATCATGCAGCTTCAAAAGCAAGCGCAGAATCTGGGACTGTACCGTCACATCAAGTGCAGAAACAGGTTCATCTGCAATAATCAGCTTCTCACCTCGCATCAGTGAAAGGCCAATACTGATTCTCTGACGCTGTCCACCTGAAAGCTCTCTCGCATAACGATTGGCAAAGGACGGATCCAGACCAATTTCGACCAGCATCTGGTCAACCATTTCTTTTCTCTGCTTCTTATCCTTTATACCTTTTAATTTCAAAGGCTCCTCCATGATCCAGCCAATCTTTCTGGCCGGATTCAGGGAACTGAAGGGATCCTGGAAAACCATCTGCGGTTTCAGATGATCCATCTCCATCTTGCCGTCGAATTCCTTGTTCAAACCGACAATCGTCTTGGCCAGTGTAGATTTTCCGCATCCACTCTCTCCTACAACGCCGAGGATTTCTCCTTCATACAAATCAAAGCTCATATTGTGGATAATATGTTTGCGCTGATTTTTACTTGAAAACAGCTTTTTGTTTTCCTTATAATAAACGTTCAGATTGCTCACTTCAAGGAGCTTCTTTGTATTTTGACTCTTCTTGACCTGATCCGGCATAGACGCCACCAGTTTGCGGGTATATTCATGTTTTGGATGCTTCAGTACTTCCTTGGCATCACCGCGTTCTACGATCACGCCCTTGTACATGACAACAACCTTCTGACAGACTTCCTTGATAACATTCAAGTCATGGGAAATAAACAGAATTGAACTTCCCGTATCCCTGTGAATCTTCTTCAGCAGATTCAAAATCTGTGCCTGCACAGTTACATCAAGGGCAGTTGTCGGTTCATCCGCAATAATCAGATCCGGATGATTGATAATGGCCATGGCGATCATCACTCGCTGACGCATACCTCCTGAAATCTCATGAGGATACTGATCAATCAGTGTCTCCGGATTTCTCAGGCCAACACTTGCCAGGGTCTCAATCACACGTTTTCGAATGGTTTCCTTATCTAAATCTGTATGCAGTTTCAGACTTTCTCCCACCTGGGTACCGATTTTCATAACCGGATTTAATGAAGTCATCGGCTCCTGAAAGATCATGGACATATTTCTCCCCTGGATCTTTCGTCTTTCCTCACGGCTCATGCCAAGCAGCTCCTGTCCATTCAGACGGATGGAGCCCTCAGACACCTGAGCCTCTTCACTCAGTAATCCCATCACCGCAAGGGATGTCATGGATTTGCCGGAACCGGATTCACCGACGATTCCTACGATTTCTCCTTTTCCCACCTCAAGATTGACATGATCCACAACTGTGTGTATGCCACTCTTTGTTGGAAAACCAATGGTCAAATTCTCAATTTTTAATAATTCCTTATCCATAGGTTCCTCCTAATCGCTGATGGCCCTCAGCCCTTCACTGATCTGACTGAAGCCGAGAATAATAAGCACGATGACAACACCTGGCCAAATAGCATACCACGGTGCAGTAAATATATACGCCTGCGCCTCCGAAAGCATACGTCCGAGACTTGGATCCGGTGGCTGTACCCCCAATCCGAGATAACTCATACTTGCCTCTGCTAAAACGGCATTGTTAAAGCCGATTGCTGCCGCTGTCAGCAGGCTGACCGCTGTATTTGGCAGAATATGAACAAATATAATTCTCAGATTGCCCGCACCCATCACCTGGGCACTCCGGACAAATTCCTGGGATTTGTATCGTATCACTTCACTTCGCACTATTCGTGCAAAGCTTGGAATAAACATCACACCCAGTGCAATGATAATCTTGTATTTACCTGTTCCGATAAAACTGATAAAAATCAAGACAAGCAGCACACTTGGAAATGATAATAAAACATCATTGATTCGCATAACGATCTCATCAAGCAGACCACCATAAAATCCTGTCAGAGAGCCGATGATAACACCGAAGAAGCAACCGATCGCCACAGTGGAAAGTGCCACAAAAAAGGTTGTGCCGCAGCCGTTCATGACACGGCTGAAAACATCTCTTCCGAAATTATCTGTTCCCATCAGATGAATCAGACTTGGCGCCTGATTCTTGGCCAGACTGTCCATTCCGGTAACCGCATACGGTGTCCAGAACTGACCGATAATCGTTATAATGAGGATAATGCCTGTCAGGATCAAACCAATGATCAGGCTGTAATTACGTTTCTTCATTTCTTACACTCCTACGCTGTCCGAACTCTTGGGTCTGCCAGCTGATATAAAACATCCACAAGGAAATTGATAATGACAACGATAGATGTAATATATAAAACAGCTGCCTGAACAACCGGATAATCACGGGTTGAGATCGATGTAATCATCAGACGCCCCATCCCCGGGATACTGAAAACCTGTTCAATCACAAGGCTTCCGGCGAGAATCTCTGCAACAACCATCGCAACAAACGTAATGACCGGTATCAGCGCATTACGAAGAACATGACCGTACAAAACCTGATTCACAGAATTACCTTTGCTGTAAGCGGTTCTGACGTAATCTTTCTTCATCTCACTCAAAACGGAATTACGAAGATATTTCACAACCATTGCAATCTTCGGAAGCGCTACTGCAACTGCAGGAAGGATCAGATATTCAATGCATCCTTTCATGTCCTCTTCCATACTGACATACCCACCCGGCTGAAATACTTTAAAGACAAGACCGAAAACATACGTCAGTATAATACCAAGAAAGAACGACGGAATCGCCATTGTAATCTGTGTCAGCTGATTAATCAGCACATCCAGCCACTTACCGGCAAATCGTGCAGACAGCATTCCCAATGGAAGAGCGATAACAACGATAATGACAAAGGACATCACAGCCAACAGAATCGTGACCGGAAGTCGTGACTTTAAAAGCTGCGTCACTGTCATTGTATCGTATTTGTAGGATTGACCAAAATCGCCGTGTAGTGCCTTCTCAAGCCAATGCACATAACGTGTCATCACAGGCTGATCCAACTCATACTCTGCTCTGACCCTGGCAATAGCTTCGGGAGATGCATCCACTCCCAGTTTGGAAATAGCGGCATCTCCCGGTATGACACTAAAAGCGGTAAAGGTCAGAAGTGAAATAAATAACAATGTTATAATGAGAGTAATAATTTTTTTAATAAAATATTTCATTATGACCTCCGCCATGGTTACCCATGTGCTTTATTAAATTCGTATTTTTTGTTCGTTTTACTGAGCCAACTTGATCAGTGAAAGGTCAATTGCGGAAACCGCATATGTCTGATAACCTGTATACTTCTTATTAAGAGCAATCAGATTGGCCGGATCTTCAATAAATACAGATGCTGCCTCGTCTGTCAAAATCTGCTGAAGCTTGTTGTAAATCTCATGCTTCTGATCCTTATCAACTGTAGCCAGTGCCTGACCGTACAATTCATCATATTCTGTATTGCTGAAGTTTGTAAAGTCATTACTGGATTCTGTATAGTATCTCTTGTACCATGTAGATGGTGCCTGAGAACTGATATCAAATCCGATGACTGTTGACTGATAATCTCTGCCCTGGTATACATCTGATAACCATGCACTCCATTCAATCTGGTTGATTGTCACATTCACACCAACTGCTGCCAGCTGTTCTGCAATAATTTCTGCAGTCTGAATATGCTGTGAGTAGTTACTTGGAACTGTGATCTCAAGATCAAAACCATCACCATATCCTGCTTCTGTAAGAAGTTCTTTGGCCTTCTCTACATCATATGTATAAGTGCCTTCTGTATCTGCATTATACCATGCTGTGATCATCGGATAGCCATGTGTCTGGATGATCTTACTCTTGCCATTGAACAGGAATTCATTGATCGCATCTCGATCAATCGCATAGTTCAGTGCCTGTCTGACACGCACATCCTGAAGTGGTTTGTAAGAGTTATTCAGGAAAAGACCGTGAATCAGCATCATTGTTGATTCAACAACATTGTAGTCAGAATTTAATGCTTGAACCTGATCGTTTGTCAGATACAATAACATATCAATTGTACCACCCTGCAGTTCAAGGAATGCAGCCTGTGCATCAGCGATAAATTTGAACTTTGCAGATGTTACACAATCAAGATCCTGATTCCAGTAGCCATCATACTTCTCAAGTTCAAGGTACTGACCTTCAGCGAACTTCTTCACTTTGAAAGGACCTGTACCGATTGGGTTTGTTGCCTGCTCAGCATCGTTGGCCTGTTCGAGGATTGCAATTGTCAGATTGTAGATAAATTCTGAGTTTGCCTCTGACAGTGTCAGCTCAATTGTCTTGTCATCCACAATTTTGATATCTGAAATAATAGAAAGTGCGGAAGACTCGCCGTCCATTTCCGCACTTCTCTCTAATGAATATTTAATATCTTCGACAGTTACAGGGTTGCCATCCTGGAAAGTAATTCCATCTCTTAATGTGAAAGTATAAGTCTTCGCATCATCAGAGATTGTGTAATCACTTGCTACCGCTGGAGTGACATCACCATCTGTAGTAGGTTTTACCAAACCTTCAAAAACGTTAAATAAGACACTGCGAGTTCCTGCATCCGTATCTTCGTGCGGGTCAAGACTGCTGATTTCCTGTGACAGACCTACTGTAAAACAGGAAGTATCTGAATTTGCTGCGTCAGACTGTGTGCCATCTGCTGCAGATTCAGTTGTCTTTTCTGAAGAACTATTACCAGTTTCAGAAGACTCTGTACTCTTATTGCTTCCGCATGCGCAGAATGCAACAGATACCAAAAGCACCATTACACTTAAAAGAATCTTTGTGACAGATTTCTTTTTCATAATCGTTTAAACCTCTTTTTTCTGTAATATTTCTCCCATTATTAAATTGTCTATCACATTATACCATTTCATCCATAAAAATCAAGTATTTTTTATTGAAATTGACAGTTATTCAACGGATTTCAACGATTCAACCATATCAATTTTTCTTAATCTGAAATACATCAGCCAGTTGACAAAAATCGAAAATCCGAAGGTAATCACCACGGCATAAACATAGCTTGAAAAGTCCGCACGACGGATAAACATAATCACATCTGTCTCCACTGATGTAATGATAAAGGCATGAAGATACTTGCCAAGAACCGCACCACACAATGCTCCGATAGCTGTCAACATCACATTCTCTCTGTAAACATATTCCGCAACTTCCAGATCGTAAAACCCCAGGACTTTAATGGTTGCCAGCTCTCTTCTGCGTTCTGTAATATTAATATTGTTCAGATTATACAGGACAATAAATGCCAGCATTCCGGCGGCTGTCAACAGGATCAGTGTCACAATATCCAGACTGTCCAGCACCTCTTCAAACTTGCTTCGGACATAATCCGTCGTTGATGTTCCGGATACAGCCTCCAACTGCAGCAGTTGTGCTGAATAATCATCCGAATTATCACTGTTCAATCCCGGAATAAAGGCCTCAATCTTATTCCACTCCGGTGTCTGCCCAAATGTCTGCTGATACAACGTCGGCGACATATACACATAACTCATCAGATAATTTTCGGCAACTGCACCGACAGTAACCTCTCGCTCCATATCTTTGTCTGTAATCTTTAAGGTATCTCCGGCTTTGATCCCCAGAAGCTCTGCCAGCTTCTCTGTAATGATCACATCTGTATCATTGAGACAATACGGTACTCCTGTTTTGCGATCCTGCAGTTCCACAAAACTGCCGTACTTCCCTGAATCCTCCGGTACTGTCAGATAGGCTGTATAGGATGTTGTACTTCCCTGAACAGACATACTCATGGAACGAAGTCTGATATATTGTTCTGCCTTCAACCCATCATTATTCTCCAGAAAATCATAAAGTTTCTCCATCTCCTGATCCGTCACATGATCCTCCAAAGTAAGGGTCATATCATAATGAAACAGTTCATCATACTGTCTGTGGGCAACACCGCTGATAGAATCTGTCAGCCCAAATGCAAAAACTACAAGGGCCGTACATCCGCCGATGCCAAAAATCGTCATAAAGAAACGCTTTTTATACCTGAAAAGATTTCTCATGGCAACCTTAGACGTAAACTTCATATGTTTCCAGACAGGTCCCACATGCTCCAGCAAAATCTTCTTTCCGGCTGCAGGTGCCTCCGGACGCATCAGTTCTGCAGGCGAAGCTGCCAGTTCACGGCAGCAGGATGCCAATGCCGCACCGGTCACGCATAGAATTGCAGCACCTGAGGCCGTTACAGAATAATAAAGATTCAGTGGTGTCAAAATAACCGTAATATTCGGATACAAAACTCTATAGGCTGTAATGATCACCCATGGCAAAAACTTCTGACCGAAAATAAGTCCGATCACACTGCCAATCACACTTGCTGACAATGCATACCAGACATATTTGCTGGCAATAGACCAACCGCTGTACCCCAATGCCTTCAGAGTACCGATTTGTGTCCGCTGTGACTCTACCATTCTCGTCATAGTTGTCAGACTCACAAGTGCCGCCACAAGGAAGAATATCAACGGAAATATTTTGCCGATGGCACCGATACGTTCCGCATTCTGTTCATATTCCACGTAACTTTGCGTGGCATTTCTATCAAGAACATACCATTCCGGATACTCTACCTCTCCCAGTTGTTCCTCTGCATCTGCAATTTCCTGCTCTGCATCTGCAATCTTCTCCTTGGCTTCTGCTTTGCCAGAGACATATTTTTCTTTGGCATCCGCAAGCTCTGCCTTTGCTTCCGTAAGCTTCTGCTCTGCTTCCTCAAACTGGGATTGTGCTGATGCCATCTTTGACTGCAGTTCCTCCCTGCCGCTTTCCAGTTCCGACCAGCCATTCTCCAGCTGCCTTTTTGCCTGATTTAAAGCATTCTGTCCGTTCTCCAGCTCCTGCTGTTTGTTATTCAGCTGCTGTTTTCCTGCTTCTAGCTGACTGCTTCCAGCCTCTAACTGCTTTCCAGCGTCATCCAGCTGTTTTTTTGTTTCATCCAGCTGTGTCTGCTGACTCTCCAGCTTATCCTGCTGCTGACTCAGTTCTTCCTTTCCTGCCTCAACCTGTGTGAGCCCAGATTCTATCTCCGACAGTCCGCTTTCTGCCTGGGACAATCCAGCCTGAATTTCATCCCGCCGGGATTCTAGCTGGGATTTTTGTCCGGACACTTCTGCTATTTGCGCATCCAGTTGTGCGATGAGTTCTTCATCCGGTTCCTCCGCGGCGGCCGCCTCATCCCGCTGCTGACAAAGCTCGCCAATTTGTCTCTCCAGCTGAATGATGCCTTCATCCAGTTCTTCTTTCTGCACCAGAAGTGTTTCATACTGTTCCTGCAGTGCATTCTTTTGCGTGTTTAATGCTTCTTCCTGCCTTTTCAGACTCTCTGAGGCCGCTGCCAACTGTGCCCTGCCCTCATCCAGCTGCTTCTGTCCATCTTCGGCAGCTTTCAGCCCTTCCTCATACTGCTGTTTCTTTGCTTCTAATGTACGGCCGGATTCCTCAAGCTGCTGCCTTGCCTCACTCAGCTGCTGTCTGCCATCTTTGAGCTTCTTCTCATTGGCGCTGACCTGTGCTTCACCTTCCTGAAGCTGCTGCTCACTATTCTGAAGTTTTGCCTTCGCCGAAGTAATCTGCTCTTCATAAGCTGCCTTGTTGTCATCCAGTGTTTTTTGCCCATCTCTGATCTGCTGTTCCCCGTCCTGAAGCTTTGCCCAGGCATCGGAAAGTTCTGATTCCGCATCTGCTTTTGCATCGGCAAGCTTTGATCTGGCATCATCCAGTTCCGTATTGGCATCATCCATAATGCCATTATATCTGGCAGCTTCTCTCTCCTCACTGATGGCTTCCAGCTTATCCTTCACCTGATCCACCACATTATCATAGGCATCTGAATAAGCAGTTTTCTCTGCTGCGCCTTCCACTGTAAGATACGCTGCGCTGTATGCCTCTGACTTAAAGATTTCAGGGGACAGATACACAAACGCATCCGTCTGACCGGTTCCGATAGAAGTTGTGTCTCTGGCACTTGTAAAATAACTCGAGCTGGCAGCTGCCCCGACAATTGTAAATGTCGTCACAGATAATGTGTCCGAAACATTCTCATCCTTTCCTGCTGCTGTTACTGTCAGCTGATCTCCGATCTGATAACCGTCTTTATCAATCATCAGACGGTCCACAATACACTCATCAGGATTTTCAATATCCCGTCCTTCCACGAGGCTGATCTTGTTCACGTTCTGCGGCTCCGACAAAAAACGCAGTATCCATTTGGCATTCTCTCCGATTACCTCCGCGTCATAACTGTAAGCACCTTCGACGGCTTTCACCCCTTCAATGGATGAAATAGCCTGTAGATCATCATCTGTCAGTCCTAATGTGGATAACACCCGCAAATCCATGAAATCACTCTGATCCAGATAATAATCCAACGAAAGCTTCATGTCCGGACAGGTTGCCCGTATACCTGCCAGAAATGCAACTCCCAGTGCTACAATAAGCAGAATAGACACATATCTGTTGAGTGTATATTTAATTTCTCTGAAAAAATCTTTGCTCATTGCATTTCTCATAAAAATCTCCATTCCGCATTTCATTTTCTCCCCTTCAAATGGCTCTTCTACATTCTATTATAACAAAGAATACCATAGGATTCAGTGAAGATTTTATAAACTTTTCCCTGCTCAGGCAGCTATAATGGCTCCATTGATTTTGAAAGTTCAAACAGTTATAATTAGGGAAAGAAATCATTTTTAGGAGGTTCATTTATGGCTGAACAAACAACACATACACTTCCTTTGCGTGAAAAAGTACCTTCCAGTGACAAATGGCACATAGAAGATATTTTTGCAGATGATAATGCATTTCTGGCAGCACTTTCCGCATGCCGCACCCATATCAATGCATTGTCCGAATTTAAAAACCATCTCGGAGATTCTGCCGAAACACTTTGTCATTACCTGACAGAAAAAGAAAAGGTTCTTGTTGAACTGGACAGTCTTTACTGCTATGCCGGACATCGTTCGGATGAAGATACTTCTAATCCGCATTATCAGGATTTACGGGGCCAGGTAGATTTTACCGGCAATCACTTTTATGAAGTGACAGCCTTTGAAGACCCTGAACTGCTCTCTCTTCCTGAAAATTTTATACCGGATGCATTAAGTACCTGTCCGGATCTGGTTCCATTCACCCACTATCTTGAGAACACACTGCGTATGAAAGCACATACCCTCTCCAGGGAAGAAGAAGCACTGCTATCCCTGACTATGGATCTGGACAGCACTCCGCAATCTATATTTTATATGTTTAATAATGCGGACATTCAATTTGAAAGTGTCACTGACAAAGACGGTCATGAAGTCGGTATTTCCCACGGTCGTTTTGTCCCCCTTCTTGAAAGCCCCGACCGAGATCTGCGCCGTAAGGTCTTTCAGTCTTATTACCATTCCTTTAACCAGTATAAGAATACCGTAGCCGCCATTTTTGCCGCCAATCTGAAAAAAGAATTATTCTATACAAAAGCAAGACATTATACTTCCTCCATGGAGGCCCACCTGTCGCAGAACAATATTCCGACAGCCGTTTATGAGCAGCTGATCGAAGCCGTTCATGATGCTTTGCCGGAAATGTACCGCTATGTCCGTCTTCGCCGTAAAATGCTCGGTGTCAAAGAGCTTCATATGTATGATGTCTACACACCTCTTGTCTCAGGTGAGCATGCCAATATTTCTTTTGATGAGGCAATGGCCATTGTCAGCAGAGGTCTGGCTCCCCTGGGCGAATCTTATATCCGGCTGCTGAATGAAGGTATGCACGGTGGCTGGATCGACCGCTATGAGAACAAAGGCAAACGAACCGGTGCTTACTCCGGCGGCGATTATGCCCATCATCCTTTCGTTCTGATGAATTATCAGGGTACGCTGGACAATGTCTTTACTCTGGCACACGAAATGGGTCACTCTCTGCATTCATGGTATGCAAACCATACCCATCATTATGTGGACGCCAGCTACAGTATTTTTGTCGCCGAAATTGCCTCCACCTGCAATGAAGCACTGCTCATGAATGACCTGCTTGGCAGATGCAGTGATCCCCATGAAAAGCTCTGGCTTCTGAATCATTATCTGGATATGTTCAAAGGTACTTTATTCCGTCAGACCATGTTTGCGGAATTTGAAAAAATCACCCACGAAAAAACAGCCGCAGGCGAAACTTTAAATGCACAGTCCCTGTGCAGGATCTATGGTGATTTAAATGCTCTGTACTTCGGTCCTGACATGACCAATGACCCTGAGATCTCACTGGAATGGGCAAGAATCCCACATTTCTATATGCCGTTCTATGTCTACCAGTATGCAACAGGATTTTCTGCTGCCATCGCCCTCAGCCACCGTATTCTGACTGAAGGTCAGCCGGCCGTTGAAGATTATATCAATTTCTTAAAAGCCGGCGGCTCCGACTATCCGATCAATGTTCTAAAAAAAGCCGGTGTTGATATGACTACCAAATTCCCTGTTGCCAGTGCTCTTTCTGTTTTCTCCTCTGTTCTTGATGAAGCTGAAAAGGTCATTGCAGAACTCGGTCTTTAAATTCAAAGCCTGATTTGAACCGCCAGATCAGACGCCACACAAAGCAAATACCCCGGCCAGTCTGTTCTTACAGACTGCCGGGGTATTTTTGAAGTGGATATATACAAAGACAGGATTTAAGCTTTTTCTACGATCAGTGCCTGGCCCTGACCACCGCCGATACACAGTGTTGCAAGACCTTTCTTTGCCTCTTCTCTCTTCTGCATTTCGTACAATAATGTCACAAGGATTCTGGCACCTGATGCACCGATCGGGTGTCCCAGTGCAATAGCACCGCCGTTAACATTGACTTTGTTCATATCAAATTTCAGTTCTTTGGCAACTGCCAGAGACTGAGCTGCGAAAGCTTCATTGGCTTCTATCAGATCAATATCATCGATTACCAGATTTGCTTTGTCCATCGCCTTTGTCACTGCCGGAACGGGACCAACCCCCATAATTGAAGGGTCTACACCGCCTGTTGCATAGGACACGATGGATGCCATCGGCTTCAGACCAAGTTCCTCTGCTTTTTCCTGGCTCATCACAACAAATGCTGCCGCACTGTCATTGATACCGGATGCATTGGCTGCTGTCACTGTGCCGCCGTCTCTCTTGAATGCCGGTTTTAATTTTGCAACTTTCTCAATGGTTGTTCCGAATTTAGGATATTCATCTGTATCAAAAACAGTGTCACCTTTTTTACCATGAATCACAACAGGAACAATTTCATCTTTGAATTTGCCGCCTTTGATGGCTGCCTCCGCCTTACTCTGGGAAGCAACGGCGAATTCGTCCTGCATTTCTCTTGTAATACCATATTTTTCTGCAACATTTTCAGCTGTAATACCCATATGATACTGATTAAATGCATCCCACAGGCCATCGTTAACCATCACATCGATCATTTTTGTATTGTTCATTCTCGCTCCCCAGCGTGCACTTGGAATGGCATACGGTGCCGCACTCATATTCTCAGTACCGCCACAGGCAACAATCTCAGATTCACCTGCAAGAATCTGATTCGCTGCAAGGGCAACACTCTTTAAACCGGAACCACACACGATGTTGATGGTCATAGCTGTTGTCTCAATCGGAAGCCCTGCCTTTAATGTAACCTGACGAGCTACATTCTGACCGAGACCTGCCTGTAATACATTACCAAAAATAACCTCATCCACCTGCTCCGGTTTGATACCAGCTCTTGAGACTGCTTCTTTGACCACAATTGCTCCAAGTTCAGCTGCAGGAACATCCTTTAATGTACCCCCAAATGCACCAATAGCTGTTCTGCATGCACTAACAATAACTGCTTTTTTCATCGTTCTCGTTTCCTTTCTCACACCATAAAGTTCTTGTTTTTTTGTTTCTATACTATAATAAATAGCAAATCCTGTGCCAAACTGCAACTCCAATACTTTTGCCCGATTTACAGGGTTTTACGTCCTTTCTATCCGCACACTTTAATATCCGCGCACAGATATGTTGCTTTATGCCACACTTTTGTTGCTTTTTTGTGTCACCTGCTGTATCATAGACTTAATTAAAACCTTATTTCATTGTCCATCAGAAAATGAAACACCTCACAGCGCATAGCAATCAATCAGGAGATGATCAAATGAATTTTACACCTTTATGGACAGCCGCACTCAATGCTTTTTCCAATTTTATCATTGTGGATGAACGCTGCCGCATTGCCTATATGAACAAACCTTATACTGAGATTCTGAACATAAAATTGGAAGATGTCATCGGCAAACCCATCAAAAGCATTATTCCGACCACAAAGCTTCCTGAAGTCATGGCTTCCGGCAAAGCTGACATCGGTGCATTAATGACACTTTATGATCACAAAACCAGCAGAGATATCCGATTTGTCTGCAATCGTATTCCCCTGATCGAAGATGGCGAGATTATCGGTGGCGTTGCCATTTCCACTTTTAATGAGATGGGAGAGATTTATCATCTGTATTCAGAAGTTGAAAAGATGCAGCAGCAGAACGAATTGTATCAACAGACCATAGAGCAGCTGCGCAAACAGACCAATCCTCTGGATTATATTATCGGTTCTTCGCAGGCTATCGGTCATATCAAATCTACCATTGCTATTTTTGCCAATTCCGGACTTTCACTTTTGCTCACCGGTGAAACCGGCGTCGGCAAAGAAGTTTTCGCCAATGCACTCCACCAGCTCAGCAGCCGAAGTGCCAGCAACTTTGTCAAGATCAACTGCGCTGCTATTCCAAAAGATCTGCTGGAATCCGAGCTCTTCGGCTATGAGGGCGGTGCATTCACAGGCGCCAAAAAGGGCGGCAAAATCGGCAAGTTTGAACTGGCCGATGGAGGTACTTTGCTTCTGGATGAAATCGGAGAAATGCCCCTTCCGCTCCAGTCCAAACTTCTGCGGGTTCTGCAGGAAAAAGAAATTGAACGTGTCGGTGGTATCACACCTATCAAAGTCGATGTCCGCCTTATCTGCAGTACAAACCAGAACCTGACCCAGTTAATCCAGGAAGGCCGTTTCCGTGCCGACCTTTACTACCGTATTAATACCATCGAACTTGCCATACCGCCGCTCCGGGATCGTCTGGATGATATTCCTGAACTCTGCAATTTCTTTATCCAGAAATTTAACCGTGAAAACGGCAGTTACACCCAGGGGATCGATCAGGAAGTTCTGGCGCTGATGCAGCAATATACCTGGCCCGGCAATGTCCGCGAGCTGGAGCATGTCATCGAACGTCTCTGCTTTTTGAACGGCCATAGCACCATTCATCTTTCATCCTGTGACTTTCTTATTCATAAAATGTCCGGGGAAAATACACTTTCAAAACCTGCTTTCTCTGCTGCTTCCTCCCTGCAGGAACAGCGCTGCAATGCAGAAATAGACCTGATCCGTCAGACGCTTCGCCAAACAGACGGCAATAAAGCCAAAGCCGCCCGTCTTCTCGGTATTGACCGTACGGTACTTTACCGCAAACTGAAAAAATATCACATTGATCAAACCCCATAAAACGGGGGAAGGCCTTATCTTACGATAAGGCCTTATTAGGGAAATAGAATGTATTTACAATAACCTCAAAACATACAAAATGTCTCAAAGCTAAAGCCGAATAAAATGTTATCAGATTGTCTGAATCTGATATTAAACAGCATCTGCACCGCGCTCGCCGGTACGGATACGAACAACATCTTCGATGTTGTAAACAAAAATCTTACCATCACCGTAATTACCGGTGCTGATTTCTTTGACAACTCTCTCAATAATCTTCTCTGATGCATCATCTGCAACAACGGTTTCAACCTTTACCTTTGGCAGAAGGTTGACATTATATGTTGTTCCTCTGTACATACGTGTGTAGCCTTTCTGATTACCATAACCCATAATGTTTGTAATCATCAGACCACTTGCTTCGCAGTCATTCAAAATATTCTTCAAACTTTCCAGTTTTTCCGGTTTGATAATAATCTCTAATTTTTTCATGACACAACCTCCTGATTCCAATGGAATTTGCTATTCAATACCCTCTATGCAGAGTATTTAATTATTTTCACAGAAAACAAGTTTCTATAAAATAATAAAACGGCGCCCCTTAAAAAGGAACGCCGTTGTTCTCAAATATGTCTCTATTATACCCCTGAAATATAAAATGTCAATCATTTTTTTCCAAATTTCAGAAATTATTGATATAAGTACAGAATCCGGAATTCGTCCTGATCCATAGATTATTTATTGCTCAGGTATTCATCAATCCCCTTCGCAGCTGCTTTACCTGCACCCATAGCCAGAATAACCGTTGCAGCACCTGTTACAGCATCACCGCCGGCATAAACACCCTCTTTGGTTGTTGCGCCATTGTTCTCATCTGCGATGATACACTGCCATTTATTCACATCCAGCCCCTTTGTTGTAGAAGAGATCAGAGGGTTTGGTGATGTACCAAGAGCCATGATTACTGTATCGACATCCAGGTCATATTCTGAACCAGGCACTTCTACAGGTCTTCTTCTGCCGGATTCATCCGGTTCACCAAGTTCCATCTTGATGACACGAAGGCCCTTCACCCAGCCATTCTCATCCACAAGGATTTCCTTCGGATTGCGGAGCAGATGGAACTGGATACCCTCTTCCTTTGCATGATGCACTTCTTCCACACGGGCAGGAAGCTCTTTCTCACTTCTTCTGTAGACAATATAAGTCTCTGCGCCGAGACGAAGGGCTGTTCTGGCTGCATCCATAGCAACGTTACCGCCACCGATAACAGCAACCTTCTTGCCCTGATGAATCGGTGTATCATAATCATCTCTGAAGGCTTTCATCAGGTTGTTTCGTGTCAGGAACTCATTGGCAGAGAAAACGCCGTTCGCCTGCTCACCAGGGATACCCATGAACTTCGGAAGGCCGGCACCTGAACCAATGAAGACTGCATCATAACCCTCTTCATTGATCAGTTCATCAATGGTAATGGATTTGCCGATGATCACATTCGTCTCAATCTCAACGCCCAGTTTCTTCACGTTGTCTACTTCATGAGCTACAACTGTCTGCTTTGGCAGACGGAACTCAGGAATACCATATACCAGTACGCCGCCGGCTTCATGAAGGGCTTCAAAGATCTTCACATCATAACCCATCTTTGCCAAATCACCGGCACATGTCAGCCCTGCAGGACCGGAACCGATAACAGCAACCTTCTTGCCTTTCTTCTCCTTGGCAGGAACAGGTGCAATATTGTTCTCTCTTGCCCAATCTGCTGTAAAACGCTCAAGCTTACCGATGGAGACAGGCTCACCCTTGATACCAAGGATACACTTCCCTTCACACTGGGATTCCTGAGGGCATACACGGCCGCATACTGCAGGAAGCGCTGAGGATTCGCCAATCACCTGAGATGCTTTCTCAAAATTGCCTTCCTTTACTTCTGCGATAAATGCAGGGATATTGATATTGACAGGACATCCTGTGATACATCTTGCATTCTTACAGTTCAGACATCTGGAAGCTTCTTCCATTGCCTCTTCCTTGTTGTAGCCAAGACATACTTCTTCAAAATTCTTCGCACGTACTTCCGGTGCCTGTTCACGTACAGGTACTCTGTTCTTCTTATCTGCCATTATCTGTCACCTCCGCAATTGCCACATCCGCCATGGTGTGTACTTCCTTCCTGCAGTTTCAGCATTGCTCTGCCTTCCTGGGTCTTATAGCTCTGCTGACGCTGCATAGCCTGATCAAAATCTACAAGATGGCCGTCAAATTCAGGTCCGTCTACACAGGCAAACTTCACCTTGCCATCCACAATCAGACGACAGGCGCCACACATACCTGTACCGTCTACCATGATCGGGTTCATGCTGACAATCGTAGGAATCTCCAGCTTCTTTGTCAGCAGACATACGAATTTCATCATGATCATCGGGCCGATTGCAACACAGAAATCATACTTTGTGCCCTTTGCAGCCAGTTCTTCGATCACTGCTGTAACCATACCGTGACGTCCGTAAGAACCATCATCCGTTGTCACATATAAATTGCCGGCAACAGCTTCCATTTCCTTCTCAAGAATCAGAAGTTCTTTGTTCTTGGCACCAACGATAACATCTGCTGCCACACCATGCTCATGCAGCCACTTAACCTGAGGGTAAACAGGTGCTGTACCCACACCGCCGGCTACAAATAAAATCTTCTTCTGCTTCAGTTCTTCAATGTCGTCCTCAATCCATTCGGATGCCTTGCCAAGAGGGCCTGTTACATCCTGGAAGAAATCACCCTCGCGGAGCCAGGACATCTTCTCTGTGGATGCACCAACTGTCTGGAAAACAATTGTGACTGTGCCTTTCTCTCTGTTATAATCACAGATGGTCAACGGGATTCTCTCGCCAACCTCATCCATCTTGACAATCAGGAACTGTCCAGGCTGGCATGCGCGTGCCACACGCGGTGCTTCAATTTCCATCAGAAAAATCTTATCTGCAAGTTTTTCTGCTTTTACAATTTGATACATTCCATATCCTCCTATAATGATTTTGTCTCCCTATTACTTATGGGCTCTATTATACTCACTTTTCGACAAAATTGCAACCATATGTCCTAAATATTTTTGTTAAAAACATGAAAATTCTAAAAAAGTTTTTGTAAATTTCGGTTGATTCGCCAAAGAAATTTCCCTTGTATGCTGAATCATACGCCGAATGCCTTCCTGATCCGGGCATTGGATATACATGCACAGACCTGCAATAACCGCATTGCCTAAAATATGCACCCGTTCCGCCAGTTCCTCCGGTATGAGTCCTGCCCCGGCCGCTTTGGCAATATCCAGCTGACTGCCAAAACCACCGGCCAGCTCCAGCGCTTCAATTTCTTCCATCCGGTACCCGGCATTCTCAACCAGTATCTCAAGTCCGGCGCGGATAGCCGCTCTGGCTTTCTGATACTCTCTGATATCCGCCTGGGTAATGACAATCTTCCCGGGAATAATCTCCAGTCCTCTGGATGCATAACGAAGACTTAATCTTCCTGTATTATCCATCATCCGGCTCTTTCTCATCTCCGAAATGGCTGACACAAGACCACTGCCGCAGATACCCACCGGCGACTTTCTGCCGATGGTTTCATACCGAACCAGGCCATACTGTATCCGCACATCCCGCACAGCCCCCGGAATACTGCCGGTACCACAAGATAACTGTCCGCCCTCAAAGGCCGGTCCTGCCGCTGCTGAACTGACAAGCAGCCCCTCTTTATTGCCGACTGCCATTTCTGCATTGGTTCCAAGGTCCAGAAACAGACGCGGCTTTTCATTCCCGGCTATGCCGCAGCCCCACAAACCGGCGGTGATATCTGCCCCGACAAAGGCCGAAATACCTGCTATCAGCGTCACTTTTGTCTCTTTTAGCAGACAGTTTTCCACCAGAAGACTTTCCCCCAGCAGCTCTGCTGTGGATAACTCTTCAAAATCCAGGTTTACCGGTTGAAAAGGCCATGCCGAAAGCCCTCTGCAGTCATAGCCTCTTAATAAATGCAGCATCGTTGTGTTGCCTGCGATCACAATCTGTTCAATCGGTGCATCCAACGACTTCAAAAGACTGACAATCCCTTCTGCCAGATCCTGCCGGATCAATGCCTGCATCGCCTGCTCCTGACCATCCTCCACAGCTGCTTTGATTCTTGCCATCACATCTGTACCATAACTTCTCTGATGATTCAGTCCCCGGTATTCTGCGACAATCTTTCCGCTGTCGGTATACACCAGTGCCATCACAAGGGTTGTGGAACCGATATCCACAGCAATACTCAATGACTCTTTGTCAGGCAACCGGCTGTCCTTATCTGACTTTACACCATACGCCTCCGCTGTATTCTGCCGCTGAATTGGTTCCCTCACTAACGACTCGGCATGCTGAACCGGCGGAACATAAAAGGCATCTTCCCGCTGTATTTTCTCAAAGGTAATTGCGCATGATGCCGTGATCACAGCCCGGCATCCCAGACGATATCCAGCCTTTAATTCATCCTCGCTGAAAAACTGCCTGTCTTCCGTCGTTATAGGTAAACTCCCCTCCGTTATCCGGATTCTGCATTTTCCGCAGGTGCCCCTTCCGCCGCAATATAACGGAAAATAAATCTTCTCTCTTCTTAATATAGAAAGAAAAGGTTCCGGAGCTGCCAGTGAAATGGTTTGACCGTTTATTTTTATTTGCATACTCAGGCCTCCATTTCTACAACGACTTCTCTTTCCTGCTGTCTTGATCTCCGTCGTCTTTTCCGCCTCCAGTTTTATGTCCGGTGTCTTCCTCTTTTCTGTTGTTGTATTTCTGGATGGTCACCAGACCCTTCTTCCTGTCTAGGAAGCGATCTTCCTCACTGAACACACAGCCGCAGTATTTCTGCATATACAGCCCCATGGCTCTGGCTTTTTCCTGTCCTTCCTTAAAGTATGGACGAAAGTCTCTGTACAAAAATGTTACATGATATTTTTTCGCCATTGCCTGTGCTGTCTTAATAATCAGTTCATGGTTCTGATAGGGACTGATGAGCAGCGTTGTTGAAAAGCTGTCATAGCCGTTTTCCGCCGCAAAGCGGGCTGTTTCTTCCAAACGGCACAAATAGCAATAACCACAGCGACTTTCATAATGCGGATACACATGATCGATAAAATTGCGCAGCCCATACTCATTCTTGACAATCAGACGCAAATGAATATCCGCGGCATACTTCGTCAATGTATTCTTTCTGGCCTTGTATTCTGTCACCGGATGAATGTTCGGATTGTACCAGAATCCCGTAGGCTCGATGCCTTCCGCTCTCAGCGCCTCGATACACATCACCGAACAGGGTGCACAGCAAATATGCAATAATAGTCTCATTTCCTGCCTCCTGTTCCTATTTGTTCTCGATGAATCCGATTTCTTTGATCAAAATAGACATCTTCCCGTCATCATTCTGATGATACTCCAATATACTCTCATCCTTCAGCAATTCCAAAGGCACCAGAAGCTCAATACCGCTGTCTGTTACCAGTTTCTGCTTCTTGCCAAGTTTACGCTCTGTCTTCTTGCTGACATAAACCGGTATCTTTGGAATCTGCTGCTGTTCAGCCACTTCCTGATAAAGGACCGCCGCCTGCTCATTATCCTTAAAAACAGCCTCCTCAAGTTCCGGTACAATGATCTGCCCCTTCTCTTTGACCTGATCGGCCACAATCGTCTTATATTCCATAATCTTCTGCGGCGCCTGTTCTTCATAACAGTGCTTGATGGTTTCTACAACAGAATCATCAATCGCCTTCACCGTTACTGCCTCAGAAGGTTTAAAATCCAGTTTCAATACCTGATCCGCCAGATAGTTCTGCTTCAATCCGTCAATATAGCACTCAAAATCCGATACCTGCGCCTGATTATCATTCAAATTCAGATAGAAATATTCATTCACTTTCGGAGACGGTCCCGGCAAGATCATATGATTCAGCGTCCAGTGCACTGCACTGTTCTCATCCTGTGCCACCAAAAATCTGGATTGATAATTACTCTTAAAAAATGTAATATAATCCTGATCTTCCAGCGTCACCCATGCAAACATACCTGCCCCCATCTGAATCTCCGGGTTCGCATGCATCAGATCCTGAATCTCATCACAGATACAATTCACAAAGGCCTCAAACTGATCACCAGTCTCCGGCAAAATCTGCTGAAGTTCCGATTCTTCATGAATAAAACCTTTTCTGGATGTCTCATGATAATAATATTTTGCGACCATCTGGCAGAGATATCTGTACATTTCATCCTCATCACCGGGTACATAACCTGAATAAGGAACAACCTCTAAAGTCGTATCAAACATACAGAAAAAAACTTTCTTAATTACAACATCCTGCCATTTCACATTATTTCCTCCCATCTTCTGCTCACTCTGCCCCATTATACATAATAACCGTAAAGAATGTCAACTTTTCTTTCCTGTATTGACTATCTCACAGCTTGCGTCTATACTAAGGGCATAAAAAGATTTGAGGGAGGCACCTACATGGAAAAGAATGTTTCCAAAGAGATCAAACGAATTATCATCTGCTGTATCGCATCCTGCATTATAGCCATCAATATCCGGACATTCGTCCGCACCGGCGGGCTGTTTCCCGGCGGCGCAAACGGCCTGACATTGCTAATCCAGAGCATTTTTGACCGTTATCTTCATATAACAATACCTTATACTGCTATCAACGTTCTTCTGAATGCCATTCCTGTTTATATCGGTTTTCGCTTTATCGGCAAAAAATTCACCCTTTATTCCTGTCTCGTCATATTCCTCACCGGTTTTCTGACAGACTGTCTGCCATCCTACACCATCACCTCCGACATCCTGTTAATCAGTATTTTCGGTGGTCTGATCAATGGTTTTGCCATCAGTCTCTGTCTGAAATGTGATGCCACCAGCGGCGGAACGGATTTTATCTCCATTTTCCTGTCCCGCAGAAAGGGCATTGATGCCTGGAATATCATTCTCGGCTTCAACGTGGTGATCCTCGCTATCGCCGGATTACTTTTCGGCTGGGATAAAGCCCTTTATTCCATGATTTTCCAGTATACATCCACACAGGTACTGCATGTTCTTTATAAACAATATCAAAAACAGACTCTTTTTATTGTTACGAACAAAGCAGAAGCCATCTCGCAGCTGATCTATGATACCACGGTTCATGGTGCCACTATCATCGACTGTGAAGGTGCCCATGAGCACAGCGAGCGTAAGATTGTCTACTCTGTTGTGTCCCGCGATGAGAATAATTCAGTCATCCGTGCGGTTCGCGAGGCAGATCCGCAGGCATTTATTAACAGTATGCCCACCAACGAACTGGAAGGCCATTTCTATCAGCGGCCGATTGACTAGTACATTAGTTATTTTCAAAACGATATATCGACCTTCCTGTTTATCTTAGCATTGACGTTTTTGGAAGTAAAATGCCTGTATGGGTATGTGATTCATATCTAAAAGTTAATGTGCATTTAAAAACAGGAAATACATACAAATAAAAGGACCTATAGGGTCCTTTTACTGTTTTAGTATATGAATTTTGAAATTCCCAAGAATAAACAAAAAATCCTGATAAGCAATACATCTTATGCTTATTAGGATTTTTTCATTTATTATTTATATCTATTTATGGTCATCGGGGTGACAGGATTCGAACCTGCGACCTCTTGATCCCAAATCA
>ENA-UOOA01002828-UOOA01002828.1-human-gut-metagenome-genome-assembly--contig:-P61old-NODE-2828-length-23235-cov-11.143443_pt1 | contig 23235 bp, 19 predicted proteins | sample MGYA00242467_ERZ724014 | MGnify/ENA metagenome assembly ERZ724014 | reverse complement strand
TGTTTTTTCGCCTTTTTTTAAAATTTTTTAATTTTTTTTCGTTTTTTTTCTTTTTTCTCTTTTTTTCGTCGGTTTACGCAGTTTTACCGTTTTTTCTGACGAATATCGTCCTTTCATCGCCGCAAAAAGCCGTTTCTCAGCCGTTTCAAGCCGAATTTCACGTTTTTTACCGGATTTTGCAAGCTTCGGCACTGTTTTCCACCGGAAATTCCGCAATTTTGCTTTTTGGGAGCTCGCCGGATGAAAAAGCTCCGCAAAAGAATCATAAAACGCCGACAGCTGAAATTCCGTTCTTCTCGCGCCAATAATAAATGCGCATGCGTTGCACAGGTGTGTGCGGGCGCGCATATGCCCACATGCACGTACGCGCGCGTGAAAAAACGCCGCGCCGGAAAAACGCCGTACGCGCAAAAAAACAAATACCGCATCGTCCGATAGTCGGATAAATTTCGCCATTTTGATATTTCGTCCGATAAGACAGACAAAATCTGTCTGATGCTCGTTTCCTTTTGATTTTTCGGGGGAAAATTTTTTACAAAAATCAAAAATTTTCAAATTATTTTTGAAAATCCACTGTTTTTTTCTTGCGATTTTTTTGTAAATATGATAAAATTATATTGTGTTTTTGATTTGTATATCCAATAAAAATCCGGAATGACTTATTCAAAAAACAGCGGAACCGCCTTGACGGCGCGCCGCCGGACCGATAGCCAAAAAAACAGGGTTATCTTAATTCACTTTGCTCACAGTCATAGTACATACCTTGAAAACCGTACGCGGCAACGCAGTGCGGTTTTCACCCGCTTAAAGAAATCTTTGAGGATTCTGCCGAAATCGAACAAACATAAAACTCCGCCGAACTTTTTCCGTTCGCCGGAGTTTCTTTTTATTGCCTTATCCATCTGCCATGCAGAATATTTTCTCGGCGCCGCAAACATCGGCTGACCGCCCGTTTTCACCGAACGCCCGGCGCTTCGATCCGCAAGGCTGCAAGTTGCTCTGCAAACCGCCGTTAAGACGAGAGGTCTGCCGATAAAGATTCGACGCACCGTATTCAATCCACGACGGCGGCATTTGCTGAAATCGAGCGAACTTCGCGGAATCAATAAAAGCCCGTCCAGTTTTTCTCGTCCGCGTCCTCCGCTTCCGAAATTTCCTTATCCGTCATGTTTCGCCACTGCGCCACAAGCGTAATATCTTTCGTAAATTCGTACTTCTGGTTGATTGCGAATTCCTTACCGTCTTCGCCTTTCACTTTCCAGCCGAGAAACTTTTTATGCTGATTCAGCGGCGCTTCCGCATACCCCACAACAACGTTTTCGCCGTATTTCGCCCGCTGTGTGTATTCTTTCGTTTCGTTCTTTTCGGCATCGTACAGTTTCGCGTTTGCAACTTCGCCGAGCTCGTATGTAATCGTAAACGTTTTTGCCACCGCCGGTTTTAACGCAATCTGTATCGTTTCGGTAATCGGTGTGTTTTCAAAATCGAAATTCCATTCATAGGGTTCGTATCCTTCGTCCTGCACGATGCGGATACTCGCCAGCTGTTCCGCCGTAATCTTCTTGCCCTTTTCGATTTTCAGCTGTTGCGGCGCCTGCCCCGTCTGCATGAACGTAACCATAATCCCTTCGTCGTTCTTATATGCGGCTTTCAGATTGACCGTCTTGTTTTCGCCCGCAATCTTCCAGACGCCCGTCAAAGCCACGTTCGCCTTGTAATCATCGGCGGGATCGTCGTTTTTCAGGCACGGATCGTCCACGTTGTACCAGTAATAAAAATATTTGCCGTCCGGCGCGACGGGTTCCTGCAAAGTATATTCCGCATCGTACGTAACCTTGGATTCGGCAAGCGCTTCGCCGCCGTCCGTATCGTATTTCACGGTATATTCAATCGCTTTCATCTGCGATTTATCTACCACGACACGCAAATTTTCCGTGATATTATCGAATAATTCCCGACTCCACTTCGCGCCCTCGTACCCCTCGATTTCTATCGCGGGAATCTGTTCCGAGCGCAGCGAATCTCCTTTTTTCACCGTAACGTCTTTCACCGAACCGTCCGGCATCACGAACGACACCGTATAATACACGTCCGGCAAATCCGACTGCCTGCACGCGGCGAACGTCAGCGAGCCCAGCGCCGTAACGCAAAGCGCAACGCTTAAAATGCGTTTTCTCATATTTTCCCTCCGAAATTTCGCGGACGTATCCCGTCCGGTCTTTTTTAGCCGAATGAAACGCTAAAGTTTCATTCGGCTACTTAATTATATCATACCCCGCCCGCGTTGGCAAGAATTTTAATCGCTTTTTCGTGTATTTTTTTCTCTTCCGCCGGTTTTCGCCCTTCGGGCGCCGCCGTCATTTCGAACGCCGTTTTCGCCGGTCCCCGCCGAATCGTCCGCAAAATCTTCTTTTTGCTCCGTATCCGCCTCTTCGTCATAACCGCAATTTTCCAGCGCTTCCGCCATCGCCCGCAAATCCGCATCCGATATATCGCTTTGCAGACTCGCCAGTTTTCCGTATAACAGTTTATCGTGATGAATCGTCATCCGTTTGCTCCTTTCGCTTGTTTTCGCCTCGGAAAAACAAACCCGAAAATTAAAAAATCGGCGGACAACGCCCCAAACGCGCCGTCCGCCGAACCGTTCCGTTTTTATTTCACTTCGTCCATTTCGCCGAGGTCTTTCTCGTCTTTTTCGATTTCTTTTTTTACTTTACGTACGCCCGCGCTCAGCCACAGTGTGGTAACGATATCGCTTACGCCGTCCACAATCAGCGATACGCCGAGAAGCGTCATCACCGATTCGCCGAACATTACGAGAATACCGAGCACGATTGTCAGCAACGCCAGAATAAACCAGATCCACCAGCCCTGCATTTTCGCTTTCGCCGCGTCGATACCGTCGCGGACTTTACTTGCGCCGTCGATTACAAGAAAAATTCCGAAGAACAACCCCAGCACCGTCATCACAACGCCGGATTTTGCGATAAAGAAAATACCGAGCAGCAATAAAACCGCCGAAAAAATCAGATTTTCGGGGAACAACTGCGCCGAAGTAAAATATCTTATCAGCATCGCCGCGGCAAGCACTATCATCGCAACACCCGCCACCTTGCACACCGCGTCGCCCGAACCGTTCGGGTCGGCAACGAATACGATTCCAAGCACAATCGCCACAATTGCGGTAACCAGCTTTTCCCATTTCAGTTTCGTGAAAAATTTCTTGATTTCACTCATAATCAAACATCTCCTGTTTTTCTTGCGATAAATCGCGGCACGTTTTTTCTGCCGCCGACGTTATATTATATAAACGCGCCGGCACCCGTTTAAACGCCGCGGCGATTTTTCCTTGCGAAAACGCACGGCGGCTTTACTTTCCCGCCGTGCGTTTTCATAAGCGTTTACGAAAGAAGGTCTTTCAGCTGCGCCTCGCACTTTTCCAGCATATCGCGATATTTTTTCACCTTTTCGCGCTCGTCCTCCACCAGCTTCGCGGGCGCCTTGTTCACAAAATTCACGTTGGCAAGTTTTCCTTCCGCCCGCGCGATTTCACCTTTGATGCGCTCGGATTCCGCCGCCAGACGAGCTTTTTCTTTTTCCATATCCACCAACTCGCCGAGGGGCACGTAAATCACCGCCGTTTCCGTTACCTGCGATACGGTTTTCTCGCCGATGCTCTCCGCGCCGTCGGTGAATTTCAGCGCAGACGCCCCCGCCAGACGCAGAATACAATCCTCGTTCAGCTTCATCAGCCGCTTGCTTTCGGTGGAAAGATACACTTCCACCTTTCTCGAAGGCGGGCACTCCGCCGCCGTTTTCATGTTGCGCACCGCTTTGATGACGTCCATCACGCCCTCGAACGTGCGCGCTTCTTTTTTATAGGACATGCGCGAATTGTATCTGGGGAAATCCGCCACCATAATGCTGCCGCGCTTTTCTCCGCCCTCGAAAACGGGCAGATTCGAATAAATTTCCTCCGTAACGAACGGAATAAACGGATGCAGCAACTTCAACGCGTTTTCCAAAACGAAGCACAGCACGGAAAGCGCGCCCAGCTTCTTGTTTTCGTCCTCGCCGTACAGCGCGGGCTTCGTAAGTTCGATGTACCAGTCGCAGAAGTTATCCCACACGAAGCTTGTCGCAAGATCGCCGGCAACCCCGAGTTCGTATTTCGTAAGGTTTGCCGTAACTTCGCGGATGCACGTCTGCAATCTGGAAATAATCCACTTGTCCGCCGGCGCAAGTTTCACGTTTTCTATCGCGGGAATCTTCTTGCCTTCGGCGTTCATCAGCACAAAACGCGAAGCGTTCCACAGTTTGTTGATGAAGTTGCGCGCCGCCTCCACTTTCGTATCGGAATAACGCGTGTCGTTTCCGGGCGCGACGCCCGTCATCAGAGAAAGCCGCAGCGAATCCGCGCCGTACTTATCGATGACTTCCAGCGGATCGATGCCGTTGCCGAGCGATTTGCTCATTTTTCTGCCCTGCTCGTCCCGCACGATGCCGTGAATCAGCACGTCGTGAAAAGGAGCCTTGCCCGTATGTTCGATGCCGGAAAAAATCATGCGCGCCACCCAGAAAAAGATGATGTCGTAGCCCGTTACCAGCACGTCCGTCGGGTAGAAATATTTATAATCGTCCGTCTTATCGGGGAAGCCGAGCGTAGAGAACGGCCACAGCGCCGAAGAAAACCAGGTATCCAGCACGTCCTCGTCCTGCACGATGTTTTTGCTGCCGCAATCGGGGCAGCACGCGGGATCCTTTTTCACGCAGATGGTTTTACCGCAGTCTTTGCAATACCACACGGGGATGCGGTGCCCCCACCACAGCTGACGGGAAATGCACCAGTCGCGTACGTTTTCCATCCAGTTGTAGTAAATTTTCGAAAACCGTTCGGGAACGAAGCGCACGCGGTTTTTCATGACCGCCGCAATCGCGGGTTTTGCCAGCGGCTCCATTTTCACGAACCACTGTTTCGAAACAATCGGCTCCACGATATTGTGGCAGCGGTAGCAATGCCCCACGTTATGCACGTGCGGCTGAATGGAAACAAGATAGCCGCCCGCTTTCAGATCTTCCACCACGCGCTTTCTCGCTTCGTATCTGTCCAGCCCGTTATATTTTTCGCCGGCGTTTTCGTTCATCGTTCCGTCGTCGTTCATCACGCGGATGACTTCCAGATTGTGGCGCTTGCCCACCTCGAAGTCGTTCGGATCGTGCGCGGGCGTAATCTTCACGCAGCCCGTGCCGAATTCTATATCCACGTACTCGTCCGCCACCACGGGGATTTCCCTGTTTGTAAGCGGCAGTTTCAGAGTTTTCCCCACCAGCGCGGTATAACGCTCGTCCGCGGGGTTCACCGCCACGGCGGTATCGCCGAACATCGTTTCGGGACGCGTCGTAGCCACAATCACGTCCTGTCCGCCGTCCGCCGAAGGATAGCGGATCTGCCAGAACGAACCGGGTTCTTCCGCATATTCCACTTCCGCGTCCGAAAGCGCGGTTTTGCAGCAGGGGCACCAGTTGATGATGCGGTTCCCCTGATAAATCAACCCTTTTTCATACAGATTCACGAAAACTTCGCGCACCGCTTTCGAACATTTTTCGTCCATCGTGAACGCCTGACGCGACCAGTCGCACGAAGTGCCCATTTTGCGCTGCTGCTGCATGATGCGGTTGCCGTATTTTTCTTTCCACGCCCAGGCGCGCTTCAGAAAGCCCTCGCGCCCCACGTCCGCTTTCGTCAGCCCCTCTTCCTTTTTCATCTGCTCCACGATCTTCACTTCCGTGGCGATAGAAGCGTGATCGCAGCCGGGCAGCCACAGCGCGGCATAGCCCTGCATGCGTTTGAAACGGATCAGCGTATCCTGCATGGTGGCGTCCATCGCGTGCCCCATGTGCAGCTGTCCCGTAATGTTGGGGGGCGGCATCATAATGGTGAACGGCACTTTGTTCTCGTCGATTTCGGCGCGGAAAAGCCCCGATTTTTCCCACTGATCATAAATTCTGTCCTCGAAATTTTTCGGATCGTACGTCTTTTGCATATCCATAGCCGCTACCTTGTCCTCCTGTCGGCGTTTTTCTTTGATTTTTCTTTATTCCCCGCCGTTTTTGCCCGGCGTGTGCGCAAAAACGCGCTTTAACGCAGTTTAATAGTGTAGTTTAATTATTATACCTCTTTTTTTCCGCTATGTCAATAATTCTTGCCGCCACATATAATATATTATTCCAAAATTTTTTATCCGGGAGTACATTATTATCGTGAAAAAACTGTTTATCGCATTTTTATCTCTGCTCTTTTCCACGCTGCCGCTTTCCGCCTGCAAAAAGCCGGACGACGGACATACAACGGTGAAAATCAGCGAAGTTACCCATTCCGTTTTCTATGCGCCGCTCTATCTCGCCGACGCGCTCGGCTACTTCGGCGAAGAAAACATAACCGTCGAACTTTCCAACGGCGGCGGCGCCGACAACGTGATGTCCGCCGTGCTTTCGGGCGGGGCGGACGTCGGCTTCTGCGGTCCCGAAGCCGCGCTGTACGTGCTTGTGGGCGGTTCCACCGACGCGCCGAAAGTGTTCGGACAGCTGACGAAACGCGACGGCTCGTTCCTCGTTTCCCGCAAAGCCGAACCCGATTTCAAGTGGAAGGATTTGCGCGGCAAAGAAATTCTTGCCGGCAGAAAGGGCGGCGTTCCCGCAATGACGTTTGAATACGTATTGAAAAACTCGGGGCTCAGCCCCGCAAACAACGCCGACGTTACCCTTAATTACGACGTGGCGTTTAATCTGATGACGGGCGCGTTCGAAGCGGGCACGGCGGATTACTGCACCATGTTCGAACCCACGGCTTCGGAATATCAGGCGGCGGGCAAAGGATACATCGTGGCTTCGGTGGGCGAAGCTTCGGGCGAAGTGCCCTACACATGCTTCTGCGCAAAAAATTCGTGGCTCGAAAAGAACGAAACCACGGCGAAAGGTTTGCTCCGCGCCGTTACGAAAGCCGTGAAATACGCCCTCGAAACGGAGGATAGCCGCCTTGCGGAACTTCTGAAGCCCTATTTCGACGGCACAAGCGAAACCGCCCTCGCCGCTTCGGTGAAGAGTTACAAAAAAATCGACGCCTGGATGAAGAACCCCGCCATGACGGAAGATTCTTTAAACCGCCTGCAGGACATCATTTCGGGCGCGGGCGAACTCACGCGGCGGGTAACGCTTGCCGAACTCACGAAAAACGATCTCGCCGAAGCCGTATATAAAGAGGTGTTCACGGCGTAAAAAAACGCCTGCGGCGGCAGAAAACACAAAGGACGATATACCGATGAAAGAAGTATTGAAATTCGAACGCGTTGAAATGCGTTACCATACGAAAAACGGCGAAACGGTGGCGGTAAAAGACCTTTCGTTTTCGGTGAAACAGGGCGAATTTCTCGCCGTGGTCGGTCCGTCCGGCTGCGGAAAAACCACCTTGTTATCGCTCGCCGCGGGGCTTTTGAAACCCTCGGCGGGCAAAATCGAAAACGGCGGCGTTACCTTCGGGTACATGTTGCAGAAAGACGAACTTTTCCCTTGGCGCACCATCGAAAAAAACGTATTTCTGCCGCTGGAAATCCAAAGGCGCAACACGCCCGAACGGCGGCAGAAAGTGCTATCTCTCGCGGAAAAATACGGCTTGAAAGATTTTCTGAAAAGCTTCCCGCGCGAACTTTCCGGCGGCATGCGCCAGCGCGCCGCGCTCATCCGCACCCTTGCCGCCGAGCCCGACGTGCTGCTTCTCGACGAGCCGTTTTCCGCCCTCGATTATCAGACGCGCCTGAACGTCTGCGACGACGTATACCGCATCATCAAAAGCGAAAAAAAGACGGCGGTTTTAATCACGCACGATATTTCCGAAGCCGTTTCCGTTGCCGACGACGCCATCGTGCTTTCCCGCCGTCCCGCCACGCTCGTAGCCGAATATGCCCTGCCTTTCGGCGAAGAAACGCCGTTGAAGCGCCGCGAAAACCCCGCGTTTTCCCTGTGGTTCGAACGGCTCTGGAAGGATTTGAACGTATGAAAAAAAACGTATACACCAAAGAACATTTATTATATTTAGCGTCCGTACGTCGCAAAAATATCGCCGTCATCTTCGCCCGCGCGCTGATTCTTTTCGCCCTGCTCGGCATATGGGAACTCGCCGCGCGTCTGAACTGGGTGAATCCGTTCGTAACCTCGTCGCCCTCGCGCGTAGCGAAAACGCTGGGCGAACTGTACCGCGCGGGCACGCTGTTTTATCATATCGGCGTAACGCTATCCGAAACGCTGATCGGCTTTTTCATCGCCGTCGCGGGCGGTTACGTTCTGGCGCTGCTGTTATGGTGGAGCGACGGCGTGCGCCGCACAGCCGAACCGTATCTCGTAGTCATCAACGCGCTGCCCAAAATCGCGCTGGGACCGCTCGTCATCATCTGGTTCGGCACCGGGAAAGAAGCGATTATCTGCATGACCGTGCTGGTGGGCATCATCGTAGCCACGATGAACATGCTGGGCGGATTTATGGAGACGGACGAAAACAAACTGCTGCTTCTCCGTTCGCTGGGCGCCGACAAAATGCAGATTCTGTTAAAACTCGTGGTGCCCTCGTCGCTGCCCGCGTTCATTTCCATGCTGAAAATCAGCGTGGGCATGGCGTGGATCGGCTCGATTATGGGCGAATACATCGTTTCGAAAGCGGGCATCGGCTATTTAATCGTGTACGGCGGGCAGGTTTTCAAACTCGATCTCGTCATGGCGTCGGTGTTCGTACTGTGCGTGCTTGCCGCGGGCATGTACGCCGTGGTGGCTACGCTTGAAAAAATCGTAGTGAAATCGCGGGAATCGTAAAAAAACGAATCGCCCTAAAAAACAACTGCACGCGCCCGAAGCATGTGCGCCCCGTAAGCGCAAAAAAACACAGCCGCGCCTATGCCCGCACGCAAACAAACAAGTACGCCCGCCAACACGCGCTTCTGAAATTTTTCAACGCAAAACCGCCGCCGGAACATTTCTCCGACGGCGGCTTATTTTACTCGTTTTTTAATTGTTTTATTCTGCAGCCTTTACGCCTTCGCAAACAGCAGGTGATTAAACAGCAACAGCCATACGAGATCTACCCAGCCGAAAATGATACCGAAAGGAATCGTAAGGATAGCGCAAATCAGCGTAGGCAGCGTGGGGCGCGACATATACGCCGACCAACGAACGCAAAGTTCCACCACCCAATTTACACCGGGAATCAGCATCAGAATAATCTGAATCAACATGTTCTGCTTATAAAACCATTTTGCCATAAAATCCTCCTCGCTCCGCGGGATTTTTTTCGTTTGTTCCCCGAAGCGTCTTTCTGTTTTTTATTATACCACAAGCCGTGTGTTTTGTCAAGGATTCGAAGTAGAAGATTTAGCCGAATGAAAATAAACTTGAACGGGCCTGAAAAGGCGGCAAATTATCGCTGCACTCTGCCCGCGCCGTCGCCGCCAGCAAGCGCCTCTATTTCCGCCTCGTCCGCCAGATTGACGTCGCCGTCTATCGTGTGTTTTATCGCCGCGGCAGCCACCGCGAAATCCAGCCGCTTCTGTACGTCCGCGTACTTGTTCGCCGCAAAAATATACCCCGCCGCAAACGCGTCGCCGCCGCCCACTCTGTCCACAATCGGGTGCAGTTCGTACCGCTTCGAAACGTAGTATTTCCCGCCCGCGAAACACGAAGCCGCATAGCCGTTGTCGTCTGCCGAGCGCGAAATCCGGTCGGTAAACACCACGCACGAAAGACGGAATTTTTCCGCCAGCGCGCGCATCGTTTCCTCTTCCGACTCGCATTGCAGCCCGTACACGTCCAGCGTCTGCGGCGCGTTGGAAATGAGTACGTCCACATACGGCGTGAGCTCTTTCATCGCCTCGCGGGCAGCCTCTTTCGTCCACAATTTCGCACGGTAATTCGGGTCGAACGAAACGGTCAGCCCCGCCTCTTTCGCCTTTTTTACGGCAATTTTGCAAAGCTTCAACGCGTTTTCGGAAATGCCCGCCGTAATGCCCGTAAAATGAAACCACGTGGCGCCGCGTAAAATTTCGTCCCAGTTAAAATCGGCTTCTTCCGCCTGCGCGATCGCCGAATCCGCGCGGTCGTATACCACTTTCGAAGCGCGCACCGAAGAGCCGCGTTCCAGATAGTAAACGCCCATCCGGTTGCCGCCGCGCGCGATATGCTCCGTACCCACGCCGAAGCTTTTCAGCACGGAAACCGCCCCGTCCGCCACCGCGTTTTGGGGCAGTTTCGTTACAAATTCCGCAGGTATGCCCAGCTGCGCAAGCGAACACGCCACATTGCTTTCCGCCCCGCCGTACGTCGCTTCGTACACGGGCGTTCTGCCGATGCGATTGTGATTTTGCGGCGTCAGCCGCAGCATAATTTCCCCGAACGTTACAACTTTCATCGTTTTTTACCTGTTATCCGTATTTTTTGATTTCAATGACGTCGAAAGGTTTCATCCCCTTTTCGGAACGCCTCCGCCGAACAACGCCGTTATTTGTTTTCAATCAAATGCCAGGCAAACCCGCAGATTTCTTCGTTCAGATAGGCAAAATAAATATGCCCCGATTCGTCGCGCTTGAACGACGATTCGTCAAACGTGAAGCCCGCCGCCCTGATTCTCGCCATCGCGCGTTCCGCGTTCGTGGTGCCTATCGCCACGTGCCCGCATCTGCCTCTGCCGCCGTTTTTCATCAGCTCCGCCTTATCTTCCGCAAACACGCTGACGGGCGTTTCGCGCGGTTCGAATCCGAACGCCTTTTTTAAGAGTTCCGCGCCCGCAAACGCCTCTTTGTCGCCCGCGCAGTTTATCCCGATATGCGCCACGGAATACCCCAGCATTTTTCTCGTCGCCTTTTCGCACAGCGCCGTAATCCCCGCGTAATCGCCGTTTTTCATCAGCGTTTCCGGCGTCAGCCAGCTGCCGCCGCAACACACGACTTTTTTAAACGCGAGATACCCGTTCAGGTTCTCCTCGTTGATTCCGCCCGTCGGCATAAAACTCATATCGCGATAAGGCGCGGAAAGCGCTTTGATCGCCGCCAGCCCGCCCGATTGTTCCGCCGGGAAAAATTTCACGAAGTCCAGCCCCGCTTCCATCGCCGCTTCTATCTGCGTCGCGCTCGATACCCCCGGCACGAACGGCACGCCCAGAGAAATGCAATGCGCCGCAACGCGTTGGTTAAAGCCGGGCGCCACGCAGAATTGCGCGCCCGCTTCGACGGCTTCGTCCGCCTGATCCTCGGTAAGCACCGTTCCCGCGCCCACCGTAAGTTCGGGGCGCGCCTTGCGCATCGCGGCAATCAGCTCCGCCGCACCCGCCGCGCGGAAAGTTACCTCCGCCGCGTACACGCCGCCCCGGTATAACGCGTCGGCAAGAGCCGCGCCGTCCGTGCCCGCAACGGGCTTGATGACGGGCACCAGCCCCGCTTCGTACAGTTTGTTTTTCACATTGTCCGAAATTTTCATTTCTTCTTCCTGCCTTTTTTGTTACGTATTTATTATATAACAAAAACGCGGAGCTTGTCAACCGCAAGCGCCGCGTTTTTCCGTAGATTCGTTCTGTTTTTTTGCTTTATTCGGTACGCAAAGCCACCACGGGGTCTTTCTTCGCCGCCGAGGACGCGGGAATCAGCCCGGAAATCAGCGTCAGCGCAACGCTTATCGCAATCATAAGCAGCCCTTGCCCGAAAGGCAGCGCCGCCAGCGAACCGACGCCCGTAAGACGTTTCAGCAGCCGATTGATCGGCAACGACAGCAGATACGTTACCGCTACGCCGAACGTTCCCGCAAACAAGCCGATTAAAAACGTTTCCGCGTTGAACAGATGGCGGATATCCTTCTTCCGCGCGCCAAGCGAACGCAACACGCCGATTTCTTTCGTGCGTTCCACCACGGAAACATATGTGATAATGCCTATCATCACCGAAGAAACAACCAGCGAAATGGCGGTGAAGGCAACCAGCACGTACGTTACCGCGTTCAGCATCGTCTGCACCATGCTCATCATCGTGCCCACCGTATCGGTATAAGTAACTTTCTGCGCCGTATCGTGCGAATCGTTCCACGCGTCAAGATAAGAAATCACCTTTGCTTTCGTATCGAAATCGGAAGGATAAACGGAAATCTTGCGCACTTTGTCGCTGCCGCTCAGCGCCTGCAACGCCTTATCTACGGAAACGTTGAAATATTTATCTTTCAAAAACGCGTCCAGCATGCCCGATTCCGCGGAACCTACTCCTGCGGACGGGAAATAATTTTTCATGATTTCGCCCGAAACATACGAATTGTTCAGATGCTGCGCCGGCGAGCGGTAAATATCCGTTTCCAGCCGCGCCAGCTTCTGCCCGTCGGGCGCGCCCGCGTTGTGTAAATCGATGAGTTCGTTCACGGAATCTTTGATGTTGCTCTTCTCGTTCACCCACTTCACGATTGCGGACTTTTTATTTTCTTCCACAAACTTTTTCGCCAGACTTTCCGTAACGTTCAGCCCTTTCTGCAAACACCCGTAATCCAGCCCGTCTTTCAGTTTAAGTATCCCTTTCACCGTCAGCTTCACGCCCGCGCCGTCCGCCGCGTCCAGATTTGCGTCCGCGCCCGTCCGCACGCCCGAATAGGTAAACGGATAGGTATCCGACGGGGCGTTTTCCTTATACACGGCGTCGTTGTAATAAAGCGTGTACCGCTTCGAAAGCAGGGTGGAATACGGAATCAGTTTGGAAGCTTCCGGATCCTTCCCGGCAACGGTTCCGCCTTCCGGCGCGTTATCGAAATAGGTTAAAAATTTCGTTTCTTCTATAAAGCCCAGCTGCGCCATCAGAAGATCTATCGCCGTGTTATCTCTGCCGATCACAAGCACGCATTCGTTTTCGTTTTCGGGAAATTCCCCCGCCACAAGGTTGTACTGCGAAAGCACGTATTCGCCGTAGCGCGCGTCGGAAAAATCGCTTGTTCCCGGCATTTTCGAAACCACCGCGCCCAGCATGTTCACCATGCCTGCCAGCTCTTTATACTGCTCCGCGGTCTTCGTCAGCTCGTCGGTATAAAACTGTTTCAGCGAGGAAAGCGAGCGGTATTCCGTATGCAGCTCCGCCTCCGTCGCGCCCACCTGTACGTCCGTAAAAAGATTGTCGGAAAACGATTCGCCGAAATCGTAACTCACGGCGTTATAAATTTTTTCGTCCATCGCCGCCACATAGGCAAGATATTCGTCCGAAATGTCGTTTTTCACCGTCATGCCGCCCGCAATCTTCGTTACGAACGAATCCACGTACACCTGATCGCCGATTTTCGATAAATCGGGCAAATCCTCCGCGCGCGTGCTCATGCCCGTCATCACCGCCGTAAAATCCACAGACGTTTCCGTTATCTGCAGCGGATAGCGCGAAAGCATGTTTTCTTCCGTCTTTCTGATGTATGAATTAAACCCGTTTGAAAGCGCCAGCACAAGGCATACGCTGATGATGCCGATGCTCCCCGCCACAGAAGTCAGCGTCGTCCGCCCTTTCTTCGTTTTAAGATTCCGCGCCGAAAGCCCCAGCGACGCCCAGAACGACATCGCCGCTTTTTCCCGCTTCTTTCCGCCTTGTTTTCTCTTCGCTTTCTTTTCCGCGCGGAACGCCGCCAGTTTCCGCGAAATTTCTTCGTCCGTCAGATTTTTCGCTTTCACCGCTTCCAACAGACCTTTCCGTTCCTCGTCCGCGTCGTACGGGTTGGAATCGGATACCACGCGCCCGTCGGAAAGCTGCACGATGCGCGAAGAATACTTTTCCGCCAGTTCCGGGTTGTGCGTAACCATAATCACCAGCCGTTCGCCCGCAATTTCGCGGATCAGTTCCATTATCTGTACGCTCGTCGCGCTGTCCAGCGCCCCCGTCGGCTCGTCGGCAAGCAATATTTCGGGACTGTTTACCAGCGCCCGCGCAATCGCCACGCGCTGCATCTGCCCGCCGGAAAGCTGGTTCGGTTTTTTGTTCATTTCCTTTTCCAGCCCCACCCGTTTCAGGGCTTCGGCGGCGCGTTTTTTCCGCTCCGCTTTCGATACGCCCGCAATCGTCAGCGCGATTTCCACGTTGCCGAGAATCGTCTGGTGCGGAATCAGATTGTACGATTGAAACACAAACCCGATGCGGTGGTTTCTGTACACGTCCCAGTCGCCGTCCGTAAAATTTTTCGTGGAAACGCCGCAGATTTCCAGATCGCCGGACGTATATTTATCCAGTCCGCCGATGATGTTTAAAAGCGTGGTCTTTCCGCACCCGGACTGCCCCAGAATCGACACGAATTCGTTCTTTCTGAAGTCCAGAGAAATCCCTTTCAGCGCGTGCACCGTATTGCCGGCGCCGCCGTAATCTTTTGTGATGTTTTTAAGTCGTAACATAGTTTCTCTCCGTTACTTAAGATTTCTTTTTCTGAAAAAAATCGTTTTGGCAAGGCGCCGCGCAAAACGTTTCGCTGCGCCGGTTTTTGCCGATGATTCCGCGCCGGGATGTTTTTGTACCCGCCGGCGACGGCTTTTCACATCGCCCGCAACCTTCCCGCGCAAACCGATTAACCTATGCTTCGGCGGTATCTTACGCCGTTATACGAAACAAAGCGAAGAGCTACTCTTCGCTTTGCCGGAAAAACCTGTTCATTCTCACGTGCCCGCAGACACGGCATTTACTTCGGAATTTATCTTACGTTTCTATAAACGGAATCGGAGAACTCTTCCACGAGTTTGATCATCTGATTCGCCTTGTCTACGCCGAAATCGTTGATGACCTTGTTTACCACTTCGCCCATCTTCTTTCTCTGCGCAAGATACATTTCTTTCGCCTTTCCGTCCAGCTCGATGTACGCGATTTTCTTATCCACGTCGTCGGGAACGCGCTTTACCAGCCCTTTCGCCGAAAGACGGTTTACCATCTGCGAAATCGCCGAGCGGGTAACGCCCACTTTATCCGCAAGTTCGGTGGAAATCAGGCGCTCGCCCTTCTTATCCGCCGCAACGATCTCTTCCAGCATTCTCATTTCGGAATTGTTGAAAGACTTCTTTCCTCTGACGAACACAACGTTCTGCATCGTGCGCGTCATGTTCTGAATTTTGCCTAAATACGTTTCTCCGGTCATAGTTATACCTCCCGCTCCGGTCCTGATTTTTTTGTCGAATCGACAAGGACACCTTTATTATACGCCGATTTCAGAAATTGTCAACAAAAATATAATAGCTTTTGTATGATTTCACGATATTTTCATTTTTCACCGTTTTTTTTAGACAATTTGCCTAAAAAAGCCCCAAAATCCGCGTTTTTTCGGCTTTAAAACTTTTCAAAATGTTTTTTTAACCGATACGATTTTGCTTGAATACCCGATAAAAAACTGCTTGCAAAAACGCCAGAACGCCGCTTCTTTTTCCCGCCATGCCGTCCGTTCAAAATGCTTGTCAAATCAAAAAAAGCATGCTATAATATAGTTATCGGTTATAATTTTACGTTGCGCGGACGCGCCGCTTAAATATTCGCGGAAAATAAAAAACTTTCCCCTGTATTACGAAGCATGCGCAATACGATCCCGCGCCGCCCGAAAGGAAAATTTATGTCTGCTCTTAACGAATTTCTCGAAACGTCTTACACCGCATATCATGCCGTAAAAAACACGGCGGAATACCTCATCGCCAACGGCTTTTCTCTCCTTTCCGAAGGCGAAGACTGGAACGTGGAAGAAGGCGGAAAATACTTTGTAACGCGCGGCGGCAGCTCGCTCATCGCGTTTTCCGTAGGCGCGCTCGATAACGGACTCGCTTTCAGAATTGCGGCTTCGCACGCCGATTCTCCCGCGCTGAAACTGAAAGACAACGCCGTATTCGCCACGGGCGCATACGAAAAGCTCAACGCCGAATGTTACGGCGGCGGCATCTGGTATTCTTTCTTCGATCGTCCCTTAAAAATCGCGGGAAGAATCGTGGAAAGCGAAAAGGGCGTTCTTCGTTCCCGCGTGGTGGAATCCGATTACTTCGTAACTATCCCCTCCGTCGCCGTGCACCAGAACCGCGGCGTAAACGAGGGCTTCGCCGTCAACGCGCAGACGGATCTCTGCCCGCTTTACTCCCTCGCGCGGCAGGGCGGCGATCTCGTTTCCTCGTTTTCCTCCGCGCCCGTGGCGGCGTACGATCTCTACCTCGTCAACGCGCAGTCGCCGTACGTTTTCGGCAGAAACGGAGAATTTCTCGCTTCCCCCCGCGTCGATAACTTAACCAGCGTTTTTGCCTCGGTAGAAGCGCTTACAAGCGTGCGCGCGGCAAGCGGCGTTTGCGTAGCGGCTATTTTCGATAACGAAGAAGTGGGCAGCCGCACGCTGGAGGGCGCCGGCGGCGACTTTCTCGAACGCACGCTGCGCCGATTGACAAGCGCGCTGAAATTCGACGACGACGAATATTACAAAGCGCTGCACTCCTCGTTTCTGCTTTCGGCGGATAACGCGCACGCGCTGCACCCCAACCATCCCGAAAAATGCGACCCCACCAACCGCCCCGTTGCGGGCGGCGGCGTTGTGATTAAATTCCACGCGGATAAAGCGTACACCACCTGCGCGCTTTCCGCCGCGGCAATCGAAGAAATTTTCAGAAACGCGGACGTGCCTTTCCAGAAATTTTATAACCGCTCGGACATACGCAGCGGCAGCACGCTCGGCTCCATCTCCCTTTCCAAAGTCAGCCTGTTAAGCGCGGATATCGGCATCGCACAGTTTGCGATGCACTCCGCCTGCGAAAGTTTCGCCATCGCGGACTACGCCTCCATGCGTTCGGGCATCCGCGCGTTTTTCGCTTCGTCCATACAGGTATCGGGCGATGATATCATCATCGGCTGAATAACTTTCGCTCTCCCTTTTGAAACTCCCCTCGTCGGGTTGCGGCAAAAGCAATCCCGGCAAGGGAAGCTGCGACTTCCGGCGCCGATAGAGGTCAGATTAAAAAAACGACGGATGAAAGCCCTCTTGAAAACGCAACAATGTTTTTTACACCCCCACCTCAAAAGCGCAGCCGTCCGATACAAAGATTTTACATAGGCAACAAAGCACAAATATCTATTAACCCCCCCGACTGCGCACTTACAGTCGGGGTTTTCCGTCGCAAAATATCAACGCTCTTTTTATTACGACAATCTACTATTGCATTATATCGTTTTCAGGCAGGTTTTCGGCGATTTCTCGTTAAAACCCGCACCTGTTTCCGTCTGTGCTTAACTTTATCTGCCGATCCTTCTGAATACCGGGATTGCCGTTATCGGCGTATCGACCGGATAGACGCCTTTACGGTAACTATTCCCCGCCGAATCTTCCCATATTCCGTCGGGAATCACTACCTGTCTTGTACTCATACCTTTTTTCAACTGCGGGGCGACCAGAATGTCTTCGCCCAGCAAAAATTCGTCGTTCACCATAGTATAACCGCTATGAGGATAAGCATATTCGAGATTTCTCATCATAGGCTCGCCCGAAGCGGCGCAACGCTTTGCCGTCTGTATGATATACTCCGACAGATCGCCGTGCAATCCGACCGCATCAAGACAAATTTTCTGATTTTTTTCGGATAAAACTTTCCACGGCGCACGCGAAAACTGCATCATGGGGAACATTGCCGCCACCTGACAATAACGCACGAACAATTCTTCGTCGAAAACAAATCCGTCGCGATGAAAATCCGGAACCATTCCGCCGCCGATCATATCGGGGCAAAGATATTGATAACCGCATAAACCCATCGCGATTCCGTCGGGGACCAAAGTATTCAACCCGTCGTCATGCCAGGAATGATTTTTATCCCGCAGACGATTGACAACGGGAAGCCACCCCGCGTTAAATCCGGCGCGCAATTCGTTAAACGAGTATTTTGCGCCGATTTCAGCCCATATTTTCGCCTGCGTCGAACGATCCGAACCATCGAAAAACACAAAGTCATCGTCATAATACTCGGGGTCTGCGGCGTCGAATTTAAAACCGTCTATACCGAAATCGTCCATCAAAGCGGAAGCCTGCTTTTCAAACCACGCCGTTGCTGCCGGATTCGTCAGATCGAGTACCGCGCTGTATCCGTTCCACCAATGAGAAATCGCGGTTGTTCCGTCCGATTTTTTTACAAGCGCGCCGAGTTTTTCCATTTCGCGGAAAACCGCCGTATCGGGACTGACGAACGGACAACACCAAAGCATGACCTTAAAACCCGAACGATGCAATTTATCTATCATTGCTTTCGGATCGGGAAAAGACGCGGCATTGAACTTCCAGTCTCCGTATGCCCTGCACCAGCAATCGTCGATCATTAAAACTCCTGCCGGATAGCCGTGTGAAAGTATCCGATCGGCGTATTCAAGCACTTTATCCTGCGTGCAATCCCATTCCATTTCTATCCATGTATTATATTGCGGACTCGAAAACATGATCTCGGGAGGAATCGTATTCTTCCCCGCAGGAGCGAATTTTTTACACATCGCCATATATGCGCTTTTCAGCGTATCGCCGTTGCGTTCCACTAAGATATCGTCCCCTTCGACTTCGATATGGTCGGAAAAGAATTCATATTTAAACGGTTTTTCCGAATAAACCGCTCTTCCTCTATCCGACAATAAAAACGAGGACGCCTGATTTCCTGCGTGCCACACGCGCAGGTCGCGCGAAAAACCTGCGGAATACGGCATAAAAATGCCGTCGTTTACCGTTCCGCCGAAAAAATGTTCTTCTTCAAGATAATCGATTGTTAACTTCATATTCTTCCTCAATACCGTGAAAACTGCTTCTCGTCAGGCAATTCTATTTCCAGTTTTTCCTGTAACCTGATATCCGCACTGCTTGCGCCGACCGATATCGTAAAAGTTCCGTTTTCCACATAGAATTCATTTAAAACGGGGCTGAAATAAGCAAAATCTCTTTCGGTAAGATGGAACCCGAACGTACACGTTTCGCCGACTTCGAGGTGTTTTTTCCCGAAAGCGACAAGTTCTTTTCTCGGACGCGTTACCATACTCGCGTCATCGGAAATATACACCTGCACGATTTCCGCAGCCGCATGCCGACCGACGTTTTGTACGGAAAAAGAGATATAATAATCCGTTTCGCCAAGTTTTTTCACCTGCATATCTCCGTATCGGAACGTTGTATATGACAGACCGTGGCCGAACGGATAGGCAGGCGCAATCCCGTTGTATTCGTAATACTTATATCCGACGAGAACCCCCTCCGGATATCTTTCCGTATAGCCGTTGCCGCGCCGCTCTGCCGTAGCCGTATCTTCAAGGCATTTCGGAAAAGTTTCGGCAAGTTTTCCGCATGGCGAAACTCTCCCCGAAATCAGATCGGCCGCCGCTTCGTTTGCTCCTTCGCCGCAATACCCCATATAGAGTATTGCTTTTACCTTCCCTTCGAACGCGGAAACGTCGACGGCGGAGCCTGCGTAAATAACCACTATCACATTCGGGTTTACCTGCGCGACGTCGAGAATAAGATCTTCCGCCGCGGGATTCAGTTTCAACGAAAAACGATCGGTTTCCTCTTTCTCCGTAAGCCACGTATTCCCCACGCACACCACGGCGCAATCGTTTTTTGCCGCCGTTTCCACGGCGTAACGAATTCCGAACGGCGTGAGAAGATTATATCTGATCATATAACCTAAGGCAAAATCCGCGTTAAAACCGAGCCGATTCAGGCAATCGCATAACGATTGAGCCGCCTTGGCGTTTACTCTGGACGATCCGCCGCCCTGAAATTCGGGATTTTCCGCAAAACCGCCGATCACGGCGATTCGCTTATCTCTGCATACGGGCAGGATATCGTCGTCGTTCTTCAGAAGTACGGCGCTTTCCTCGGCGGCGCGAACCGCAAGTTCATGCTTCTGTTCCTCCGTCATCGTAACCCTTCTCCGGGAAACCGCAGAACGATATTTTTCGGCAAGTTCGCGAAGTTTTCCGACGCTCCTGTCAAGATCGTCTTCGCCGATCAGTCCTTTTTCATACCAATCCGTAAGTTGTTTTTCGTAATCGGCATTATACGGCATCGCAAGATCGATGCCCGCTTTCAGCGACTTCGCGCGATGTTTTACCGCGCCCCAATCGGAAACGATTACCCCGTCAAAACCGAGTTCGTTGCGAAGAATATCGTTTAAAAGGTGCTTGTTTTCGGAAGCGTAAACGCCGTTTACGGGATTATAACTGCACATCACCGTCCAGGGCTTTGCATTCAACGCGATTTCAAACGCGCGGCAATCTGCTCGCCGTCTTTCTCTTCGGTTACAAAACGCAACCCGTGAGGGCCGTCGGAAACTCTGAGCGACGGAAGTCCGCATACTTCCGCCGTAGACCAATTATCCCGCCCCGTTACCGCAATTATTTTTTCATTGATTGAATTTTTCATAAATATCGTTATAAACTCCTGCCGTCCAGCCTAACATCTCCGTTTCCGTATACTCGTTCGCCGTGGCTTTTCCGCCGTTTACCGCGTCGTATTTTTCCCACAGCTTTCCCGTATTCGCAAAGCAATCTTCCACGGTAAAAAGATATTTCTTTCCTATCCGCTCGGCTTCTTCAGGCGCGCCGACTGCTTTAAGCGCGTAAAACGCGAACCATACAAGCGGAGCCCACATGTTAGGATATCCCCATTGCCCGGCGAAATTCTCGTCTGTTTTTTCGCAAGCCGCAACACCGTAAGGATATTCCAATTTTTTCAGAATCCGCAATAAAACGTCTTTATCGTTACTTATCCCCGCCCAGAACGGAAGCATGTCCGCAACGGACGTAACGCAACCGAATTGTCCTCCGGGAACAGCGTCGGTAAGTTTTTGCCCGTCGAAACAAAAACGATACATCGTTTCTTTCCGTCTTTCGGCGGCGGCAATATATCCGGCACGTTTTGTTTTTTCGCCGTACCTTGCAAGCGTCGTTTCGGTACGGTATAACAGGCTGTTAAGATCGACGGCGGCGAATTCGCTGCAACGGAAATCGAATCTCGGTGAAAAATCCCACCCCGATTCGCATTCGGCAAGAATATTATTTCCTATTGCTTCTCTGTCGGCGTTTTCGAATTTACGTTTCAGCCGCACTTCGGCTTCGTCCGCCATGAATATTTTCGTCTTAGCGTCTGCGGAATTGCCGTAATGATTCAAACCGCACGGTAAAACGCGTTCTTTCATCCAGTAATCGTATTCTCGTTCCATAGCGGATAAAAGAATCGCGGCATTTTCGCCGTCGATATACGGAAGCAGATCGCAGACCATAATACCGAACACGGGCGGCTGCGTGCGATTGAGCATTCCCGTAACCGCGGCGTTGGGCATATATCCGTACTTTTGTATCAAAAACGCCATATCGAGAGCGTTACGGAGTGCGGCTTCGATTTTTTTATCGGCGAGCAGCCCTTTATTGATAAAACAAGTATCCCAATAATAAAACTCGTCGAAAATTCCTTCCGCGCAAGGCGAGTTATAAGGATACGGCAACGGAATTCCGTCCGCGCGGTGTCCTTTTTTTCTTAAACTTTTTTCCCAGCTATTGCTGATATATTCCCGAACAGTCATAGTATCTCCCGAAAAACAGCGGACTTAGCATATCGTTAAGTCCGCCGCCGTTATCATTTACTTTCAGAAAAGCGAAACGTCTGTTATTTCGATTTCGATTTTTTCTCCCGCAGTAGCGTATCTATTCAGGAAAAGCATAACCGAACCGTAGGAAGCGGCAAGTTTTGCGCTTTCGACGTTTATCGTCAATTCGGCTACCCCGTCATTATCAAACTCGAGATCCGCTTCGTAAGCCGTTCCGGACGCTCCGTCTACCTTAAAAAGTACTTTTTCAAGATTTCCGCTGACGCGACGCACTTTAATGTGCAACTTGGTAGCTTCTATGGTAGCGGTATTGAAGTTAAAGAGATACGTATTCCACATATTCTTCTCATCCACGAGTCCGGTAAATCCGATTTTTACGGATTTGTCCTTATTTATCGTTGCGGTATAAAAATCTTTCGTTTCATTCCATTGGTTATTGCCATGCCCCGTTATCCCGCGGAAGGTTTCCGCTTCTTCCTGCGAAGGCGCCTTAACGGTAAACGTAAACTCTTTCCATGCAGAAACGCCCGCGCTGTTTTTGCTGCGAATCTTTGCGGTATGCGGGCCTACGGCAAACGCTTTTTCTTCTGTGGGTTTATACGCACGGCACATCATCGGAGCGTCGCCCGAAGAACGCGTACGTTTCGTAAGGTCGGTAATTGCGCTTCCGTCCACTTCCAATTCGTATTCCGAAGCAGCAAAAACACGTTCCCAATAAACGACGCCGTCTTTCACTTCGGCGTAACCGGGCGCTTCGGGAGCCTGTTTTTCGCCCGCTACCATGGCAATCTTAGTGAACTTGATTTCGGTTTCCCCTTTTGTTTCGTCGGTCGTGCCTTCCAACGGACAAGGATTATTCAATTCGAGGTATACGGCTTTCCAGCTTCCTTCTCCGTCGAGATCCACGTCGGTTGTATTCAGACGAACCGTATTTTTTCCGGCTTGAACGGCATAACGCTGATACTGTTTGAAACTGCTTTCGCCGCCGAATTCAAACTGCATGACGGGCAAACTTCCTTTCGTAACTTCGAAATCGAGCTCGAAACTCGTTGCCGCCATGGCTGTGTCATACCAAAGGACAAGGCTTGTCCAGGCGTTCGTCATTTTGCTTCTGTCGTAAGATACCACAAACGCATTGTCATCGCTGCCGTTCACGGCGTAATTGATTTCTCCGTTATAAGTGTTGTTCTCGATTTTGTTGATTCCGGACACGACGTTTTTGCTGAGGCGATAACCGGAAACCACAACGACGCATTCGCTTTCGAATTTTCCGTCTTTCGTCGTCGCGGTTATCTTACACGTACCTTCGTTTACACCCGTTACGTTACCGTTTTCATCTACCGTAGCCACGCCGGCATCGCTTGTTTTCCACTTCACTTCGGCACTGCTTGCCGAAAGTTTTTCGCTTCTGCCCGCATCCAGGCTAAGTTTCTCTTTATCGAGCGTGATCGATGAAGAAGTCGGTCCGTCCGGTTCAATCTGAGATACACTGCATCCGGCCGCAAAGACCGACGTTGCCGACAATGCGAGCGACAGTGCGAGCGCTAAAAGTTTGCCTTTTTTGTTCATATTAGTTTTCCTCCAAATATATATATTTAATTAAGGCCTCATTGATTAAACGGAAAATC
>ENA-UOOA01002813-UOOA01002813.1-human-gut-metagenome-genome-assembly--contig:-P61old-NODE-2813-length-23321-cov-8.766698_pt1 | contig 23321 bp, 22 predicted proteins | sample MGYA00242467_ERZ724014 | MGnify/ENA metagenome assembly ERZ724014 | reverse complement strand
AACGCCACGTTGTCGGGCACGCGCAACGCCCCGCGCTGGACGGGCACGCTGGCGGCGGATGAGCTGGCCGTGCGCTCGCTCATCGATGGCGTGGACCTGCAAGGCGGCCGCCTGCGGGCCAACCTGCGCGGCAACCAGCTGGATCTGACCGAATTCCAGCTGCAAGGCGGGCGCGGCAGCAAGGCCCGCATTGCCGGGCAAAGCGGAAACCGCACCCAGGCCCCCACGGACCGGGGCAGCCTCTCGGCCACGGGCCGCCTGACCTGGAGCGACGCCGACACCGCCAACGGCACCCCACCGCGCATTGCCATGGACCTGCAAGCCCAGGCCCAGGCGCTGCAGGTGCTGGTGCGGGCCGACAGGCAGGTGAGCGTATCGGGCAACCTGCGGGCGCAGCTGCAAGAAGGCCAGTTCAGCCTGACCGGCAAACTCACCACCGACCGCGCCACCATCATCCTGCCCGACGAAACTGCCCCCACGCTGGACTCTGACGTGGTCATCCGCTCTGCCGCGCGCGACCGCGAAGCCCAGGCCCGCGCCCAGGCCACCGCCCAAGCCCACCAAAAGGCCGAGCAAGCGCCCCAGCTGGTGCCCGCCAAGCCAACGGTCATCGCCATCACGCTGAACCTGGGCAACGACTTTGCCCTGCAGGGCCGGGGCATCACCACCCGGCTCACCGGCGAGGTGGATGTGCGCAGCGCCGCCACCGCAGGCGCCCCACCCCGCGTGACGGGCGAGGTGCGCACCGAAGAGGGACGCTACCGCGCCTGGGGCCAGATGCTGGACGTGGAGACCGGGTTGATCCGCTTCAACGGGCCGTACAACAACCCTTCGCTCGACATCCTGGCGCTGCGCCCCAACATCAGTGTGCGGGCGGGGGTGCAGGTCAGCGGCTCAGCCCTGGCGCCGCGCGTGCGCCTGTATTCCGACCCCGAGCTGCCCGACGCTGAAAAACTCGCCTGGGTGGTGCTGGGCCGCGATGCCACCGCCGGCGGTGCCCAGGCCGCCGTGCTGCAACAAGCCGCCCTGGTTCTGCTGGGCCGCCGCGGGCAATCGCCCACCGGCAACCTCGCCAGCCGCGTGGGTCTGGACGAAATCGGCTTCAAAGGCGCGGCCCCCGGCGAAGACGCCAACACCGCCGCCCTCACCTTCGGCAAGCGCATTTCCAAAGACCTGTACCTGACGTACGAACGCACGCTGTCGGGCACCCTGGGCGCGCTCTACATCTTCTACGACCTCTCGCGCAACCTCACCCTGCGGGGCCAGGCGGGCAGCAACAGCGCGGTGGATCTGATCTACACGATGAAGTACGACTGAGAACCTGTTCCAAGCCCTGCCACCCCCGCCCGCAGCCTCTACAATCCCGCCCTGTCTCCTCGTAGTTCAATGGATAGAACGAGTGCCTCCTAAGCGCTAGATACAGGTTCGATTCCTGTCGAGGGGACCATCTTCACACAAGCCCAATTGGCCTCCAGCGCTTGACGGATAAGCGCCACTAGCTACGAAATATGTAGCAAACACCCATCCCATCAAGCAGGCTGCGCCTGCACTGCAGGCAGCCTGCGCGCCGTTGCGGCGCTGCCCATGGATGCGGCCACGATGCAGCCAATGGCGAGCCACTGCACGGTGTCCAGCCGCTCGCCCAGCAACACCAGGGCCAGCAGGGCGGCGACGGCGGGCTCCATGCTGATCATGATGCCGAAGGCCTCTTTGGGCAGGCGCTTCAGGGCCATCATCTCCAGCGAGATGGGCAGCGCGCTGGAGATGGCCGCCACAGCCACCCCCACCAGCAGCACCGAGGGCGACAGCAGCGCAGCGCCTGCGTGGGCCACGCCCACCGGCACCACCACCAGCGCCGCCACCAGCAGGCCCAGCGACACCGACTGCCCGGCATGCAGGTGCCCGGCCCGTTTGCCAAACACGATGTACAGCGCCCAGAACACGGCCGCCCCCACGGCATACAGCACGCCCAACGGGTCCAGCGTGCTGCCACTGAGCCCCAGCGGCAGCAGCAGGGCCAGGCCCGCGATGGCGAGAGCCACCCACACAAAATCCACGGCGCGACGCGATGACCAGATCGCCACGGCCAGCGGCCCCGCAAACTCGATGGCCACCGCCAGGCCAAAAGGCAGAGTCTGGAGTGAGAGGTAGAACATGAGGTTCATCGCGCCCAGCGCCGCGCCATACAGCACCACCGCTTGGGCATCGGCCCGCGACAGGCGCCAGCGCCAGGGGCGCCACAACATCAGCATCAACAGCGCCGACAACCCCACCCGCACGGCGGTGGTGCCCTGCGCGCCCACCACCGGGAACAGTGCCTGCTTGGCCCACGAGGTGCCCACCCCCAGGGCGGTGACGGAGCCAAGGACAGCGAGAAAGGGAACAAACCGTTGAAAGGGGGATGCGCTCATTGGCAAAAATGTAGTGCGTTTGGCAGGCGCTGGGGCGGGCTGACCATGCCAGCACCGAGAAGGTGGGTGCAGTGATGCGCGGCCGGGGCGGGCACTACAAGGCTTATTGGCCTCTAGCCCTTTATCAGAAAGCGGCAGCAGCTATTTATTTGATAGCAAACTACCCAGACACCACTCAAGGACCCGTGAACCGGTACACGATGCTGCCGCGCACCACGTCGCCCGGCAGCCACCAACGTACCGGGAAGGCCAGGTGGTTGGGCGCATCGGGGTACTCCATGGGCTCCAGGCAGATGCCATCGCCTGGCTGCCACAGCCAGGTGCCCTGCCCTGGCCCACGGCCCAGGTCGCGGGCCGGGTCGCCTTTGAGGCCGTGGCCTGCGTACACCTGCACGCCGGGGGCGGTGCTCCACACCTGCATGGCGCGGCCCGAGGCGGGGTCAGTCAGCTGCGCGGCCAGGCGCAAACCAGAGGTGGCGGCGGGGGCTGCAGAGGCTGGGGAGGCATCGTCCAGCACCAGGTAGTGGTCCAGCCCACCGGCCCGTGCCAACTGCTCATGCGGCGTGGCCGTGGCATCGGCCACGCTGCGCGGCTCGCGAAAGTCGAACGGCGTGCCCTGCACCGAATCGACGGTGCCCGTGGGGCACACATCGGGGGCCAGCGGCACGTAGCGGCTGGCGGGCACCTGCAGCGTGTGGCCCAGGGTGCCGCCCGCACCAGCCAGGTTGAAGAAGGCGTGGCCTGTGGGGTTGAACACGGTGGCGGCGTCGGCCACCTCGGCCATCCAGTCCATGTGCAGCGCGTTGTCAGGGGTGACCTGCAGGTGCAGCGTCAGGCGCACGGTGCCGGGCACGCCATCGTCTTCGGTGCGGAAGGTGTGGGTGAGCACCATGGCGTCGGGCTGCACTTCGGTGACGCCGAACACCTGAAAGCGGCTGCCCTGCGGCCCGCCGTGGTGGTGGTGTGGGCCGCTGTTGGTAGGCAACTGCAGCGTGCAGCCACCGGGCACATGCAACTGCCCCGCGCGCAGGCGCCCTGCCCAACGGCCAATGAAGGCGCCCATGGAGAGTTGCCCCTCAAGGTAGCCCTGCAAGGAGTCGTAACCCAGGGCCACATCTACCAGCCCACCCTGCCCGTCTGGCACGGCCACTTGCACCAGGCGCGCACCATAGTTGCTCACCGCCACCTGCAAGCCACCCGCACCGCGCAGGGTGTATAGATCGGTGCGCTGGCCGTGCAGCTCTTGTTGAAACGCTTCGCGTGAAAGTGTGTAAGCCATGTGCCCGAGTTTAGAGCGACCAACAAAACGCAGCGCAGCGGCCCTGGCTAGGCGTTTCGCCGCAGGCAGTACAAACAGTACGACAAGGCGAAACAACGACGCCAGGGGCGTTTTGTTCGCCGCTCTTATTTGGCTGGCGTGGCAGAGGGGGCGGATTCCTTGGGGGCCGGGGCATCGCGCGTGACCAGCCAGATGCCTACGCACACCAGCACCAGGGCGAGCAGGTTCTTCCACTCCAGCAGCGCCTCGCCCAGGTCAGCAATGACCGACAGCCGCACGGTGGTGCAATATGCTTTCAGGCGGGTGCGCAGCTTGCGCCACAAGCCACCGGCAGCGCCAGTGAGCAGGATACGGTTGCATCGGATCGGCGTCGGGTGACTGGGCATGGTAATTCGGTAGGTTCTTGGTACAGTGGCAACGCAGGACAGTTGAATGCCATCAGTTGTCATACAACAAATGCAACACAGAACGACGAATCGACATAGGGATCACACCGAGAAATGAACACAGAAACCACTCTCCGCCGCAAACCCCGCACGTTGGCCCTGGAGCTGGTGGATTCCCTGGGCGACCGCATTCGTGATGGGCGCCTGGCCGTGGGCGACAAGCTGCCCACCGAGGCGGCCATCATGGCCGAGTTCGACGTCAGCCGCACCGTGGTGCGCGAGGCGATTTCCAAGCTGCAGGCCTCGGGGCTGGTCGAAACCCGCCACGGCATTGGCACGTTTGTGCTGGGCATGGGACAAAACCCCGGCTTCAAGATCACCCCCGAGCAATTCAGCACCCTGCGCGACGTGATTGCCGTGCTGGAGCTGCGCATTGGCGTGGAGACCGAAGCCGCCGCCCTGGCCGCGCAACGCCGCACCGACGCCAACCTCGCCACCATGCGCCAGGCACTGAACGCGGTGGCTCAAGCCGTGGACGAAGGCCGGGATGCCGTGGCGGCCGACTTCCAGTTCCATCTGGAGATTGCGCGCGCCACCCAGAACAGCCATTTCACCGAGCTGATGAGCACACTGGGCAGCATGATCATTCCGCGCGCACGCCTGCAAAGCAGCGAAGACCAGACCGATGAGCGCCGGCAGTACCTGCGCCGCGTCAATGGCGAGCACGAGAACATTTTTGACGCCATCGTGGGGCAAGACCCCGACGCCGCCCGCGCGGCCATGCGCACCCACCTGGCCAACAGCCGCGAGCGCCGCCGCCGCGCTCAGGCAGAAGCCAGCTGATCCACCCAGGCCACATTCGCCCAGTGAAGAGCGGATGTGGCATGCGTGTTAACCCGTACGCTTTTTTTTGATTCATGTTGTACGATGACATACAACATGAATCACTCGTGTTCCTGGTGCCCGGCCTTGACGGGCTGGAAGCAGGACTCTTCCACTTTTCTCACCCAACGGAGCCTGAACATGTCCCCACAAGACCTCAAAAGCGTATTGCAAGCCGGCTTGCTGTCCTTTCCTCTGACCGACTTCGACAGCGAACTGCGCTTTGCTCCCAAGCCTTATGCCGATCGCCTGGAATGGCTGCAGCCCTACGGCGCATCGGCACTGTTTGCCGCAGGTGGCACGGGTGAGTTCTTCTCGCTGGAGCCCGGCGAATACAGCGAAGTGATCAAGGTCGCCCTGGCCACCTGCAAGAACCGCACGCCCATCATTGCGGGCGCTGGCGGTGGCACCACACTGGCCATCAAGTACGCACAAGAGGCTGAGCGCCTGGGCGCCCAGGGCATTTTGCTGCTACCCCACTACCTGACCGAAGCCAGCCAGGAAGGCCTGATCGCCCACGTGCAAGCCGTGTGCAAGAGCGTGAAGTTTGGCGTAGTGGTCTACAACCGTGGCGGCTGCCGCCTGACGCCCGCCAGCCTGCAAGTGCTGGCCGACAGCTGCCCCAACCTGATCGGCTTCAAGGACGGCTTTGGCGATATCGAGAAGTTCGTCAGCATCCGCCAGACCTTGGGCGACCGCTTCGCCTACCTGGGCGGCCTGCCCACGGCTGAGCTGTTTGCCGGTGCCTACAAGGCCATGGGCTGCCCCGTGTACTCGTCGGCCGTGTTCAATTTCATCCCCAAGACGGCGATGGAGTTCTACAACGCCCATGCTGCCAACGACACCGAAACCTGCAACCGCCTGATCCGCGACTTCTTCATTCCCTACATCGCGCTGCGCAACCAGGGTGAAGGCTACGCCGTGTCGATCGTGAAGGCCGGCGCCACCATCAGCGGCCACAGCGCAGGCCCTGTGCGCCCACCCCTGTCGGACCTGAAGCCCGAGGAATTCGAGCAACTGCGCGCTCTGATGGCTCCCCTGGGCCCACAGTAAGCAGCCCACGCAGAACGCATAACCACAAAAAGGCGCACGAACTTGCCCGCAGGTTTCAAGCGCCATTCCGGCCCCAGCCCTCTGGGGCTTTCTGCTTTCCCAACCACCATCCTGAGGAGACACCCATGAACCCCTTCCATTCCCGCTGGACGCTGCACTGCGCACAAGGCGTAACCCTGGCCGCTGCGCTGGTCACCGCGCCCCTGGCGGCACACGCCCAGGCCTCTGCCGAAGAGCAAGCCGTGGCTTCGGTGGTAGAAAAGCTGCGCGTTGCCATGGTGGACCCTGACCAGGCCACACTCGCCAGCGTGACCAGCCCCTTGCTCAGCTACGGGCACTCTGGCGGCAAGGTAGACACGCAGGCGAGCTCATCGGCGCGCTGATGGACAAGTCTTCGGACTTTGTTTCCATCTCCCTGTCCGACCAGACCATCAGCATCTCTGGCAACGTGGCCGTGGTGCGCCACACCCTGGCCGGCGCCACCAATGACCGCGGCACCCCCGGCAACGTCACCATCAAGGTGCTGACCATCTGGCAAAAAGATGGCGGCCAATGGCGCCTGCTGGCCCGCCAGGCCGTGCGCCCCGCCTGACGCGCCCCTCCCTACCCTCGTACTGAACCCTCCCCATGCACACCTTGCACCGCATCCTCCAGGCAGGCAAATTGGTACCCGCGCTGGAACAAGCCTTGCACGCCCGCTACAGCGTGCACCGCCTGGCAGATGAACCCGATCCAGCGGCCTTTCTGGCCGAGCACGGGGCGCAATTTGATGCGGTGGTGACCAGTGCAGCCATTGGCTTGCCCGCGCAGCACCTGGCGGCACTGCCCTCGGTCAAGGTGATCTCCAGCTTTGGGGTGGGCCTGGACAAGGTGCCGGTCGAAGAAGCCAAGGCCCGGAGCATTGCCGTGGGTTACACCCCTGATGTGCTTAACGACTGCGTGGCCGATACGGCCTTTGCGCTGTTGCTGGACGTGGCCCGCCGCACGGCCGAGGCCGACCGCTTTGTGCGCGCTGGGCAATGGGCCCGCCTGGGTGGCAACAGCTTCGGGCTGGGCCGCAAGGTCAGCGGCGCCCGCATGGGCGTGGCGGGGCTGGGCCGCATTGGGCGGACCATCGCGCGCCGCGGCCTGGGCTTTGATATGGAGGTGCGCTACCACACGCGTCGCCCGGTGGCTGGTGTGCCCTGGGCGCACGAGCCCTCCCTGACGGAGCTGGCCACCTGGTGCGATTTCCTGGTCGTCATCACGTCCGGTGTTCCATCCACGCGCCATCTCATCAACGAAGAAGTGCTCAACGCACTGGGGCCCCGGGGCTTCCTCATCAACGTGGCGCGTGGCACCGTGGTCGATGAAGCCGCGCTGATTCGCGCCCTGCAAGACGGGCGCATCGCCGGTGCCGGGCTCGATGTGTTCGAGAGCGAGCCCCAGGTGCCTGACGCCCTGACGGGCATGGACAACGTGGTGCTGCTGCCGCACATTGCCAGCGCCACCCACGAAACCCGCCAGGCCATGGGCCAGCGGGTGATGGACAACCTGGAAGCGTTTGAACGCAAGGGGCAGCTGATCTCAGCCGCTTACTGAACACCCCCCTTTTTCTCTTTGCAAACCACTCACATGACCATGAAACACAACCTCATCGGCGGCCAATGGATCGAAGGCGTCCGCACCTACCAGAACACCAACCCCTCTGACACGCGCGACGTGATCGGCGACTACGCGGTGGCCAGCCGCGAGCAGGCACTCGAGGCCGTGGCAGCCGCCCACGCCGCCTTCCCGGCCTGGAGCCTGTCCACCCCCCAGCAGCGCTTTGACATCCTGGACGCCGTGGGCAACGAAATCATTGCCCGCAAGGCCGAGCTGGGCGACCTGCTGGCCCGCGAAGAAGGCAAAACCCTGCCCGAAGCCATCGGCGAAGTGGGCCGCGCTGCCGCCATCTTCAAGTTCTTTGCTGGCGAAGCCCTGCGCCCCGGTGGCGAAGTGTTGCCCTCGGTGCGCCCCGGCGTGGAGGTGGAAATCACCCGCGAGCCCCTGGGCGTGATTGGCCTGATCACGCCCTGGAACTTCCCCATCGCCATCCCCGCCTGGAAGATTGCTCCGGCTCTGGCCTACGGCAACACCGTGGTGTTCAAGCCCGCGGAAGTGGTGCCCGGCTCGGCCTGGGCGCTGGCCGACATCCTGCATCGCGCAGGCTTGCCTGCAGGCGTGTTCAACCTGGTGATGGGCCGTGGCTCTGAAGTGGGCGCCGTGCTGCTCGAAGACGAGCGCATCGCGGGCGTGAGCTTTACCGGCTCCGTCGGCACTGGCCAGCGCGTGGCCGCCGCCTGCGTGGGCCGGGGTGCCAAGGTGCAGCTGGAGATGGGCGGCAAGAACCCGTTTGTGGTGCTGGACGATGCCGACCTGAACGTGGCCGTGGGCGCGGCCATCAACAGCGGCTTTTTCTCCACCGGCCAGCGCTGCACGGCCAGCAGCCGCGTGATCGTGACCGAAGGCATCCACGACCGCTTCGTGGCCGCGATGATCGAAAAGATGAAAACCCTGAAGGTGGACGACGCCCGCAAGGCCGGCACCGACATCGGCCCCGTGGTGGATGACCGCCAATTGGCGCAAGACCTGGAGTACATCGCCATCGGCCAGAAGGAAGGCGCCAAGCTGCACGGCGGCGAAGCGCTCTCGACCAATGCCGACGGCGCCCCCGGCTTCTACCTGCGCCCCGCCCTGTTCACCGAAACCACGCCCGAGATGCGCATCAACCGCGAAGAAATCTTTGGCCCCGTGGTCAGCATCCAGCGTGTGAAGAGCTACGACGAAGCCCTGGCCCTGGCCAACGACACGCCGTTTGGCCTGGCCAGCGGCATTGCCACCACCAGCCTCAAGCACGCCACGCACTTCAAGCGCCACGCCCAGGCGGGCATGGTGATGGTGAACCTGCCCACCGCCGGGGTGGACTACCACGTGCCGTTTGGTGGCCGCAAGGGCAGCAGCTATGGCTCGCGCGAGCAAGGCCGCTACGCCGCCGAGTTCTACACCACGGTGAAGACCGCTTACATCCAGGCCTGATAGCACGCAGGGGGTACAACGCCCCCTGCAGATTTCCGCCCCCCTGCAATCTCTTCAGAGGGACATCGGCACCGCAGGGGTGTGGGCTCTTGGCCTGAGCGCCGACCCGGCCCCAAAGCCCTGCAGGCCCTCATTAGAATCCCCGGCCATGCACATACACATACTCGGAATTTGCGGAACCTTCATGGGTGGCCTGGCGGCCCTGGCCCGCGAGGCGGGGCACAAGGTCACGGGCTGCGATGCCGGTGTGTACCCGCCCATGAGCGACCAGCTGCGCGCCCTGGGCATTGAGCTGATCGAAGGCTTTGGCGCCGACCAGCTCGCGCTGCAACCGGATATGTTTGTGGTGGGCAACGTGGTCAGCCGTGCGCGGCTGGCCGATGGCAGCCCCAAGTTCCCGCTGATGGAAGCCATTCTGGATGCGGGCCTGCCCTACACCAGCGGCCCCCAATGGCTGGCCGAGCATGTGCTGCAAGGCCGCCATGTGCTGGCGGTGGCGGGCACGCACGGCAAGACGACCACCACGTCGATGCTGACCTGGATTCTGGAGAGCGCCGGGTTGCAGCCTGGCTTTTTGATCGGCGGCGTGCCGCTGAACTTTGGCATCTCGGCCCGGCTCGGTGCAGACCAGCGCCCCGTTCCCGGCCCTGGCACGCAAGCGCAGCGCCCACTGTTTGTGATTGAGGCCGATGAATACGACACCGCCTTCTTCGACAAGCGCAGCAAGTTTGTGCACTACCGCCCCCGCACGGCGGTGCTGAACAACCTGGAGTTTGACCACGCCGACATCTTTGACGACCTGGCCGCCATCGAGCGCCAGTTCCACCACCTCGTGCGCACCGTGCCACCTTCAGGGCGCGTGGTGGTCAACGGGCTGGAAGAGAGCCTGACCCGCGTGCTGAACACCGGCTGCTGGAGCCAGGTAAGCAGCTTTGGTGCAGCGGTGAGTGACTTCAGCGCCGAGGGTGATCCACAAGCCTTTGATGTGCTGCACCAGGGCCGCAAGGTGGCGCGCGTGGAATGGGCGCTGACGGGCGTACACAACCAGCTCAACGCACTGGCTGCCATTGCCGCTGCCCACGACGTGGGCGTGGAACCCGCCGTGGCGGCGGCCGCGCTGGGCCAGTTTCAGAACGTGAAGCGCCGCATGGAGCTGCGCGGCACGGTGCGCGGCATTGCCGTGTATGACGACTTTGCCCACCACCCCACGGCTTTGCGCACCACGCTCGACGGCCTGCGCCGCAGCCTGGGAACCAAGGCACGCATCCTGGCGGTGTTTGAGCCCCGCAGCAACACGATGAAACTGGGCGCCATGAAAAGCCAGCTGCCCTGGGCGCTGGAACCCGCGGACCTGGTGTTTTGCCACACCGCCGGCCTGGACTGGGACGCCGCTGACGCCCTGGCCCCGCTGGGCGTAGGCCCCGGCCAACGCGCCCAAACGGCCCCCGACATTGCCACGCTGGTGGACCAGATCACCCAGGCCGCTCAGCCCGGCGACCATGTGGTGTGCATGAGCAACGGCGGCTTCGGCGGCATCCACAGCCGCCTGCTTGAAACACTGGCCAACCAGCCGCTATAAAAACAATAGCTGCTAGCGCTTTACAGATAAGCGCTAGCAGCTATTTTTATCTCAAACCCCGCAGGCACTGCACAGTGGAATGTGCCCTGCCCAGCACGCTTGGGGCTGCGTTCAGTACGTGACGGCCATGGCGGGCACATCGACCCGAATCACATTCCTGGCCAAGGCGGCACTGGCAGCGCGGGCAAATGCCTGGCCCCACTCGGGCTGTGCAAGCAGGTGGGCACCGGCGGCCTGCGCGACGGTCAGCACCTTGTCGGCCAGCAGCACTTTGCCGCTGGCGCGCAGGGGTTCGCAGTCGAGGGCGGTGAACTGGTCGTCCAGCCAGCGGCGCCCCGCCTCGTGCGCCATGGGTTCCGCGCTGGTCAGGTCGAAACGAAACTCCTGGTCGTCGGCCAAGCGGACCGAAACTTCACTCTGCATGGGTTACCTCGTTGGAATGTTGGGGGCGGTGAGAGGGCGGTGGCCCGTGCCACCCACCCCGCACGCGCCACAATCTTGCAGACTGAGCTTACACGGTTCAAAAAGGCGATGGCCTGGGTTTTTTCCCTGCCGGCACATCGCCCTAGCCAACCATGTCAGTGCGAGCGGCGAGCCTGCACTGCGGCCGACAACTCTGCCAGGGCCACCAGGGAATCGTCCCAACCCAGGCAGGCATCGGTGATGCTCTTGCCATATTCCAGCGCGCTGGCGTCATCCTTGCCAGGGGTGAACTTCTGCGCACCCGCGTTGATGTGGCTTTCAATCATCACGCCGAACACGCTGTGCGAGCCACCAGCAATCTGGCTGGCAATGTCGCGCGCCACGTCCAGCTGCTTTTCGTGTTGCTTGCTGCTGTTGGCATGGCTGCAATCCACCATCAGCGTGGCGGGCAGCTTGGCGGCTTCCAGGTCCTTGCAGGCAGCGGCCACGCTGGCGGCGTCATAGTTGGGGGCCTTGCCGCCGCGCAGAATCACGTGGCAATCTTTGTTGCCGCTGGTGTTCACGATGGCCACTTGCCCGTTCTTGTGCACCGACAGGAAGTGGTGGCCGCGGCTGGCCGACTGGATGGCGTCGGTGGCGATGCGGATGTTGCCGTCCGTGCCGTTCTTGAAGCCGATGGGGGCGGACAGGCCCGAGGCCAGCTCGCGGTGCACTTGGCTTTCAGTAGTGCGCGCCCCAATGGCGCCCCAGGCGATCAGGTCGCCAATGTACTGGGGCGAGATCACGTCTAGGAACTCGCTGCCCGCGGGCATGCCCAGGCGGTTGATGTCGATCAGCAACTGCCGCGCAATGCGCAGGCCTTCGTCGATGCGGTAGGTTTCGTCCAGGTAGGGGTCGTTGATCAGGCCCTTCCAGCCCACGGTGGTGCGGGGCTTTTCGAAGTACACGCGCATCACGATCTCCAGCGTGTCCTTGTACTGCTCGCGCACCACTTTCAGGCGGCGGGCGTAGTCGAGCGCAGCTGCGGGGTCGTGAATGGAGCAGGGGCCAATGATGACCAGCAGGCGGTCGTCATCACCCGCCATGATGTTGTGGATGTTCTTTCGGGTCTGGCTGATGAGCCCTTCCACCGGCGTGTTGCTGATGGGGAAAAAGCGGATCAGATGCTCTGGAGGAGGCAGCACGGTAATGTCCTTGATACGTTCGTCGTCGGTCTGGCTGGTTTTCTCGACGCTGCGGTACCAGGCATCGCTGGCGGGGGTGGCTTGCAAGCTCATGTTGTCGTCCTCGTAAGGTGGAAAAGGTGAAAAAAAGGGGCTGAAAAACAAAAAACCGCCGGGCTTTGCAGCTGCGGCGGTTGGTATGGGGAGGGTGCTTCAGTTACTTGCGCGTTTTCCTCTCATCCGCCTAGGACCGAGATAAAAAACCAAAAATAAAACGCGCTGCGAACTTGCATGGCTTTCAATGTAGCACAGCCCCCGGGTGGTCTTGCAAGCAGCTTGCGCAAACTTGGTCCGAAAAAACCACACCGGTACGCCAAAGAGCAGGGGCTGACCACAGCGCATTGACGCGTGTCAGCTGCCTCCCGGGGCTGCGCTCGCGGCAACCGCTCATCGACCCAACCAGCGCAGGGCGCGCTGCCACCAAGACCGGCTGCGGGAGGGCACTGGAGGCTCCGCCCCGCCCTCGCCACGGCTGCCCTGCTCATACATATCGATGAGCAGCAAGGCCTCGCCCAGCGTGCGCCAGGCCAGCAACTCAAACTTGTCAAAGTGCTCGGTTTCGCTGGAGTGGCGAAGCTCCAAGGCCTCTTTCCAGGTGGAAACCGACTGACCCAGCTCCCAAAGCGCCCGCTGATACACCCCAAACTCGTACAGGGTGTGCCACCCGGAACCCAGCCCCGTCAGCAGCCGCTGGTGCTCTCGCACGCCCTGAAACAGGGCCGTTGCGGTGCGGTGGATGAGTTGTGTGTCTGTGCTGGTGCGCCGAATGCGCACAGCCTCTTCGATCGCGTTGGACAAAGCACCCAGGCTGTCGCGCAACTGGCGCGAATCTTCATCGGCAACGCCTTCGCGCAAAAAACGGCTGATGTCTCCAAACGACTGGAAACTTTGCGACAGAAAAGTGCGCGAAGCCGGCATAGGCCGATTGTGCTGCGCGCCGCAAAAATTGTTACAGCGCAAAACCCCTGAGTGGCCAGGGTGCAGCCAATGCGCAACAGCCGCACTGGCGGCCCCGCCCTCGCACCCAGGTCGTAGGTGGTCAGGTGGTCAGGCCGTGCCGCCCACGGTCAGGCCTTCGATGCGCAAGGTGGGCTGGCCCACGCCCACGGGCACGCTTTGGCCTTCCTTGCCGCAGGTGCCCACGCCGCTGTCCAGGCGCATGTCGTTGCCGATCATGGTCACCTTCTTGAGCGATTCAGGGCCGCTGCCCACGATGGTGGCGCCCTTGACGGGGTACTGGATCTTGCCGTCTTCCACCCAGTAGGCTTCGCTGGCAGAAAACACGAACTTGCCCGAGGTGATGTCCACCTGGCCACCACCAAAGTTGCTGGCGTACAGCCCCTTCTTGATGCTGGCGATGATTTCCTGCGGATCCTTGTCGCCACCGAGCATGTAGGTGTTGGTCATGCGCGGCATGGGGATGTGGGCGTAGCTTTCGCGGCGGCCATTGCCCGTGGGGGCCACGCCCATCAGGCGGGCGTTGAGCGAATCCTGGATGTAGCCCTTCAAGATGCCGTCTTCGATCAGCACATTGCGCTGGCTGGGGTTGCCCTCGTCGTCCACATTCAGCGATCCACGGCGGTCGGCAATGGTGCCGTCGTCCAGCACCGTCACGCCCTTGGCAGCCACGCGCTGACCGATGCGGCCGCTGAAAGCGCTGGAGCCCTTGCGGTTGAAGTCGCCTTCCAGGCCATGGCCCACGGCTTCGTGCAGGAGGATGCCGGGCCAGCCCGCGCCCAGCACCACTGTCATTTCGCCAGCCGGGGCGGGGCGGGATTCCAGGTTGGTCAAGGCAGCGTTCACCGCCTCGTCCACGTACTTGCTCAGCTGTGCGTCATCGAAATACGCCAGACCAAAGCGGCCACCACCGCCGGCCGAGCCCACTTCGCGGCGGCCGTTTTGCTCGGCAATCACGGTGATCGACAGGCGCACCAGGGGGCGCACATCGGCCGCTAGCGTGCCGTCGGCACGGGCCACCAGCACCACGTCGTATTCACTGGCCAGGCCCGCCATCACCTGCGCGACGCGGGGGTCCTTGGCGCGGGCGCGCTGCTCCAGGCGCTCCAGCAGGGCCACCTTGGCGGTGCTGTCCAGCGAAGCAATGGGGTCTACACCCTGGTAAAGGCTGCGGCTGGTGGCAATCTTTTTGGCGGGTACGCGCACACGGCCAGTCTGCGCCACGGAAGAAATGGCACGCACGGTGCGCGCGGCATCCAGCAGCGAGGCCAGCGAAATGTCATCCGAATACGCAAAAGCGGTCTTTTCGCCGCTCACGGCGCGCACGCCCACGCCCTGGTCAATGCTGAAAGAGCCGGTCTTCACAATGCCCTCTTCCAGGCTCCAGCCCTCGCTGCGCGTGTACTGGAAGTACAGATCGGCATCGTCCACCTGGTGGGCACGAATTTCCGCCAGCGCACGGGCCAGGTGGCTCTCGTCCAGCCCAAAAGGCGTCAACAGCAGTTCACGGGCGACATCGATGCGTTGGGTGGTGGCTGCGCGCTGTGGCGCTGCGGTAGAGGAGCGAAAGGTCATCGCCGCATTTTAGGCGGGCAACCCCACCCGCACCGCCGCAGGGGAAAACTGCGCTAAGCGCTCTGCGAAGCCGAGAGGTCCACCAGCACTGCCACCGGGGCATGGTGCTGCACGGCCTCGATGCCGGCATCGCGGGCTTTGGCGCCGGAGTACATCTGGCTTTGGCCAATGACCTGGCCATTGCCCGCCTTCAAGGTGAAGTAGGGTGCGCCGTTGCGGGCACTCAGTCGCCCGAAGCGGGCATCGTCAGGCGCGTGTTTTTTGACGGATTCGATGCCCTGCAGGGCACTGGCGCGCGAGTCGTAGGTCTCGCTGGTCAAGATCACCTGCCCGTTTGAGGCCAGCAGGTTGAAAACAAACTTGTCGTTGGACGTTTTCTTGAGCTCGAACTTTGCCGCCATGGGGAGCACCTCCAGGGGTTAGTGAAAACACGCCCCCGGGTTGTAACCCCAGGACAGACCCCGAGGCAAGGGTATTGACCCAGCCCCTGCACCGCCTGAGGGCATCACCCGGCCAACCCGGCACAGCGCGCTACAGCGGCGCACGGGCCTTGGCTGGCTCCTGGCGCTGCGCGCGCGCCACCGACATGAGAATGCCCAGCGCCAGCCCCAGGGTGACCATGGCCGTGCCCCCGTAGCTGACAAAGGGCAGCGGCACGCCCACCACCGGCAGAATGCCGCTGACCATGCCCATGTTCACAAACGCATAGGTAAAGAAAATCATCGACACGGCACCCGCCATGAGGCGACCGAACAAGGTGCCGGCCCCCATCGCAATGGCCAGCCCGCGCCAGATCAGCAGCAAAAAGCACACGATCAGAAACAGGTTGCCAGCCAGCCCGAATTCTTCGGAATAGGCCGCAAAGATGAAGTCGGTGGTGCGCTCGGGAATAAACTCCAGGTGGGTCTGCGTGCCCGCCATGAAGCCCTTGCCCGTGAGCCCGCCAGAGCCAATCGCGATCATGCCCTGGATGATGTGAAAGCCTTTGCCCAGCGGGTCGCGCGTGGGGTCCAGCAAGGTGCAGATACGCTGCTGCTGGTAGTCGTGCAGCACCGGCCAGCGCACGCCGTCCGCGCACAGCTGGGGTTCAAACCACACGATGAGGGCAATGCCGATGCCCCCCAGCACCACGGGCGGCAGCACCAGCTTCCACGACAGGCCCGCGAAAAAGATCACCGACAGCCCCGCCGCCAGCACCAGCAGCGAGGTGCCCAGGTCCGGCTGCTTCATGATGAGCCCCACCGGCACGGCCAGCAGGGCCCCGGCAGCGACAAAGTCCAGCGGGCGCAACTGGCCCTCGCGCTTTTGAAACCACCAGGCCAGCATCAGGGGCATGGCAATTTTCAGAATCTCGCTGGGCTGGATGACGATGCCCAGGTTCACCCAGCGCTGCGCGCCCTTCTTGGTGATGCCAAACAGCGCCACCGCCAGCAGCAGCACCACCCCCGCCGCGTACAAGGGCACGGCAAATGCCATGATCCTCTGGGGCGGCACCTGCGCCACCACAAACAAGATGGTTCCGGCAATGAGCATGTTGCGGCCGTGGTCCACAAAGCGGGTACCGTGGTCGTAACCGGCCGAGTACATGGCCACCAGGCCTGCCCCTGCCAGCAACAGCACGACAAACAGCAAGGGCAGGTCAAACCCCCGAAACAGGGGCAATATGCGTTGCAGGAGAGAGGTTTTTTCAAAAACGGCGGCCATCCCCCAATTATCGGGCTGACGGCTGCGCCGGGAAGTCAGCCCGCTTGGCGAAAGGCCATCACCGCCTGGTTGCGCAAGGTGCGCAGCAAACCCGGGGCCTTGTCGTCCACCACGATGCCGCCAGGAACCGCCTGGTCGGCATAGATGAGTGCAAACGGCTGCCCCTTCATCTGCAGCGGCAGCAACAGAAAAGAGGGGGCGTTGACGCCTTCCACGTACCACCGGGGCAGGCGCGCACTGATGCGGGGCTCCGTGGCATCGTTGATGAGGGTGTCGGCGCCCCGCAGGCACACGGCCGTGAACAAATCGCCGGGCACGTTCAGCGGCACCTTCATGGCACGCACCACGGCTTCGCTGCCTTCGCCCAGGCCAAAGCGGCCGGTGAGCTGGTCGGTGCGCGCCTCACGCAGGCAAAACACCATGCGCCGAAAACCCAGCGCGCGCGGAACATCGTCTCCAGGATCATGCGCAGCACGTCGTTGAGCTGAAAGCTCTCGACCAGGGCGTTGGTGCTGTCCTGGATGCCAGCAGCCAGCACCTCGTTCACCTGCGCGACCGACACCGCGCCGCCCGCCTGCGACGCCAGCAAAGCGGGCAAAGGCTTGGCTTCGCTGGGCTTGAGTTCCAGGGGGCTGAGGGCGTCGTCCTGCGCGGTGGCGTCTTGCGCCGCCGGGGGCAGCTTCAGCAACCGGGCAGCGGGCGAGCCAGCATCCACCCGCAGGTCCAGTGCCTCGGCCAGCGCCACCAGCTTGCGGCGTGCACGCAGCGTCGCTTCGTTGACGGCCCGCATGCAAGGGAGCGCTGGCTGCAGAAAGCGGGGCAAAATCAGTCATGGTGCTGGCGGCTCAACAGACCCCGCACAGTGCCGGGTCTTCGTGGCTAGACATCTTATGCCCGCTCAGACCCGCCAAAAGCAGTGATTCCCCTGCCTTGCGTCTTTCGCACACCCCCTTCAACGCGCCCATGACCACCACGCACCTTCTGTACCTGCATGGCTTTCGTTCATCGCCCTCTTCGGCCAAAGCCCGGCAAATGGCGGCCCATGTGGCGCAGCACCACCCGGCCGTCACCTTCTGGTGCCCGCAGCTGCCACCCTCGCCCCAGGCCGCGATGGCGCTGGTAGCGCGGGGCATCGCATCCTGGCCCCGGGGCGCCATGGCGGTCATCGGCTCTTCGCTGGGCGGCTTCTACGCCAGCTGGGTTGCGCAACACGCAGGCTGCCCCAGTGTGATGCTCAACCCCGCTGTGGACCCGGCCCGCGACCTGGCGCGCTACATCGGCGAGCAAACCAGCTGGCACGACCCGGCCGAGCGTTTTTACTTTCTGCCGGAATACATCGGCGAGCTGCAGGCGCTGGATGTGCGCGGCCGCCCACCCGCTGCGCGTGAGCTGGCCATCATCGCCAAAGGCGACGAAGTGCTGGACTGGCGCGAGATGGTGGCCCGCTACCCCCTGGCCGAGCTGCGTTTGCTCGAAGGCGGCGACCATGCACTGAGCAACTTCACCGAGCACCTGGAGCCCATCACGCGCTTTCTGCAGCTGACCTGACAGCGCTTACTGCGCACCGGCTGCACTGGCCGCAGACGCCCTGCGTGCCTGCCAGCGGGCGAAGTCTGCAGGGTAGGCAATGCGGTAGCGCTGCTGGTGCAAAGCCGCTTCGTCCACCCGGCCCAGAGCCAGGGCGCCGTCCACCACCTTCTCGATCACCCGAGGTTCGGGCGAAAAATGCAGCAAATCCAGCGCCACGGCGTGCATCTGGGCCGCATTGGCGGGCGTTAAATCCTGCGTGGTGAGCCAGGCAAAGCGCACCTGGTCAGAAAACAGCAACCCCCTGGGCTGGGGCACGGCCCGCACATCGCGCAAGGCGGGTGGGCGCTGGGCCACCGGCTTGTAGAGCTGGCTCACCACCCGGTACTGGTAGGCAGCCATGCCCAGCCCAGCGGCGCCGATCAGGCACACGGCGGCCCCCAGGCCCCACCCCACAGCGACATCGCCCAGCTTGCTGCCCAGCCAGCGCCACGCCTCGGGCACACCACGCCCAGGCGCGCGCCGCCAGCACAGTAGCACCAGCGCAAACAGGGTGGTGACCTGGAAGGGGCCGTACCACAGCGGGTATTCGAGCAGGCTGTGCAGCCCCACCACAGCGACCACGCCCCAGGCCAGCTGGCGCACAGGATCGGTCTCGCGCCAGGGGCGCGACCACACCAGCCACGCCAGCACGCCGCCGCACAGCAGCAGCGCGGCGGGCAGGCCCAGCTCCACCGCCAGGTGCAAGGGCAGGTTGTGGGCGTTGTCCAGCAGCACGCAAAAACGTTCTTCGGGGAACAGCGTGATGTAGTGCGCGTAGCTCAGCTCCCCCCACCCCCAGCCCGTCCAGGGCTTGAGCGAGATGAGGTGCAGCATGTTCGACCACAGCACCCGGCGTGCGCCGCAGGCGCCCGAGGTGTTGGAGAACCGGTCGAACAGCCCATCAATGCGTATGCCGCTGACCTGCAGCAGCACCTGCGGCAGCGCCCAGGCGGCCAGCACATACAGCACCATGCCCACCAGAACGAGGGCGATGGCCCTGCGTGCATCGGTGCGGCGCCACAGGCAGAGCAAGCCCAGCATCAGCAGCCATTGCAGGGCGCCGGTGCGCGAATTGGTGGCGGCAGCGGCCACGGCCAGCACCGCCAGCGCCCCCCCCAGCACCATGCCCATGCCCCACTGGGGGCGCTGCACCCGCTCGGCCCGCACCCACAGCCAGAGCAGGGACCACACGCCCAGCGCCATCAGCGATGCCTGCTGGTTGCGCTGGCGCAGGTTGCCCACCGCCTCGCCCGGTGTGGACGGATGAATCCACGGCAAGCCCGAGGGCTCTGCGCCCAGGTACTGCAACAGCCCCACCACGCCACCCAGCACCGCCGCCAGCAGCAGCCCCCACGCCAGCGTGCCAGCGGCACGGTTGCCCAGGCGCACGCACTGGGCGCGGGTGACTACCGCCGCCCCCTGCACCAGCCCCCAGGCGGCCAGCGCCAGGCCACAGGCCCAGGAAAACACCAGCGGCCAGAAGTTGGGAGACGGCGGCGCCGTGACCGCGAACAGGAAGGGCAGCGCCACGGCCAGCACCGCCAGCAGCGTGTTGAGGGCAGAAAACGGCATCGTCTGGGGTTTGCGCAAGGGTCAAAAATCAAAAGACAAATAACGAGGCGGCGGCGCCAGCCCACCACGGGGCGCAGGCTGCGCCAGGGTGGGGATCATAGGGGCGCCAGAAAGGCTTTGGGTAAAAAATGCCTCTGGCGCTTATCCAACAAGCGCCTGCAGCTACAAATTCAATAGCATTTCATTTCACCCGGCTTGGCCGGGTCTGCACCGTGCGGGGCGGGCAGACAGCCATGGGAGAATCCCCCGATGCATGCACTGTTTGAAGAAGCCGGCAAATTCATGGCCGGACGTATCCTGTCCGAAGCCGACACCTCGGCCCAGGTTGAGCTCGATTCGGGCAAGCGGGTCAAGGTCAAGGCCTCGAACATTCTGTTGAAGTTCGAAAAGCCCGCCCCCGCCGAACTCATCGCCCAGGCCCAGGCCGTGGCCGAGACGATTGAGCTGGACCTGGCCTGGGAATTCGCGCCCGAGGACGATTTCGGCTTTGCCGACCTCGCCCGCGACTATTTCTCGGAAAACGCCACGCTGGCCCAGCAGGCGGGCGCGCTGTTCCGCCTGTACGAAGCGCCGCATTACTTCCGCCGCGCAGGCAAGGGCCGCTTCAAGAAGGCGCCTGCAGAAATTCTGCAGCAGGCCCTGGCCGCCATCGAGAAGAAGAAGGCCCTGCTCGCGCAAATTGACGAGTGGGCCGCAGCCCTGGGCCGGGGCGAATGCCCCCAGCCCATCCGCGACCAGCTCTACAAAATCCTGTTCAAGCCCGACAAGAACGCGCCCGAATACAAGGCCGTGGTCGAGGCCAGCCGCGCCACGCACACCGCGCCGCTCGATCTGCTGCAAAAGGCGGGCGCCATCGACTCGGCCTACCAGTTCCACTGGAAGCGCTTCCTGTTCGAAAACTTCCCCAAGGGCACGGGCTTTCCGGCGCTGGCAGCGCCGCAGCCGCCGGCCGACCTGCCGCTGGCACCGGTGCAGGCCTATTCCATCGACGATTCGCAAACCACTGAAATCGACGATGCGCTGTCTGTGCAAGGCCTGGGCACCGGCACCGTGGTGCTGGGCATCCACATCGCTGCGCCCGGCCTGGCCATCCAGCCCGGCAGCGCCATTGACCAGCTGGGCCGTGCGCGCCTGTCCACCGTGTACATGCCGGGCTACAAGATCACCATGCTGCCCGACGAAGTGGTGCAGATCTACACCCTGGACGAAGGCCGCGCCAACCCGGCCGTGTCGCTGTACGTGACGCTGAACGAAGCCACGCTGGAAATCACCGGCACCGAAACGCGCCTGGAGCGCGTGCCGGTGGAGGTCAACTTCCGCCACGACCAGCTCGACCACATCGTCACCGAGCAATGGCTGACCGATCCGTCGATTCAGCATGAAAACACGCCGCAGGCCTTGCAGGACAAGCGCGAGCAGCTCTCATTTTTGTATCGCCTGGCCCTGCACCTCAAGGCCCAGCGCGAAGTGGTGCGCGGCAAGCCCGAGAACTTCAACCGGCCGGACTACAACTTCCGACTGGTGGGCAACCAGGGCGCCGAGCCCACGGGGCACGAGCAGGTGCAGATCAGCGTGCGCCAGCGCGGTGCGCCGCTCGATCTGATCGTGGCCGAGGCCGCCATCGTGGCCAACAGCACCTGGGGCAGCTGGCTGGCGGAGCTGGGCGTGCCCGGCATCTACCGCAGCCAGGCCAGCATGGCCCCCGGCGTGAAGGTGCGCATGGGCACCAAGGCGCTGCCGCACGCGGGCATTGGCGTCAAAGCCTATTCGTGGGCCACATCACCGCTGCGCCGCTACACCGATCTGGTCAACCAGTGGCAGATCATTGCCTGCGCCCGCCACGGCGCCACGGCTGCGCTGGCCGCACCGTTCAAGCCCAAGGATGCAGACCTGTTCTCCATCATCAGCAGCTTTGATGCGGCCTACAGCGCCTACAACGGCTACCAGGCGGGCATGGAACGTTTCTGGACGCTCAAGTACATCGAGCAAAACCACATCACCGAGCTCACGGCCGCCGTCATCAAGGAAGGGCCGGGCGGCAGCTTTCTGGTGCGGGCGGACGACATTCCGCTGGTCTTTCCCGTGCTGGGTGCGCAAAACCTGCCGCGCGGCGCGCGCCTGAAGGTGCGGCTGGGCGAGGTGGATGAAATCACCCTGGACATCCACGGCACGGTGGTGGAACGCCTGGACGACCCGAACGACGCCAGCGACGATGCCGTGGTGGAGGACGAGGGCGACGAAGACGCCGTGGCCGGCCCGATCGCCATCGCCGTGGATGTGAACGAAGCCGACAGCACCGCCCCCGCCAACGCCGATAATCCGACGCCGTGAACATCCGCTCGCTTTTCCGCTCCTTCAGCACGCTGCAGATTGCCCTGGGCGTGTCGGTGGCCGTGCACGCGGCCCTCCTCTCGGTGCGCTTCATCGACCCCGAGGGCTTCAACCGCGTGTTCCAGGACACGCCGCTGGAAGTCATCCTGGTCAATGCCAAGTCCACCGAGCGGCCTGAAAAGGCCCAGGCCATCGCCCAGTCCAATCTGGCAGGCGGCGGCGATGCCGCGCAGGGCCGGGCCACCAGCCCCCTGCCCTACTCGGCCCTGACGGCGGTGGGCGACGACTTTGAAGAGATGCAGCGCAAGATGGACGCCATGCAGGAGCAGCAGACCCAGCTGCTCACGCAACTGCGCAAGCAGCTGGCTGCCATGCCCGAGCCCGACCCGCGCAAGCAAAGCGACAGCGGCGAGCAGATGTCGCAGGAAGAAAAGCGCCGCCAGTTGCTGAAACTGCTGGCCGAGATTGAAAAGCGCATCAACGAAGAAAACTCGCGCCCCAAAAAGCGCTACATCAGCCCCGCCACGCGCGAGGAAGCCTACGCGGTGTACTACGACGCGCTGCGCCGCAAGGTGGAAGACAAGGGCACCGAGAACTTTCCCGAGCAGGGCGGCAAAAAGCTGTATGGCGAGCTGATCATGATCGTCACCGTCAACCACGACGGGCGCGTGCTCTCTACCGAAGTGGTGCAAGGTTCGGGCAAGGCCGCGCTGGACCGCCGGGCCGAAGCCATTGCCCGCGCCGCCGCGCCGTTTGGCCGCTTCACCCCCGAAATGCGCGCCAAGGCCGACCAGGTGGCCATGGTGGCCCGCTTCAAGTTCACCCGCGAACAGACCCTAGAAACCAGCGTGCGATAACCCCCGTCAGGCGCCTGCGGACTGGCGCAGCCAGTTTCGCGGCAGCCCTGGCCTGCCACCTGCATGCAGCCCTTGTTGTTCCCATGAACTCTTCGACGCTCCCCTCCGACCTGTACTGCGTGATGGGCAACCCCGTGGCCCACAGCCGCTCGCCCGCCATCCACGCCCGCTTTGCCGAACTCGCCGGCCAGCAGCTGCGCTACGAGCGCCGACTGATCGCGCTGGACGGCTTTGCGCAAGGCGTGCGCGACTTCATTGCCGAGGGGGGGCGCGGCTGCAACATCACCGTGCCCTTCAAGTTCGAGGCCCCGGCCCTGGCCAGCGTATGCAGCGAACGCGTGCGCCTGGCCGGTGCTGCCAACGTGCTGAGCTTTGCGGCAGACGGCAGCATCCATGCCGACAACACCGACGGCCTGGGCCTGGTGGCCGACATCACCCGCAACGCAGGCGTAGCTCTGCAAGG
>ENA-UOOA01002812-UOOA01002812.1-human-gut-metagenome-genome-assembly--contig:-P61old-NODE-2812-length-23321-cov-10.456030_pt1 | contig 23321 bp, 21 predicted proteins | sample MGYA00242467_ERZ724014 | MGnify/ENA metagenome assembly ERZ724014 | reverse complement strand
GCTTTGAGCGGCTCACATCCCGAATGCCCCCGGCTTTGCCGGGGGATGGTTACCCTTTGGGAATGATGCCGCTGCTAATGGCATTTCCACTGGTCATGGCAGCACTGAGTATTTTGGGTGGTGATCGGGCCGAAGAGATGCTCTTGTCCAACCTGCGGGGGCAGTTGGGCGCTAGCAGCACCTATCTGGAGCAGACGCGGCGACAAACCGGCCAGCAGCTGGGCCAGCTGGTACGTAGCGAGCGCATACGCACACTCCTCAGCAGCAACAGCGATCCTAAAAATGTGCAGCGTGTGCTGGCTGAGGTGGCTGACAGCAATAATCTGGATTACCTGCTGATCATTGAGGAAAACGGCAGGATAGTTGCAAGCAACTCGGGCCACTCTGCTGGCATGGTGCTGCCTCCGGACTATGTGGTTGAACAGGCTCGGGAGGGCGTCGTCACTTCTGCCTTCGAGCGATTCGAGCCCAGTGTGCTGGAACTGCTGGGCAAAAATCTGCAGAGTCAGGCGATTGCGTCATTGCCAGAGGGTGGCAACCATTCGGCAGAGCGCAGAGGTCTGGCCATACATGCGGCTGCGCACTTTCCTTTGGCGGTAGACGGTCCCAATGCCATGTTGGTAGGCGGTATTTTGCTCAATCGCAATGCTCCCTTGATCGAGCACATGCGAGAGCTTGTCTACCCGGTTGGTACCTTGCCCGACAACACGGAGGGCTTGGTCTTGCTGACGGTGGATGACACCATCATTTCTCTGAGCAGACAACGACGTGAGGGCGGCCGCTTCACAGGCGGACATCTGACTGTGGAGCCCGCCATGGAATTGGCGAAGGGTCAGAAGCAGTGGATGGGACGAACGAGGTTCGGTGATGCCACCTACATGATGGGCATCGATGCAATCCGTGACATTCACGAGGGAGAGATCCTGGGCGCAGTGGGGGTGGCGTTTCCCTACGCCCCCTACGAAAGGGCTATCCGGCTGCTGCTGATTGCCGTTGGCGGCGTACTGGCTGTAACCATGCTGGTGGTGTCTGTCTCCTATTTGGCCGCTGGCAGAGAGATCACCGGGCGTCTTCAGGCGATTGGTCAAGCCATGTCGCGCGTGCGGCAGGGCGACCGTAGCGCTCGCGTCGCTGGTGGGCACCGCCGGGACGAGTTGGAGAAGCTGGCTCGCCACTTCAATGGGTTGTTGGACACGATTGCCCAGCAAGATGCCAGCCAGAAGGTGGCTCAAAAAACCATCGCCGATGAAGCCTCACGTCGTCGGGCGCTCTTCGAGCACGAGCGCGATGGCGTGGTCATTCTCAATGAAGACGGCTCTGTATTTGAGGCCAACCCTAGTGCAGCCCGGATGCTGGGTTACTCAACTGATGAGTTGCGAGGCATGCACGCTTCAGCCTGGGATGTCAAATTCAGTGCTGCCGAGATTGCTGACAACATCCGTACGACGCGCAATGAGGGTGAATTGCTGGAGACCGTGCACCGGCGCAAAGATGGCACCACCTACGCAGCAGAAATCACTACCAGCAAGGTGCGGTGGGGTGATCGCACCTTCATCCTGACCAGCCAGCGAGACATTTCTGAGCGCAAAGCCGTAGAGGCTGAGTTGGGTCGCTACCGCATCAATCTGGAGCAGTTGGTCGAGCAGCGCACTCGCGAGCTGAACGACCGTACCGCCCAGTTGGACACCATTTTTGCTCTGAGCCCTGATGGCATGGTGTCTTTTGACCGCCAAGGCCATGTGGCTTCTGTGAATCAGGCGTTCTTGCACATGACGAAGCTGGACAGTGGCAAAGTTCAAGGCTTGGATGAGCAGGCTTTTGAGGAGGTGTTACGGGCACTCTGTCGTGAGCCCCTGTCCTTCTCAGGATTCGAGGGCCTCCGCCAAGGGGGCGGTCCTGGCTCCGAAGGTCCGAGGCCGCTGCTGGAAATGGCGGGGCCAGGTGGGCGTGTGCTTGAACTGTGTCTGAAGTCCTCCGAATCGGCGTTTGTTTCGCAGGTTCTCTACATCCGCGATATCACGCATGAGACGGAAGTCGACCGCATGAAGAGTGAGTTTCTGACCACTGCAGCCCATGAGCTGCGCACCCCGATGGCCAGTATCTACGGCTTCTCCGAACTGCTTTTGATGCGCAAGTTTTCGGACGAAAAGCGGCAAGAGCTGCTGGAAACCATTGCCAGGCAGGCGACTCGCATGTCCACCATCATTAATGAATTGCTGGACCTGGCTCGCATCGAGGCACGGCAGGGCCAGGATTTTGCGATGGAGACAGTGCCGTTGCAGGACATTGTGCGCCTGGTGGCTGACGACTACAGCCCGCCGACAGGGCGTGCTCGGCCCGTCCTGTCTGACTGCGAGGTACCGGTGTATGTGAAAGCTGACCGTGGCAAGCTGCAACAGGCCATCCTGAATGTGCTGTCGAACGCTTACAAATACTCCCCTGATGGCGGGGACGTGGTCATTGAGTGCCAACTTCAAGACGATGGCCGGTACGTGGCCATCACCATTCGTGACCAAGGCATGGGCATGTCGCAAGAGCAGGCGCAGCGGGTCTTTGAGCGCTTTTACCGTGCCGATGCCTCGGGTCACATTCCGGGGACGGGGCTGGGCATGAGCATCGTCAAGGAAATCATCGAGATCATGGGCGGCAAGGTCAGCGTGAACAGTGAACCTGCCGTGGGCACCGCTGTTACGATCCTTCTGCCTGTGGTCGCTGTTGCCGAGGCGTAGTGCAAGATCAATCAGCTGGGCCTTGACCAAACAGATCGGAGCGTGCCGATTCCGTGATCGCTACCACGCAGGGGTGGCTGATGCGCCGCTCCACTGAAATGGCGAAGAACTCCTCCACCAATTCGTTTGAACTACCAATGACTTCCACCCCAAACTGAGCTTGGGTCTCTTGCTCCAGAACGGTGGGTGACGTAAAGATACCCCGGCCTTCCCGCCCGAAGGCGTTCATCAGAGCGCTATCGTCGAACTCTCCCACGATGCGAGGCTGCAGGTGGTGTTTGTTGAGCCAGTGGTCGAGTTGCTGGCGCACCGACGACTGAGGCCCTTGAATGAGCATGGGCGCCCCGTGAAGGCACTGGGGAAAGGCGCCCTGCAATTCTTTTTTGAGAGACGGCGCGCAGAAAAAGCTCATGCTCGATGAGCCCAAGGCGTGGTTGAACGCGCGCACGCCGATTTTCTTGGAGGCTGGTTCATCGGCCAGCAGCAGATCGAGCCGGTGGATGCTGAGTTGGGCCAGCAGTTCGGGGAATTTGCCCTCGTGGCATGTCATGTGCACCTGTTCGTGCATCCCCAGCGCGGGCTCCAGCAAATGGTAAGCCACCGATTTGGCGACCGAGTCGGCCACCCCCACCTTGAATTCCAGCGGTTTCGCCTGTCCTCTGGGTAGTCGGATGGATTTTTCAAGCTCATCACTCAGCGCAAAGATTTGCTCAGCGTACCCCAAGGCGATGCGGCCCTCGTTCGTCAATTCCAGCTCGCGTCCGCGTTTGCGAAACAGTTCATGGCCCAGCCATTCCTCCAGCTGGTTGATCTGTCCCGACAAAGTTTGGGGCGTGGTGTGCAATTGCTCACCGGCGCGCATTACACCGCCCGCCTTGGCTGCGGCCCAGAAGTAGCGCAGATGTTTGAAGTTCATGGTGGCAAATTATTTGCGAAAAACGAAGTATTTTGTTGAATAAAACGAATAGACGCGAAGTATTGATTTCTCTAGAGTACAGGGCTGGCAAGGACAACACACCTTGTCTGCGGTATTGCACATTCGTGTTCAGAAGGAGTTGCCATGCGTATTACGACCCGAGGAAAAGTCGCTGTATCGGCCATGACGGACCTGGCCCTGCATCAGAGGATGAAGCCGGTGTCGCTGACGACCATCAGCCAGCGTCAAGGCACATCACTTTCTTACCTGGAACAGTTGTTCAGCGCACTGCGTCGCGCAGGGCTGGTGGAGAGCACGCGTGGGCCTGGAGGCGGCTACACGCTGGCCCGCAAGCCCGAGCAAATCGCTGTGGCGGAAATCATCCTGGCGGTGGAGAACATGGAGGTGGATGACTACCAGCCCCTCACGCCGCCCCAGGTGGCTCAGCTCAAGGCCATGACGGGTGAGTTGTGGGTGTCGTTCAATGCCCGGGTGCTGGACTATTTGAAGTCCGTTTCGCTGCGCGACCTCATGACGCAGGCGCAAGCCCAGGGTGTGGTTGCCGCGCCCGAGCAGTCGGCTGCTGCACCGCGCAAGGCGCTGGGGGTGGTGCCTGTGAAGCGCCCATTGATGTCACGTCTGCAAATTCCCAATTCGGTATTTGCATTGGGCTCGATGCCGCTGGCCCCCCGGCGCTGAGTTTTGTTTTTAGAAGTTTGCGGGGGATTGATCCCCTGCGGTGAACCGCATCTGACCTGCAGACCGCAATACACAGCCAACGCTGATTCAGCGCTGGCTGTGCATGTGCATCAGCTCAATGACGGATCCGCCGCCATGTTGTCGAACTTCTTGAAGTACTGACGAGCCATCGCCACCAACTGCGCATCGGTGGGGTGGTCGGCCGCCACGGAATCCACCACAGCGGCGGAGACCGCTGCGTTGTGCTTGCTGCACCAGTCGCGGAACTGGTTGCGAGCCAGGCCGGGCCCGCACAGCAGGACTTCATGTGTGCCTTCCAAAGCTTTGGCAGTGTCGGCAAAGAACGCACTGGTGTCGTCGTTTTTGCCCTGGTGCTTGTGGTGGCTGCGCGATTTGACGCGCTGGGCTTCCATGTGTTCGCGGTCAAACATCACCACGTGGGCTTCGGAATGGTCCATCCAGACAACGGCGTGAAAAGTGCTCATGGGTCAACTTTCTTGAAGTGAAAAACATCTGCCCGCGCGGGGCAGTTCTCGGAACCGTGGGTTATTTGGCGGGCCGGGCGTGGCGTTCTGCGGCCTCTTGGCAGGGCAGGCAGCGTGCAACCTCAGGAGTTGCCTGCAAGCGAGCCGGCGCAATGTCCTGGCCGCAGTCTGTGCACTCGCCGTAGGTGCCGGCATCCATGCGTTCCAGCGCCGATGCAATGGCGTTGAGTTGCGCCGACTCGTGCTCTTCTATGGCAAATTCGAGTGAGCGTTCGCTGGCCACCTGGGCGCGGGAATCTTCAGCGTGGCCGAAATGCTCGGCCGCAGCCTCGACCCGGCCCATGTTGCCGCCGCGCTGTTGCGCAATCTGGGCGAGGATGCCGGCTTTGTGATCCAGCAGCTGCTGGCGTAACGATGCGACCTGGGTCTTGTCCATGCGGTCAACTCCTGGAAAGTGATTGAACGCCTTCATGGTGCGCCTGCAAGGTGATAGGCGTGTTGACGCAAGTCAATTTGCTGGCGCGTCTCAGCGACAGCCGCCAACGGACCTGGAATAGCCGCTGACTCGGGAGCCGAGTGCTTATTTGCGCCGCGCGAGCATCTCCGCCGTGCTGGTTTTGCGGTCGGCATTGATGCGCTGTACATGCGGGCGCTCTGCCATGCGGGCCAGGTAATCGCGCACGGGTAGTTCTGCCAGGTAGTCCCGGCCATAGATGGCCTTGGTGGCTGAGCTGACCAAGGGCAGGTGCACGATGGCTGCGCAGTCCGCCATGCTGAAGTGGTCGCCTGCCACGTACGGAGCAAAAGACGCCAGCTTGGCAAAGGCCGCGATGTTCTTCTCCAGCTGAATGCCCACTTTCTCCCGCGCGGCTTCACTCACCGTGCCGCCAAAAAAGGCTTGGGGGTAGAGGTTGCGGGCGACCAGTTCCAGGTGCAACTCCATGAAGGTGATCAGTTCGCGCACTTTGGCGGCCGCGAACGCCTGGGCGGGGACGAGGGCCGGAGCGGGGTAAGCGGCCTCGATGTAGTCAGCAATCACTGCGGATTCGCACAGCGGGCCCTCCGGGGTGAGCAGATAGGGCACCTTGCCCAGGGGCGAGGCCGCCAGATCGGTCTGGCCTACCCAGGCAAGCTGCTCCTGAAAGGGCACGCCTTTTTCAAGCAGCGCAAGCTTGACCTTGTTGTAGTAATTGCTGGCAGAAAAGCCGCAGAGCGTCAGCATGGGGTGGTCTCCTGAAGGTTGTAAAAAAATGGGGCGCGAGTGTTTCCACATCCTATAAGCCCGTGCGCAAAGCGGGCGTCGCGGAGTTGACCTGGGTCATGAAACGAAAAGGGCTATCCCGCCCTGCGCAGGGGGCGCCTACAATTCCGCCACATGCCACCCGTGCCCCTGCAAACCCTTCGCAGCCTTCGATGGCTCGCCCGCCTCGTGTTGGCGTGGTTTGTGTTGTCGATAGGGGTTGCCGTGGCGTCGCCCTTGGTCCAACCCAAGCCGGTGGAGTTGATCTGCCTGGGCTCGGGGGCCGTCAAGCTGGTGGTCAAGACAGACGATGGCGCGCAAGACATGCCCAGCCACACGCTGGACTGCCCGCTGTGCGTACACGTAGGCGCACCGCCGCCGATATCGCAGACCCGGCTGCCAGAGGTGCATCCACTGGCGCACGCCCTGCTTCCCATCCCCGCTGCGCACATTGCGGCCCGCACGGCGGCGCCGCTGCCGCCACGCGGCCCTCCGGTCATCTCCTGATTTGCTATTGATTTAATAGCTGCTGGCGCTTGCCTATAAAGCGCTAGAGGCCTATTTGGCTCAATAGCAAAGGCGCTGTCTGCTTTGGCTGCAGATGCATGGCGCTGGGTTGGCCCCGCTGGTTCGCGCCCCTGGCGTTACCGGCATCTGCGCTGTCTTTGCTGCTCCAGCGCTCCACCCCCTGTTCCTCGTCCTGCGTGTTGGGCACAGACCAAAGCCTATGCGGCAAGTCTGGCCCGTAGTTCTCCATCCGGCTTTTATTTGTTTTTTTAGGAGTGATTCCATGTCTTTGATTCGTAACCCCCTGGCCCGCCACCTGACTGCGGCCTTTGCCCTGACCTGCGCCCTGAGTGGTGGCGTCTGGGCGCAAACCGCCAACGTGAAGGTGGAAGGCGCCTGGGCGCGCGCCACCGTGCAGGGCCAAAAGGGCACTGGTGCGTTCATGAAGATCACTGCGCCTGAAGGCGCGAAACTGGTCGGTGCCTCGTCGCCCGCCGCTGGCGTGACGGAAGTGCACGAGATGAAGATGGAAGGCGACGTGATGAAGATGCGCGCCATGCCTTTCCTCGATCTGCCCGCCGGCAAGACGGTGGAACTCAAGCCCGGTGGCTACCACATCATGCTGCTGGACCTGAAGGCCCCACTGGCCAAGGACACCACCGTGCCCGTGAAGCTGACCTTCAAGGACGCCAAGGGCGTGGAAAGCACCCAGGAGCTGACCCTGCCCGTGGCCACTTCGGCCCCCGGCACGCCTGCCATGCCCGCAGCCGGTGCTGCGGGCCACGGGCATGGCCACGGCGCTGCCAAGCACTGAAGTCACCCTGGGGCCTCGGGTGATGCAACCCCGCACCGCCGCTGTGGCGGCGCGCTGCGGGGCACCCCCATCGCCAGCGGCCACGGGTTGGAGTAAGCTGCCTTGCGACCTGCTCAGGGGCATTCGGGCCGACATGCGTGCGGCGCTGAAGGGCTCCTTGGCGGGACTCCCACTTCCTTCTTTTCCTGCAAGGCGGCCATGAGCGACACATCCCACTTCAGTTTTGGCAAATTCGTCCCCGGCTTTGATTTTCTGCAAAGCCTGGCCAAGGGGGCTGCCAGTGGCATTCCGCAAATGCCGCAACTCTCGCACTGGGTGGCGCCCACCCTCAGTGTGGAAGAGCTGGAAAAGCGCATTGATGAACTCAAGGCCGTGCAGTTCTGGCTGGAGCAAAACTCCCGCGCACTGGCCGCCACCATCCAGGCCCTGGAAGTGCAAAAGATGACCCTGGCGACCCTCAAGGGCATGAACGTGAGCATGGGCGACGTGGCCAATGCCTTCAAGTTCCAGGGCAGTGACGCGGTGATGCAGGGCATGCAAAAAGCGGCCGATGCTTTCAGCAGTGCCGCACGGCCTGCCGCACCGCAGGCGGCTGCCCCCGCGCCGACTCCTCCGGCACCGGCTCCAGCCCCTGCGCCAGCTCCTGCACCCAGCCCCGCCCCGGAACCAGAGCCCGCTGCCGAGGCCTCCAAGGCAGAAGCCCCTCGCAGCCCGGGCGTGGTGGCCCCACTGCACTGGTGGGGCGCGCTGCCGCCAACGCATTGAAAGACGCCAACCACCACGGCAACCCCCTGGGCGCCACGCAGCACCTGGCCAAAGATGCGTTGAAGAAGGCCACCGACATGGCCAGCCACCTGGCGGCCCAGGGTGTGCAAAGCCTGCAGGAAGTGGCCCGCGCCGCGCAGGCCGCCAAACCTGCCGCGGCCCCACGCAAGGCGCCGTCTCGTTCCGCTGCGGCACCCAAACCCGCCCCCGCCAAATCTGCTGGCAGCCAGCGTGCGGCGCCTGCACCGGCGGGCAAGTCAGGCCGTGCTTCCGCCAAAGCGCCCGCCGCCCGCAAAACTGTAGCCAAGAAGGCGCCTGCCAAAAAGGCTCCCGCCAAGTCATCGCGCCAGCGGTGAGGGGGGAGTAGGCACACCCACCGCAGGTGGCGCGATGGCCGGATTTCTGCGTGGTCAAGCGGGCCGGGGCCTGCCAGCTTTGCCCCGGCGCGCTAAAGTGGGTGGACTATGACTCTTTTTCCTACTGGCCATGCCACCCATCCCCAGTGGCGCATGGCGGCTGCGCTGGTTCTGGCGCAGCTGCGCGCACAAATGGCGCTGCCCGCCTATGCCGCGGCGCCCACGCTGGGCTTGCTGTACATCACCGACCACTACGCCAATGACGCGCGCGAACTGCTCGACTATCTGGCCAGCGAACTGCCCGAGGTGACCGACTGGAGCGGCACCGTGGGGGTGGGCGTGTCTGCCAACAACGCCGAGTATTTTGATGAGCCAGCCCTGTCGGTGATGCTGCTGGACGTTCCCGCTGACCAATACCGCGTGTTCTCGGGCGTGGCACCGCTGCCGCGCCATCCCGCCAGCGGCTTTGTCGCTCAGACCGCCTTGGTCCACGCCGATGGGCACACGCCCGACCTGGCCGAGCTGCTGCAGGAAATGGCCGACCGCACCGAAACCGGCTACCTGTTTGGTGGCCTCAGTGCCAGCCGCACCGCCAACGTGCAGTTTGCCGTGGGCGGCAACGGCAACATGGCCGGGCAGGGCGCAGCCAGTGGGGTGTTCGACGGAGGCTTGTCGGGGGTGGCCTTTGGGCCGCAGGTGCCGCTGCTGTCGCGCGTCACGCAGGGCTGCCAGCCGGTGGGCCCGCTGCACACCATCACGGCAGCCAATGACAACGTGGTGCTGGAGCTGGACCATGAACCCGCCCTGGATGTGCTGCTCGATACCCTGCAGGTGACGCTGGACGGCGACCCCCAACCCGCCTTGCGCCGCGTGCGCGCCACCTTGGCCGGGCTGGTGGATGCCGGCGCGCAGCCCCTGGGGCGCCAGCGCACGGGCCACTTTGGTACCGACACGCGGGTGCGGCACATCATTGGACTGGATGGCGCGCGGCGCGGCGTGGCGCTGGCTGAGCATGTGCAGCCCGGTATGCATCTGGCTTTTTGCCAGCGCAACGTGACTGCTGCGCGGGCCGACCTGATGCGCATCTGCGCCGAAATTCGGGAAGAGCTCTCGCCCCAGGACATGGAGCCCGCGCCAGCCGCAGAACGCAGTGCCCAGGCGCAAGGCGCCGCAGCCCCGGCGCCCGGCACAGGTGCCATGACCAGCCCTGCTGGTGCTGCGCAGGGCCGCACCATTCGGGGCGCTATTTATGTGAGCTGCTCGGGGCGGGGTGGGCCGCACTTTGGTGGGCCGAGCGCTGAGCTGCAAATCGTGCGGCACGCCCTGGGCGATGTGCCCCTGGTAGGTTTTTTTGCAGGCGGCGAAATCGCGCACCAGCAGCTGTATGGCTACACCGGTGTGCTCACGGTGTTTACCGATGCGTGAGGCGGCTGAGCCCAGCTAAGAGCGGCTAACAAAACTCAGCGAAGCGGTTCTGGCTAGGCGCTGTGTCGTCGGCAGTACGAGCAGTACGACAAGACACAGCAACGACGCCAGAAGAGTTTTGTTAGCCGCTCTAAACCAGCTGGCGGCCTGCTTCAGCCCCCTTCGGTTGGCAGGCCCTCGGCGTCCCACTCGGGCAGGCCGCCGCGCATCCAGTAAACGTTGCGAAAGCCTTTGTCGGCAGCCACCTTCGCGGCCTTGTAAGACTTCCAGCATTCCGCCCCGTTGCAAGAGAAGATCAGGGCCTTGCTGCGGTCCAGCGTTTCCAGGGCCTTGAAGTCGTCCTGCTCGGGGTTGAAGGCCACGTCCTTCAGGCTCTTTTCGCCGTAGGCTGCCCACACCGCGCCGCGAATGCGCTTGGCGCGGTATTCCTTTTCGGTGCGGGTGTCCACCACCACGGCGCCCTGGCCCAGGAGTTCCACCACATCCTTGGCGCTCACCCGCTTCACGCCCGGCAGGCTGGTGGGGGTGAACAGCCCGAGTTCCGCCACTTTCTGGTATTCCTGCATGTCGGGGCGCAGGCCCGTGGGTGCCAGGCCTGTGCCGCTGGGTGCGGTGCTGAGCCACTGCGAAAGCTTGCCGCGCACCTCGCTGGGCAGTTCCTTGCGCACCACGGCGCTGAAGCCGCCGGGCACCGGGCGCGAGGTGGCCAGCACCTTGGCCACGCCGGGGAAGGTGGCCGACCACTGGGCCCATTCTTCCGCCCGCACCACGGTGGCGTCGGCGGTGCCCAGGGTGAGCGCGCTGAGCCCGGCCTGCGGGTATTTTTCGTGGCGCACGCTCTTGAGGTCTTTGAACGACAGACCTGCCTCGTTCAGCATGCCGCGCCCCATGTAGCTGTAGACCGAGTCCTGCTGCGGCAGGTACAGGCGCTTGCCCTTGAGGGCGCCCACCGATTCGATCTGGGGCAGTCCCACCAGCACATAGTGGTCAGATTTCTGGCTGCACCCCACCAGTTCGTAGCCCCGCTGCAATGCCGACGCAGCCACCTGGGGCGGGCCGATGAAGATGTCGTAACCCCCGCTGCGCGTGGCGCGCATGGCGTCGGCCAGGTCTTCGGTGGTGGTCACCGTCACGGTCTGGCCGCTGGCTTTGGACAAGCCCGCCTCCAGCGCACTGCGCAGGATGGAGTTCCCGGCTTTCTTCTCGGTCGGCTCCACCGCGACGATGGCGGTGAGCTGCGCGTGTGCTATGCCGCCCGCCAGTGCGCTGATCCACAAAGCGCCCCACACGAGACGATGGATGGTGCCTGGGTGCATGGTCTTTCCCTTCGAAGTGGTTGCTGGTGGGGCGTGCTGCGCTGCGGTGCGTGAGGCCACGCAGAGCATGGTGGGTTTTTGTTAAGTAAGTGTTAAACATGCGCCAGGCGGCTACTTTGTCAACACCATTGGCGCCTTGTTTCTGTTACTTACAAGTGCGGCGCAGTGAGCTGTGCCGCAGCGCGTGATGACCTCCAGAATGGCGTCGTTTTGCGTAGGCACTTGCGCGCGCGCAGCGGCAAACCGTACGTGAATCCCGGCGTACCGTCCCTTCATTCACAGGAGTGCACCCATGACCCCATCCACCACCCTGCCACGTCGCCACCTGCTGGCAGCCAGCGCCGCCGCACTGAGTGCTGCGGGCCTTGCCAGCTGGACTGGCGCCGCCCAGGCCCAGGCCGCCGCAGCGGCTGCGCCCAAGCCGCTGCCGGGCTACGCAGGCTGGAAGGCTGGCAACGCGCTGATCGTGCACAGCAGCAGCACCCTGGAGACCCGACGCGGAGCGTTTGGCACCAGCGTGGTCACGCCGTCGAGCCAGCTGTATGTGCGCAACAACCTGCCTGCGCCCGATGCCGCCATCCTGGACGACCGCAACGCCTGGGTGGTGCGGGTGGAGGGCGTCAAGAACCCGCGTGAGCTCACCCTGGCAGAACTCAAGACGCTGGGGTTGGAGACCGTGGCCACGGTGCTGCAGTGTTCGGGCAATGGGCGCGGGTTCTTCCCCACCAAGCCCAGTGGCACGCCCTGGACGGTGGGTGCCGCCGGCTGCGTGGTGTGGAGCGGCGTGCCCGTGCGCAACGTGGTGGCCGCCCTGGGCGGCGTGGCCAGTGGCATGGCTTACGTGACGGGCACGGGCGGCGAGAAGCTGCCCGAAGGCGTGGACCCGCTCACGGTGCTGGTGGAACGCTCGGTGCCCCTCAAGGCCATGGAAGACGCCATCCTGGCGTGGGAGATGAACGGCGAGCCGCTCTCGCTGGCCCATGGCGGCCCGCTGCGGCTCATCGTGCCGGGCTACCAGGGGGTGAACAACATCAAGTACATCAAGCGCCTGGCCTTTACCGAGGCGCAATCGCAGGCGCGCATCATGCAGCACGGTTACCGCATGACGCCGCCCGGCGCCAAGGCCAGCCCCGATCAGCCCTCGGTGTGGGAGATGACGGTTAAATCCTGGATCAACGGCCCGCTGCCCGAGCAAGGGCCGCTCAAGCCCGGCATGGTGCAGGTGCATGGCGTGGCCTTTGGCGGCACGCGTGGCATCAAGGGCGTGGAAGTGTCGGTAGACGGTGGCAAGACCTGGCAGGCCGCCCAGCTCATCGGGCCGGACCTGGGCCGGTTTGCCTGGCGCCAGTTTGTGCTGCCGGTGCGCCTGGGCGCAGGCACCCATGTGCTGGCCAGCCGCGCCACCGACACGGCGGGCAACGTGCAGCCCGAGCAGCGCGAGGAAAACGTGGGCGGCTACAACAACGCCAGCTGGGCCGACCATGCCGTCACGGTGTCGGTGGCCTGAGTTGGTCGCGCAACCCACCCCTTTGCGGCGGCTGGCGCCAGCGGCTTGTGCCCTGGCGCTGGCCGGTTTTACCAGCACCAGCTGGGCAGCCGACCCTGCCGAGCTGGCGCGCGGCAAGCAGCTTTTTCTGACCCTGCAGCCAGCGTGCGCCGTGTGCCACACCTTGCAGGCGGCGGGCGCGCAAGGCCAGGTTGGGCCCGTGCTCGACGAGATCAAGCCGGATGCCAACCGCGTGCTCAGCGCGCTGCGCAACGGCATTGGCGCCATGCCCTCGTTTGCCGAAAAAATGACCGAAAAAGACATGCAGGCCGTCGCGCGTTTTGTGGCGCATTCCACAGGCGCTGCACCCTGACGCTGTGATCCCCTTGCCGGGGCTGGGCCATCTGCCCGTGCCCTGGCTTGCCATGCGCCTGCAGACCAGCCCATCCGGCGGTTGATTGGTTGCTTCCAGATCGTTGTTGACTGACCCATGCCCCCTGATACCGTTGCTTCTGCCTCCACTGTGTTTGATCCGTTGGCCAGCGCTGCCGTGCTGACCCAGGCCCGCTTGGGGCAACTGCCCCGTCCGCTGGACCTTCCCGCCGCATTGCGGCCCCAGGACGCAGCCCAGGCCTATGCGGTGCAAGACGCCGTGGTGCAGGCGCGCGGCCGGGTGGTGGGGTGGAAGGTGGGCGCGGCCAACCCGCAGGCGCTGCCTGCGCGCGCGGCGCTGACGCAAGACACCGTCTGGGTCTGCGCCGAGGGGCTGGTGCAAGACCTGCCGGTGGCAGGCAACGCCGTGATTGGCGTGGAGGCAGAGCTGGCCTACGAACTGGCCTGCGACCTGCCGCCCCGTGAGCAGCCTTACTCTGAGGCAGACGTGCTGGCCGCCGTGCGCGCGGCCCATGCGGCCATCGAGGTGTGCGACACCCGCTATGCCGCCTGGGGTGTGCAGGGCGAATGGAGCCGCCTGGCAGACCAGGCCTGCCACGGTGCGCTGGTGGTGGGCAGCGGTCGCACCGACGTGGCGGCATTGCAGCCCTTGTCGGTGCCCGTCAGCCTGTGGGTGAATGGCACCCTGGCCGTGCAACGACCCGCCTGGGGCAACCCGGCGGGCGACCCACTGCGCCTGCTGACCTGGCTGGCCAACGAAGGCGCACACAGCCTGGGTGGCCTGCGCGCGGGCCAGTGGGTCACCACCGGTTCCTGCACCGGCACCGTGCTGGTGGCGCCCGGTGCCCGGGTGATGGCCAAGCTGGGTGGCATTGGCTGCGCCGAACTGCAGTGCGTTTAAGGTGGGCCACAGCGCTTGTAATAGGCGCCTTTTGGTTTGAAGTCAATTTGGCCTCTGGCGCTTGATGGGTAAGCGGTGGCAGCTATTGAAAGCATAGCAATTCAGGGGCGGAGAGCCGCCAGCGCAGCCGCTCCGTTTCAGCCGGCCCCTACGCCCCCGTGCGGCGCATGCTGGCAAAGGCCTCGAATTCCCAGCTGCGCATGGCCAGCAGCACGGTGTAGCCCTCGCGCTCCTGCAAAGGCAGCTTCTGGTCGGCCAGGTGCTGTTGCGCAAAGTCTTGCGCCACGCGCTGCATGCGTTCCTGAAAAGCCGGGGCCAGCGCGCGGCTGATGGAGCCGTGCACCAGCAGCACGCCTTCACCGGGGCCGTCGAAGCCCCCGGCAAAGTAGTCCAGCAGCGCGTTGTCGCGAAAGTAATGCATCACCGGCCCGTGCGGCCGCCAGCGGAAGGTCTTGGCCAGCTTGAGCCGGTAGCGGTTGAGTGGCCGCAGCTCGATGATGCCGATCCGGTCCAGCTGCGCCAGGTACTTGATGCCCTCGGCCTCGGTCAGCCGGTAGGTGGCCACCACCTGCTCCAACGTCCACTGGCTCAGCACGCAGATCGCGATTAGCAGCAGTTTTTTGTCGGCCACCACGGCCTTTTCCTGCTCCTGCGTCAGCTCCTTGAGCAGTGGCTGCTCGTCGGCCACACGGCGGGCCAGGTCGGCAAAGTCCAGCGCCAGCGCGCGGCAGATGGCATCAATGCGCGACAGCGGCATGTCGCCCTTGGTCAGCATGCGCTTGACGCTGGACTCGGCCATGCCCAGCGCCTGCGCCAGGTCGGCGTAGGTCATCTGGGCGTTCTTCAGTTCCTTTTTCAGGGCGATCACCAGGTCGGCGGTTGTGCTCATGGGGGGCTCCTTGGTATCGATTATGGATACCCGCAGTGGCCTGGGTAGCCCTGCATGCGACTTTTTCGGTGCAAAAGCCACCGGCGTTTGCACACTGCGCCCCATCTTGTGTTGCCGCCCCAGGAGGGCTACCCGCCATGAACGCTGTCCACCCCTTGCAAACTTCTTCCCGCCGCTGGCTGCCGCTGCAGCCGGCCGAATGGGCCCTGCTGGTAGCTGCGGCCGCGCTGCTGGCCTTCGCCGTGTGGGGCCCCTTTTTGCCCGCCAGCGCGCACCAGCACGACTTTGCCGATCAGCGCGGCTGGCATGGCCTGCCCTGTGCGATGGACGTGCTGAGCAACCTGCCCTTTGCTGTGACAGGGGTGTGGGGGCTGGTGTGGTTGCGCCGCCTGGGCGCGTTGCGGCTGTGCCCTGCCACCCGCGCCACGGCGGCGCTGTTCTTTGGTGGTCTGGTGCTCACGGCGGTGGGCTCGGGCTGGTACCACTGGCAGCCCGATGACGCCGGTCTGCTGTGGGACCGCCTGGGCATGGCCGCAGCTTTTGCCGGCCTGCTGGGCCTGGCGGTGGTGGGGCGCATCAGCCCCCGGGCGGGCGTGGCCACCGCGCTGGGCTTGCTGGTGGCCGGGCCTGCTGCCGTGCTGGTATGGGCCCACACGGGCAACCTGCTGCCCTGGGCCGTGGTGCAGTTCGGCGGCCTGCTGGCGGTGCTGGCCCTGGCATGCCTGCCCCATCGCCATGGTGCGCTGGTGGTGCAGTGGGGTGCGGTGATCGCCTGGTATGCCGTTGCCAAAGCTTTCGAGCTGGCCGACCACGCAGTGTTCGAGGCCACCGGCCAATGGGTGTCAGGCCACACGCTCAAGCACCTGATGGCTGCGGGGGCTGCCCTGCCGGTGCTGTTTGCCATGGCGCGCCTGCACCACAGTCGTTACCTCGCTGCACCGATGCCGCGCCGCGCCATGCAGAATGGCGGGCACCGTGGGGCGTGATGCAGCAACCCACCACACAAAAAAGCCAAGAGGAGTGAACCGCATGACCCCCCAGCACGGGCAGCCTGCCGCGCAGCCAGCGCCCCTGGCCCCCCCAGCCCACGAAGAGCCCAACCAGTTTGCCCTGCTGCGCCAGCGCCGCTTTGCCCCGTTTTTCTGGACGCAGTTCTCTGGCGCTGCCAACGACAACCTGTTCAAGTTCGCCTTCACCGTGATGGTGACTTACCAGCTCAGCGTGTCGTGGCTGCCGCCTGCCATGGCGGGGCTGGTGATTGGCGCGCTGTTCATCCTGCCGTTCCTGCTGTTTTCGGCCACCTCGGGCCAGCTCACCGACAAGTACGACAAGACGCGGATGATCCGCTTCGTGAAGAACCTGGAGATCGCCATCATGGCGCTGGCGGCCTGGGGCTTTGTGGCCAACCATGTGCCAGTGCTGCTGCTGTGCACCTTCCTCATGGGGCTGCATTCCACGCTGTTTGGCCCGGTCAAGTTTGCCTACATGCCCCAGGTGCTGAACGAGCGCGAGCTGACGGGCGGCAACGGCATGGTGGAGATGGGCACCTTCGTGGCCATCTTGCTCGGTCAGGTGGCGGGCGGCCTGCTCGTGGCCCTGCCCGGCATTGGCCACACCGCCGTGGCCGTGGGCTGCGTGGCTTTGGCGCTGGTCGGGCGGCTGGTGGCGCAGTTCATTCCTTCGGCACCGGCCACCGACCCTGGTCTCGTCATCAACTGGAACCCCTTCACCGAAACCTGGCGCAACCTCAAGCTGGCGCATGGCAACGTGGTGGTGTTTCGCTCGCTCTTGGGCATCAGCTGGATGTGGTTCTTCGGGGCCGTGTTCCTGTCGCAGTTTCCGGCCCTGGCCAAAGAGGTGCTGCACGGCAACGAGCAAGTGGCCTCGCTGCTGCTGGTGGTGTTCTCCGTAGGCATTGGTGTGGGCTCGCTGCTGTGCGAGGTGCTGTCGCGCCGCCATGTCGAAATCGGCCTCGTGCCGCTGGGCGCGATCGGCATGAGCGTGTTTGCGGTAGATCTTTACTTCGCCACCCGCAGCCTGCCTGCTGCCGAGATGATGGGCGCTGCCGCCTTTCTTGCGCAGCCCCACCACTGGCGCGTGCTGCTGGACCTGGCACTGCTGAGCCTGTTTGCCGGGCTGTACAGCGTGCCCATGTACGCCTTGATCCAGATGCGCAGCCAGCCCACGCACCGCGCCCGCATCATCGCGGCCAACAACATCCTGAACGCGCTGTTCATGATCGGCAGCTCCGTCATCGCCGGGGCCTTGCTGGGCGCTGGCTTCACCGTGCCGCAAGTCTTTTTGTTCACCGGCATTGCCAACGCGGTGGTGGCGTTCTACATCTTCATGCTAGTGCCCGAATACCTGCTGCGCTTTGTGGCCTGGGTGATGTCGCGCTTCATCTACCGCTTCAAGGTGCGGGGTGACGAGCACATCCCGTCCACCGGCGCGGCCATTCTGGCGTGCAACCATGTGAGCTTTGTCGATGCCGTGCTGCTCATGGCCGCCAGCCCCCGGCCCATCTACTTCCTGATGGACCACCGGATCTTCCGCGTGCCGGTGCTGGGCTGGCTGTTCCGCCTGGCCAAGGCCATTCCGGTGGCGCCGCAAAAGGAAGACCCTGCCACCTACGAAGCCGCGTTCGAGCGCGCAGCCCAGGTGCTGCGCGAGGGCGATCTGCTGGCCATCTTCCCCGAAGGCGGCATCACCAAGGACGGCGAGCTGCAGCCCTTCAAGGGCGGCATCATGAAGATCATCGAGCGCGCCCAGGCCGATGGCATTCAGGCGCCTGTGGTGCCCATGGCACTGACCAACCTGTGGGGCTCGTACTTCAGCCGTATCGAGCGTGGTACGGCCATGGTGCGACCCTTCCGCCGGGGCATGTTCAGCCGCGTGGGCCTGAATGTGGGCGCCCCCGTGGCCGCGAGCGACGTGCAGCCCGAGCCGTTGCGCGGGCGCGTGGCGCAGTTGCTGCAAGCCTGACCGCCCCAGGCCAACAAAGCCAAGGGCGTTGATCAGGTCGCGCTAAATCAGTGAGAGCCCGGTGATGCGCGCCATGGCATCACCGGCCGCAGCGGTGTCATCAGCCGTTGCGAAAAAGAAAGCTGTAGGCGTTGAGCGCCGGCACCCCTCCCAGATGCGCATACAGCACGCGAGAGCCTTCGGGAAATTCGCCACGGCGCACTCTATCGATCATGCCGTGCATGGACTTGCCTTCGTACACCGGGTCCGTGAGCATGCCCTCTTGCCGTGCGCACAGACGAATGGCTTCGAGCGTGCCATCATTGGGCAGGCCGTATTCGGGGCCGCCGTAGCGCGTGTCCAGCACCACGTCTTCGGCCGAGATCTCCTGTCCCAGTTCCACCAGCTTGGCGGTGTTCTGGGCAATGCGCAGAATCTGCGCATGGGTTTTCTCGGGCTTGGCCGAGGCGTCGATACCAATCACCTTGCGCGCGCGGCCATCGGCTGCAAAGCCCACCACCATGCCCGCCTGTGTGCTGCCCGTGACCGAGCACACGACGATGTAGTCGAACTGAAAGCCCAGCTCTTTTTCCTGCTGGCGCACTTCCTCGGCAAAGCCCACAAAGCCCAGACCGCCGTAGGGGTGCTCGGAGCAGCCCGCAGGGATGGGGAAGGGCTTGCCGCCCGCCTTCTTCACGTCGTCCATGGCCTGTTCCCAACTGGGGCGGATGCCGATGTCAAAGCCCGCAGCATCCAGGCGCACATCGGCGCCCATGATGCGGCTCATCTCGATGTTGCCCACGCGGTCGTACACCGCATCGGAGTAGTTCACCCAATTCTCCTGCACCAGCACGCACTTCATGCCCAGGTGCGCCGCCACGGCGGCCACCTGGCGCGTCTGGTTGGACTGGATGCCGCCAATCGACACCAGCGTGTCGTAGCCGCCCGCGATCGCTTCGGGAATCAGGTACTCCATCTTGCGCGTTTTGTTGCCGCCAAAGGCCAGGCCGCTGTTGCAGTCCTCGCGCTTGGCGTACAGGTGCACCTTGCCGCCCAGGTGGGCCGACAGGCGCGGTAGCGGTGTGATGGGCGAGGGGCCGAACGTCAGCGGGTAGCGGGGAAATTTCTGCAGATTCATGGCGTTTTCCAGTCGGTGAAGGCGGGTGGAAGAAGGGTGGAATGCAAGCGCGCTTGCAGTGCCTTCATCGTAGGAAAATGCGGGAATCAAATGGTTGTGAAAATCAATGCAATTTCGGATGTTTGGTTTTCATAAATGCAGATTAATCCATCAAAAGTTTGAAAAATGAACTATGTGTGCAACAAAAGTTCGTAGCAAGAATGCGCCGCCCGTCGATATGTCGGCAGAGCTGGACCGCACCGACAAAGCCATCCTGCGGCAGTTGCAGCGCGATGCCTCGCTGTCCAACGTCGCGCTGGCCGAGAAGGTGCATTTGAGCCCGCCCGCCTGCCTGCGGCGCGTGGAGCGGCTCAAGCGGCTGGGGCTGATTGAAGGGGTGGTGGCGCTGCTCAACCCCCAGGCCGTGGGGGCGGGCATGCTGGTGATGATTGGCGTGGTGCTGGACCGTTCCACGCCCGAATCGTTTGCTGCCTTTGAGAAGGCCGCAGCCAAAGTCTCCGGCTGCATGGAGTGCCATGTGGTGACGGGCGAGTTCGACTACTTCATGCTCATCCGCACCCGCGACAGCGAGAGCTTCAACCGCCTGCACGCAGAGCAGTTGCTCTATCTGCCGGGCGTGCGCCAGGTGCGCTCGTTCATGGTGCTGCGCAACGTGCTCTCCACCACCGAGCTGCCGCTGGCGCTGTAGTGACGGCCGGCCTTACCGGGCTGCGCGCAGCCTGCCCATCACGGCAGACCATAGTGGGCCGCCGAACACGTTCACCACCAGCCCCGCCATCAAGAGCCCAGCGCCCGCAAAATGCACGGGCAGCAACTGCTCGCCGAACGCCACCCAGCCGGTGGTCAGACCCACCACGGGCACCAGCAGGGTGAAGGGCGCTACGCGGTTCACGGGGTAGCGCGACATGAGGTACGTCCACAGTCCAAAACCTAGCAGGGTTGAGATCCACGCGATGTAGGCCACGGCGGCCATGGATTTCAGCGACAGGTGCTGCACCGCAGCCCACACCGCAGCGGGGCCGTCGAGCAGCAGCGACAGCGCCACGAACGGCAGCGGCGCCACCACACTGGACCACACGATGAAGGCAAACTGGTTCATCGGCCCATGCCGTCCCACTGCGCGGGTCACCAGGTTGCCGCAGCCCCACATCGCAGCAGCGGCTACCGTGAGCGCGAAGCCGGCCAGTGGCATTGAGGCACCATGCGCGCTGCCAATCAGCACCAGACCCACCCCTGCCAGCGCCAAGCCGGCCACTTGGTTGCCTTGCCACTGCTCGCGCAGCAGCACCACGGCCAGCAGCAGCGTGAAGAACGATTGCGATTGCAGCACCAGCGATGCCAGGCCCGAAGGCATGCCGATGTGGATGGCTGTGAACAGCAGCGCAAACTGGGCCACGGCCATCGTCATGCCGTACAGAAGGTACAGGCGCAAGGGGACCTTGGGCGGCTTGACGAACAGCAGTGCTGGAAACGCCGCCAAGAGGTAGCGCAGCGCGCCCAGCAAAAGGGGCGGCATATCGGCCACCCCGACCTTGATGACCGCGAAGTTCAGCCCCCACACCAGGATGACCAGAAGGGCCAGGGACAGATCGCGAGGGGTGAGTTGGGCGTTCATGAGCAGCAGGTGATGTGGACCTGCATTGTGGGCTGCCGCACGGCATGTTGCCAATCCAATACGCACGCGCAGGAGGCAAGCACCGACAAGGCTCGCGTTTGGCCTGCGTTCAGGCTTCGACTGCGAACGTCAGTCCCGCATTGGCCTGCAGTCGTGCGATCAGCTTGTCGCCCAGCGCAGGCGCCGTGGTCCAGATGCCACCGGGGGTGCTGGCGGCGTCCTGCAGCAGGCACACCGCCGCCTCGGCAATCATCTTGGAGGTGGAGCCGTAGCCGGGGTCGCGGTCGCCCTTCACGCTCACGCGCAGGCTGTGACCTTCGGTGTCGGTGCCGAGGAACAGCACATCGTAAAAGCCGTTCTCGCGCTCCTCACGCGAGGGGCCTTCGCCGGGCTTGGGGCCTTTGTCGGAGCCGAGCGACTTGTCGCCCGCCACCGCGTTGGCGATGGCTTCACCCTTCTCGCCCGGGCCGGTGACCAGCATTTCGTCGTACACAAAGTCGGTGCCGTAGGCGTGCTTGAGCAGCAGGTTGGAGCGGTGCACGTTGCGCGTGTTGATGGCCGCCATCACAAACGGTGCCACCCACACCCCATCGCCCAGGGCTTCGTCCACCATGGGCTTGTGGCCCGAGGGCTGGCGCGGGCCTTCAAACCCAGGGGTGAGCGAGAAGGGGTTTTTCAGCAGATCGAGCACACCAGGCTGGGTGGCAGCAGCGGCCATGGTGGCCTTGAGGCTGGCGGCAGTGCCACCCGAGAAGGCGCCCTTCATCTTGCGCACCCGGCCGCGCACGCGGGGGGCGGCATGGCCAAAGCGCTGGGCAAATTCCTTTTGCAGCATGAATACGCCCAGGTCGAACGGGATGGAGTCGAACCCGCACGAGAACACGATGCGCGCGCCGCTGGCCTTCGCGGTGGCTTCGTGCGCGTCGATCATCTGGCGCATCCACGCGGGTTCGCCGCACAGGTCCACGTAGTCCACGCCGCTGGCGGCGCAGGCGGCCACCAGTTCGTTGCCATACAGCTGGTACGGGCCCACGGTGGTCAGCACCAGGCGCGTGGCGTTCATCAGCGCTTGCAGGCTGGCGGGGTTGGTGGTGTCGGTCACCACCAGGGGGGTGTCGGCTGGTGCGCCCAGCTCGTCGCACACAGCGGCGAGCTTGTCGGCATTGCGCCCGCCCATGGCCCAGCGCAGGCCGCTGCCTGCGGGGTAGCGTTGCAGCAGGTATTCAACGACCAGGCGGCCGGTAAAGCCGGTGGCACCGTGGACGACCAGATCAAAAGGCTTGTTCATGCGGTTCAAACTCTAAAAAGCGCAGTGGTTGCCGGTGTTGTGCCAAGGATGGCAGCGGGCCCGGCAGGCGGGTGGCGCATTGTCTGGGCGGGCAGGGCGGTTGTCTGTCGCATACGTGCGGGGCGGTGGAGGCCCGTTTTTGCCGCGCTGTCGCTTGAAAAGTATCGAATAACGGTACTTTTTGGCTGATGCGTTAGAACTGTACTGTTCCGGTGCCGCGATGTGGGGCCACGGGCGGCACGATGCAGTCCGTGTTCAACCAAGGCCCCCTGCGGGCACCAACGCAATGTCTGCTTCTCCCATCGTTGTTCTTCGCGACACCCGTGCATGGCAAATGCAGGTCTGGATTTCCTTCGGCATCGCAGTGTTCCTGTGTGCCGTGGGGCTGGCCTGGCTGCCAGGCGCTGACCTGGAAAAAGTGTTCATGGTGATGGGCTACGTGTTCTGCCTTTCGGCCACGTTCATGCTGTCCAAGTTTGTGCGTGACAACCAGAGCGCCCGGCGTGGCGCGGGCGACACCCCGCTGTGGAAGCTGGTGGTGTGGGGTGGCTTTGCGGTGGCCATGGGGCTCACTGGCTGGGGCCTGGTGGGCATGGAGATCAACGTCACCTACAAGGCCTTCTTGGGCGTGAGCTGGCTGTACCTCATCACTTCGGCCTTCACGCTGGCCAAGATGTTGCGCGACCGCTACGAGGCCGACCTGATGGACGCCCGCCTGCAAGGCCGGCGCGAAGCGGCCCAAGCCGCAGCCCAGAGCGCTGATTGAGCGCCTGAGCCCAGCTTTCCCCCCTTTTTGTTCTGATTGCTAAGGAGTCATTCATGCGTATCGCATTGTTGAAAAAAGCCGTAGCAGGCCTGTGTGTGGCCGCCGGTGTGTGGTGTTCGCTGGCCGCAGCGCCCGCCCATGCGCACAGCGAAGCCTCTGCCGCGCTGTCTTTGCTGCCGGTGGCTTCGGTGGTGGGTGTGGCGGGCGCGGGCTCAGCGGTGGCTGGTGCTGCCGTGGCCCTGCCGGTGGCGTTGTCGGCCACGGGTGCTGTTCTTTCGGTGAAGGCGGTGGAAGGCTCGGCCATCGGCACCGTCTACCTGCTGGAGCGCGCTTCGGACGGCGCGCAGGTGAGTGTGGAGGTGGCCGGGCGCGGCGTGGGCGCATCCGTGCATGCCGTGGGCACGGTGGTGACCTGCAGCGTCATCAGCACCGGGGTGATTTTGTCGGTCGCGGGCGAGGCCTTGGCCTTTGTACCCAATGCCCTGGGCCGTGCCTTGCTGCACAACGAACGTCTGTGAACTCGGGGATATGACCATGTTGTTGAAACCTGTTTTGTGGGCTCCGGCGCGCCGCACCCGCTGGCCCGTGGTGGTGGGGGTGGCCCTGGTGGCGGGGGCTGCGCTGTGGGCTGC
>ENA-UOOA01002808-UOOA01002808.1-human-gut-metagenome-genome-assembly--contig:-P61old-NODE-2808-length-23334-cov-42.540315_pt1 | contig 23334 bp, 22 predicted proteins | sample MGYA00242467_ERZ724014 | MGnify/ENA metagenome assembly ERZ724014 | reverse complement strand
TTTGTGGAAAGATGCTTCCCGCAGCGGCGAGGCCTGCACCATGATGAAGCTGACAGCACAGGACCTGTACGCAGACGGCATTGTGGAAGAGGTCATCCCCGAACCGCTGGGCGGCGCACAGCGCGGGCGGCAGCTGCTTTTCAGCCGGTTGGACACCGCCATTGCGGTGCACCTTACTGCCTTATGCAAGATGAGCGGCAAAGCTCTGGCAGACCAGCGATACAAAAAATACCGTCGCATCGGAGAAATGAGGGGCGCATGAAAGGTTTACGGCTGTTGGCCACTGGCGGGGCATTGCCTGGCCGCGTGGTGACGAACGAGGACTTGCGCCGACAAGTGGACACCAGTGACGAATGGATCACGACTCGCACCGGCATCCGCCAGCGCTATTACTGCACCGAAAACGAAGATGCCGCCACGCTGGCCATCACCGCCGCCCGTCAGGCCATGGCCCGCAGCGGCCTGACGGCAAACGACATTGCCTGCTGCATTGTGGCAACACTTTCGGCTCCAACGGCTACTCCCAGCATCGCATGCCGCGTGCAGGCGGCGCTGGACTTGCCGGAGGACCGACCCGCTTTTGATGTAAATGCGGCCTGTTCCGGTTTTATTTATGCTGCCGCCACGGCCCACGGGCTGCTGACCACCCTGGGAGGGCAATATGCGCTGGTCATTGGCTGCGAGGCACTCTCCCGCATGATGGACCCGACCGACCGCACGACCTGTGTATTGTTTGGCGATGGAGCAGGCGCAGCTGTTTTTGAGCTGGCCGAAAATGTACCGTTCGCCATCACTTTGGGCGCACGGGGCAGTGAAGCCATCCGTGCGGGCGGCCCTGCGGCCTGCGACACCGCGCCTATCACGATGGACGGTAAGGCAGTTTTCCGCTTTGCGGTGGAAACTATGCCGCGTTGCCTGCAAACCGTGCTGGACCGCAGCCAAAAGACATTGTCTGACCTGGATTGGGTGGTCTGCCACCAGGCCAACAGCCGCATCATTGACCATTGTGTCAAACATTTACACGCAGAACCGTCGAAATTTTACAAAAATATGGACCGTCACGGCAACACCAGTGCCGCCAGCATTCCGATTGCCCTGCATGAAATGGCGAAAAATGATTTGCTGCGCCCCGGCCAGACGCTGGCCTGCATCGGCTTTGGCGGCGGGCTGACCTGGGGCGGGATGCTGCTGACGTATGAGGGTAGAAAATGAAGCTGCTCAACGAAATTTTAGGTACAAAATATCCCATTATCCAGGGCGGTATGGCTAATATCGCTACAGGCGAGTTTGCTGCTGCCTGTTCCAACGCCGGGGCGCTGGGGCTGATCGGCTCCGGCGGCATGGATGCCGCCGCCCTGCGGGAAAACATCCGCCGCTGCCGCGCACTGACCGACAAGCCCTTTGGCGAACATCATGCTGATGCACCCGCAGGCGGATGAATTTGCCAAAATCGTGGTGGAAGAGGGCGTAAAGATCGTCACCACAGGGGCGGGAAATCCGGGAAAGTACATGGCCGCGTGGAAAGCAGCCGGCATCACGGTCATCCCCGTGGTGGCAGCGGCAATTTTAGCCAAACATCTGGAACCGCTTGGCATTGACGCCGTTATTGCCGAGGGCACCGAGAGCGGCGGCCACGTGGGCGAGATGACCACGATGGCCCTGGTTCCGCAGGTCGTGGATGCTGTTCACGTGCCGGTGATCGCAGCAGGCGGCATTGCGGATGGGCGCGGGCTGGCTGCAGCACTGGCGCTGGGGGCCTGCGGTGTGCAGGTCGGCACCTGTCTGTTGGCGAGCATCGAGTGCCCGATCCATGAAAACTACAAAGAAGCCCTGCTGAAAGCCCGTGACAGTGATACCATCGTGACCGGCCGTATCAGCGGCACCCCCGTGCGCGTGCTGAAAAACCGCATGAGCCGTGAGTATGTCCGCCAGGAAAAGGCCGGAACTGACAAAATGGAGCTGGAGCGCTTTACTTTAGGCAGTCTGCGCAAGGCTGTATTTGATGGCGATACTGAGAATGGCAGCCTGATGGCAGGGCAGGCAGCAGGGCTGCTGCACGAAGTCCGCCCGGTGGAAGAAATTTTTGCCGCCATGGTAAGCGATGCCAAAAACTGCATCGACGGGCTGCACAAGGAGATCACCTTATGAAACTAGCATTTTTATACGCCGGGCAGGGCAGCCAGCACGCCGGTATGGGCCAGGACCTTTACGAGGCTTTCCCGGCGTTCCGCGCCGCTTTTGACGAAGCTGCGGCGGCAGTGGATTTTGATTTGAAAGAAGTCTGCTTTACTGACACAACAGGCGTACTGAACGAGACCCAATACACCCAGCCCTGCATGACGGCGTTTGCCGCCGGCCTTACTGCCGTACTGCGGGAGGCAGGTGTTACACCGGATTATGCGGCGGGGCTGTCTTTGGGAGAGTATTCTGCCCTGGCCTGTGCGGGGGTGTTTGATGTGCGGACGGCGGTTGCCTTAACGGCTTTTCGCGGTAAGGCGATGGCTGCGGCTGCGGCCGGGCACACTTGCGGAATGACAGCCGTTTTGGGGCTGGACGAAGCTCCCTTGCAGGCATGCTGCGATACAGCTGCCGACGAGGGTATTGTACAGATCTGCAACTACAACTGCCCAGGCCAGCTGGTCATTGGCGGTGACAAAGCCGCGGTGGACAAAGCTGCCGCGCTGGCGCTTGCTGCCGGGGCACGGCGCTGCCTGCCGCTGAACGTCAGTGGCCCGTTCCATACCTCGTTGATGCACCCGGCCGGGGACGCGCTGCGGGAGAAATTTAGCGCCACCCGCTTTGCGTCGATGCAGCTCCCTGTGCTGTTCAACTGCCTGGGGCACGAGATGGCGGAAACCGACACCATTGCCGCGCTGCTGGAAAAACAGGTGCAGTCCGGCGTGCGTTGGGAAGCAACCATCCGCCGCTTGGCAGAATTGGGCGTGGACACCGCCATTGAGATCGGCCCTGGCAGGGTGCTGACCGGTTTTGTTAAAAAGACCGTAGGAAGTGCCATCTCGTGCTACCCGGTGGAAACTGCCACGCAGCTGCAACAGTTGCTGCGCACCATGAAAGGAGCCTGACCATGCCGCAAACCGAAACCCTGCGCCGTGCCGCCCTGGTTACAGGCGGGGCCAAAGGCATCGGCCGGGCCATCTGCCTGGCGCTGGCCGAAAACGGCGTGAACATCGCCGTCAACTACGCCGGCAGTGCCGCCGCTGCCGAGGAAACTGCCGCAAACTGCCGCGCCCTTGGTGTGCAGGCCATCACGCTGCAGGCGGATGTACGCACCCCTGAAGCCTGCCAGAAACTGGTGGAAGATACCGTTGCTGCTTTTGGACGGATCGACGTGCTTGTCAACAACGCGGGCATTACCGCCGACAAATTGCTGCTGCGCATGACCGAAGCTGATTTTGACAACGTGCTTGCCGCCAACCTGAAAGGGGCATTTTTCTGCACTAAGGCGGCCACCCGCTTTATGATGCACCAGCGGTATGGGCGCATTGTAAGCGTCAGCAGCGTGGTCGGGCTGCACGGCAACGCGGGCCAGGCCAACTACGCGGCCAGCAAGGCGGGGCTGATCGGCCTGACGAAAAGCGTTGCCAAAGAGTATGCCGCCCGCAATATCACCGCCAATGCGGTAGCACCCGGCTTTATAGCAACGGATATGACCGCCGCCATGCCGGAAGCTGCCCGCGCGGCTGCCGCGGCAGCCATCCCGGCAGGTAAAATCGGCCATGCCGAGGATGTTGCGGCAGCGGTGGCTTTTCTGGCAGGGGAGCAAGCCGGTTACATTACCGGCCAGGTCCTTTGCGTTGACGGTGGAATGGGAATGTGAGGTGTGCTATGAAAACAGAAAAGAAACGCCGGGTCGTTATCACCGGCCTTGGCACGGTAAACCCTACCGGCAATACGGTGGCAGAAAGCTGGGCCGCTATTAAGGATGGCCGCTGTGCCGTTGAGCCAATTACCGCTTTTGACACGGCCGATTTTAAAGTGAAACTGGCCGCAGAAGTCAAGAACTTTGACCCTGCCGAACGCATTGACAAGCGCGAAGCCCGCAAAATGGCGCGCTTTACCCAGTTCGCCGTAGCCGCCGCCGAGGAAGCGATTGGCGACAGCGGCCTTGCGCTGGAAGAAATTGACCGCACACGATTCGGGGTTATTCTTTCCAGCGGCATCGGCGGCCTGCCCACGATCGAGGAAGAACATACCCGCGGCCAGCAGCGTGGTTTTGAAAAAGTCAGCCCCTATTTTGTCCCCATGTCCATCGGCAATATGGCGGCGGGACAGATTGCCATCCGTTTTGGCTTGCAGGGCATGTGCAGCTGCCCCACCACCGCCTGCGCAGGCGGCACGAATGCAATCGGCGATGCGTTCCATCGTATCCGCGATGGATACGAGGACCGCATGCTCTGCGGCGGCAGCGAAAGCTGCATCAGCCCGCTGGGCGTGGGCGGCTTTGCCAGCATGAAAGCCCTTTGCACGGCGGATGACCCGGCCCGGGCCTCGATTCCTTTTGATGCCCGCCGCAGTGGTTTTGTGATGGGCGAGGGCAGCGGTGTACTGCTGCTGGAAGAGTTGGAAGCTGCCCGGGCACGCGGTGCCAAAATTTATGCCGAGGTCGTTGGCTATGGCGCCAACTGTGATGCCTATCACTTTACCGCCCCGGCACCAGGCGGCACAGGTGGTGCGGCCTGCATGCGGCTGGCGCTGGCCGATGGCGGGGTGGAGCCTGAACAGATCGGCTACATCAACGCCCACGGAACATCCACTCACCTGAACGACAGCTGTGAGACGGCCGCCATCAAAACGGTGTTCGGCGGCCACGCGTACAAACTGGCCGTGTCTTCTACCAAGTCGATGACCGGCCATCTGCTGGGCGGTGCCGGCGGAGTAGAGGGCGTATTTACCGCGCTGGCCCTGCACGACGCCTTCTTGCCCGCTACCATCAATTTACAAGAGCCTGACCCTGAGCTGGATCTTGATTATATCCCCAACCAGGGCCGCGCAGCGCAGGTTGAGTACGCTATGAGCGACAGCCTGGGCTTTGGCGGTCACAACGCCTGTGTGGTGTTCAAACGCTGGGAGGGATGAGGATGAACTATACACCCAATGAACCGCCCCGGACTCTGACGGCGGCTGAGATCGAAAAAATTCTGCCGCACCGTTACCCGTTTGCTTTGGTGGATAAGATCCTGGACTACACCCCCGGCCAATGGGCGCGGGGCGTCAAATGCGTGACCCGTACAGAACCGTTTTTTCAGGGGCATTTTCCCGGCCACCCGGTCATGCCTGGCGTGCTGATTCTAGAGGCGCTTGCCCAAACCGGCGCGGTGGCCGCATTAAGCCTGTCGGAAAACCGTGGAAAGCTCGCCTTGTTCGGCGGTGTGAAAAACGCCCGCTTCCGCCGTCAGGTCGTGCCCGGCGATGTACTGACTTTGGAATGTGAACTGGTAGAACAGCATGGCCCGGTAGGCATCGGTAAGGCTACCGCCTGGGTGGACGGCGTGCGCGCGGCCAACGCCGAACTAACGTTTGTTCTCGCGGATGCCTGAGGGCTGGTTTTGCATGGCGGATTGTGCTATAATAAAGCCATTAACCTACAGGGGGATTCTCGCCATGCTGGACCAGACATTCGGACAGGTATATACCAAATTCAAGCTGCATTTCTATAAGCAGATCTTCAGCCGATTCGAGGACCGCGAAGCTACGCTGACGACTGTAGAATCTTTCTGCATGGAAGTTATCATGGCATTGGGCGAACCTACGATCGCGCAGTTCAGCCACATGATGAATCTTTCCACCCCCAACGCTGCCTATAAGATCAACTCGCTGGTTAAAAAAGGCTATGTCGAGCGCATTCGGTCTACTACCGACAAACGCGAATACCGCCTGCGCCCAACCCAAAAGTACATTGATTACTACAACATCAGCTATTCCTACCTGCACCTGGTCATGGAGCGCGCTAAACAGCGCTTCAGCCCCGATGACTTGGCTAAACTGGAAGAAATGCTGCAAGTCGTCTCCGACGAGCTGATGCCGGAGATCCAGCTGCCCAAATAAAACTTTGAACCGCACGATCTCTCTACGATCCAACAATAACATAAACCCGCCCCGTTTGGCTTTGGTAAGCCAGGACAGGGGCGGGTTTATATTATTTATGTATGCTATTACTTTTTCTGCTCAATCGTATCGTCAGTCTCCGATGGTGCAGGGGCATCACCAAACACAACCCTCATATCCGGCGGTGGCGGTACCTGGTCGGCCATGACCTGCAATACTTTCGAAGACGATTTGTGCATCTCGTCCAGAAAGTGGTTCAGCTGCTCCGGGTCGCCGTTGCGGTTTTCCTGGATGAGCTGGGCCAGCGAATACATGCAGGCGGCCGGATTGCGCAGGTCGTGGACCATGTCGTGCCACAGTGCCTCCTGCTTGCGTACCTCATGCTCCACATTTTGGCGGAGTGCGTCCATCTTTTGCTGCAAGGTGCGCAGGCGCATGGTCTGCAGCACGGCGGCAGCGAGAGACGCGACACAGAGAACAACCAACACAACAATTAACATAGATACTCCTCCAAACAATAAAATTTTTATACTATCCCAATGAAGGGGGGAAGCAACAAATTGTAAGATGTCGGAAAATCTGTGAAAAAGGCTCTTACAGCAAACAGGGTTACACAGCAAAATAAAATGTGTGCAAGAAACACTGTTATTTGAAATTTAATATACAATATGCGCCGCAAAAGGGCAAGCGCTTTTTGTCGAGTTTTAAAAATTCATAAGCTACTTGATAGAAATATCGCTGTTTTGCTACAAGAGTGATACAAAAAAGAGTCGCAGCCCCCTTAAAAATCAACAAAACAGAAGGCTTAACAGTCGTAAGGAACTATAAGGCTTGCGGTTGGGGCAGAGAACGGTGTGACCGTGAAGGTCACGCCGTTTTTTTGAGTCCAAGGGTAGATTCTGCGATCATGGGTTCTGCCAGCACGGGGATCTCCACCTCGTCAACAAAATTAAAGATGACCTCCACCTTCTGTCTGCGCTTGCCGCCAGACTTATCCGGTGCGTGAATGATGATCTTCTTGATATACTCGTTGACAATCGTCTGCGTCAGCTCCGTGACATCCACATACTTTTTCGTCAGCGCAATGAAAGCGTCCAGATCGTCACCCATTGCCTGCCGCTGCTCGATCCATTCTTCCGTCGTTTCAATTTCGAGCTTTAACCGTTCCTGCTCCGCTTCATAATCAGAAGTCATTTTCTTGTACTTTTCCTTGCTGATCTCGCCGAGGGCGTAGTCCTCATAGAGCCGGGACATGACCACATCGAGGTTTGCAAGGCGCTTTTTTGCCTGCTCCATGCGCTTCTGACCTTCCCGGATGTCCCGTTCCTGATCTGCGCGGTGATAGTGCAGCCATTCCTCCTGAAACCCTCCACGTCGCTGCGGATGTACTCGTTGACCGCCTGAATCCGTTCCAGCACCAGCTCCCGCAGTACATCCTCGCGGATATAATGCGCCGAGCAATCGCCGCGCCCACTCTTGTATTTGGAGCAGACGTAGTGATCCTGTTTGCCCTCAAAGCTCTTGCAGGTGGCAAAGTGGAGCTTGCCGCCGCAGTCCGCGCAATACAGCAGCCCGGAGAACAGCCCCTGCCGTTCCGCTTTTGCGGGGCGGCGCTTGTTTTTGCGCAGCTCCTGCACTCTGTCCCATTGTGCCTGAGAAACGATTGCCTCCTGTGTATCCGGTACGATGAACATATCCTCCGGATTGTTGGAAATCCGCTTTTTCAGCTTGTAGGACTTGGAGTAGGTCTTGAAATTACAGGTGCAGCCGGTATATTCCTGCCGTTCCGGAATCCCGACAATGGATTGATCCTTCCATCCATACGGATTCTTTGGCAGCGGCTTTCCCTTGCGGCTGGCATACAGCGCTTTGGTCGTAAGAAACTGATCCCGTTCAAGGATCCGGGAAATCTGCTCCGGGCCTTTGCCGCCGATGCAGAGGTCAAAGATGCGCTTGACAACCGGCGCGGCTTCCTCGTCCAGAATCCACTTGTCCTTGTCGTTCGGGTCGCAGCGGTAGCCGTAGGGCGGCTTGCCGAGCTGCTTGCCGCTGGTGCCGCGCTGATGCAGGCTGATACGGACTTTCTTGGAGGTATCGCGCGGATACCACTCGTTGAACAGGTTGCGGATCGCGGCAAAGCCCTCTCCGTCCCCGCGCTGGCTGTTCACGCCGTCGTTGACGGCAATGAACCGCACATCGTAGCTGGGGAAGATGATGTCGGTGTACTGGCCTACAGTCAGGTAATCACGACCAAAGCGAGATAGGTCTTTGCAAAGCCAGCAGCCTACCAATCCCTGCTTTACCAGTTCAAAGCCCTCCTGTACGCCAGGGCGTTGAAAGTTCGTGCCGGTATAGCCATCGTCAACCAGCACTTTCAGGTTCGTGTAGCCATGATCTCGTGCGTATCTGGTTAAAAGCTCGCGTTGATTCTGTATCGAATTCGACTCGCCATCCTGCGAATCCTCGTTGCTGAGGCGGCAGTAGAGTATCGTAATTTTTTGCTGATCCGTCATAACGTCCTCCTTCACGTTCGGGTCAGCCGACAGAATCGGTGTGCTTGAAATTATATTACCATAGTTTTGCGTCGTTGTCATTAACAAGCCACCTCCCGGTCAGAAAAAATGAGCCGTTTTACCTTGGCGGTAAGCGGCTCGGTTCCGTCACAGACGGTTTCAATGGTGTACCACGTGTTTCCAATCTTGCGCTCCACGGTTTTGCAGAAGGGGCTTCGTCTGTTCCAATAGGCCTCGCACTCCTGCAAAAAGGACTCCGGCGGGTCAAAGATCGGATCAAAGTAGCTCTCATGGTCAAAGACCTTGCAAAGCTCAAAGACCAAATCGTCTTTCCCCTCCATCACGGCACGGTTGATTTCGTCAATACAGGCAAAGGCGGTCACGGCAGCGTTTGAGCAGCTTTCCTACAAAGAGCAATGGTATCTGGAAAAGCGGAACGCCATCTGCATGACCTGCGGGCGCGTCAGCCCCTTGTCCACGCAGTCCACCTTTGAAGATTTAGCGGTGGATTTTGAAGGAACGACAGCCAGCGGTGCGGAGCGATTCTATCGGCGCACATTAGACAAGCTACGGCTGAAGCTGCTGGAAAGCGGTGTGATCCATACCGTGACACTGAAACAAACCGATATGCGAAAAAAGAACAAAAGAATAGCCGCCGCTGTCTACCAATATCAGGCGGACAACGACGGCGAATGGGGCGAAATTCGGTTCGATTTTGAAAACGGCACAGCGGAGATCGTCAGGCTGGCGGATTGGGATACGGTAAAATCTAACATCTTTGCAAATACGGCGATCCGGTTTGTTCAGTGCTTACCGGAAGCGAGGCTGCTGAAATCCGTGGTTGTGCCGTTTGAGATGGGCGTTCCGGAAAGACCACTCCCTCTGACGAAGGCGGCAAAAGAATCGAATGGCAATTCCTCACACACGATCTCTTTGCGGCAGACGGAGTGTCGGAAAACAGGTGAAACGATCACCGCCGCTGTCTACGAATATCTGGTAGACAACGATGGCGAGTGGGGCGAGCTGCGGTTTGACTTTGAGAACGGCACAGCCGAGATAGTAAAACTGGCAGATTGGGACACAGTGAAATCTAACGTCTTTGCAAAAACGGCGATCCGGTACATACAGGGATTGCCGGAAGCGAGACTGCTGAAATCTGTGGTCGTGCCGTTTTGGAAAGGCAGGGCATAATTACCCGCAGAGCATGACCTTTACACAGAACAGGCCGTCCTGATAGGTAACCGTACTCACCCCGCCGGATTTTTCTGCGATGTGACGGACGGACTGAAGCCCGACACCGTCTCCTTTTCGCTTGGAGGACTGAAAGACACCGCCTTTTTCACGGATGACTCCGTCATAGGTGTTTTCAACCTGAATCAGCGCCAGGCTGCCACTGTGCAGATAGGCAGTCAGCTTGATTTTACGACGGGCAGGCGCAGTGCGCAGGCTGGCTTCCAGGGCATTTTCCAGCAGATTGGAAAGGACCAGACACAGATTGATTTCGTCTACAGGAAGACATTCCGGCAGATCAATCTGCACGGAATACGGGATATTCTCCCGTTTGGCAAGCGCGCAGTAATACCCGACCACGCCGTCTGCCGCCCGGTTTTCACAGAAATGCAGCTCCAGACTCGGGATTCTGGAAACTGCGCCGGAAAGATAGGCTTTGATCTTTTCAAGATTCCCTTCTTCTGCAAGGGCAGCGAGCTGACATAGCTGGTGGCGCAGATCGTGCCGCGCCTGCCGTGCTTCCTCAATGGCAGCTTTCAGGCTTTCGTAGCGCTGCTGCTGCATGGAAAGCAGCTGGTTCTCCTGCTGCAATCTCACATTCCGGTTGATGCTGATCGCCATCAGAAGGAAGATTGCGTTGAAGAAAAGCATCAAAAACAAAAGTGCGATGCTGATCACAAAATACCCCTGCAAAACACGCCCGGTATAGAGCGTGTCCGCATACTTGGGGATCATAAACAGATTCAGCGCAATGAACACCAGCGGCAGCACCCAGAACACATACCAGGTCTGCGCAAAATTTTCATCCTCGACCATCCTCCGCACGCTGTGCGTCGCAGGATAATAGGCGATGGCGGCAAACAGCCAGCAGATCGCATGATAGCAAATCACGGCCCGCAGACAGAACCATGGCGCAGCCTGCGCCTGCGGCAAACCGGCCAGCATAGCGGCGTTGATCGCCCGGCAAAGGCTGTTGATACAGGCAAATACCGCACAGACAGATAATGCAACCGTTCCGGATTTCCAAAGCGAGATCCGAAGTGTTTTTATGTAGATCACGGCTGCGAGCAAGGTCAGCCCCGAAAGCACCGGCGCAGTCGGCATGCGGCGCGCATAGCACACCACGCCTCCGGCGGCACAAAGCAGTGCAAGCAACGGGGCAAGCCACAAAACAAGCTTTGACAGCGGCTGCTTTAAGCTGGATTTTACCGGGAAGTAGGCAAGCAGCATGCCGGGAATCACCACGCCGAGCTCCAGAATTGGACGCAGCAGCTCCATTATGCCATCCGCCCCCTTTGAAGCAGGAACTCCATAAATGCCTGCCGGGCGCTTTTCAGAAGGTCCTGACTGACAAACACGCGGCTTCCGTCCGCCATGCGGAAGGCGGCGCCTTCCAGATCCTTCGCGTGTTCCAGATTCACGATCACGCCGCGCCCGCACACAAAAAAGCGTGTGTCATCCTTTAGTGGGGCGATGAACGTCTTGAAGGGTTGGCGTGTGGCAAGCGTCTTTTGAACCGTCGTATGGACGTAGATCAAGTGGGCGAAGTGTTCTGCGTAGACGATGTCCTGATAGCGCAGATGGATCTCGCTTCCCTCCACCTTTAGCTCCATATATTTATCCGGCTGCGGTACGCGGGCAAGCAGCTCGTCCGTCAGCGCGTCGATGTCCGCTTCGGTAAAGGGCTTGACCAGATAGTGCAGCGCCCGTACCTGAAAGCCCTCCAGCGCATGGTCGGTCGAGGTCGTGGTAAAAACCAGCAGGCAGTCCGTGTTGGTTTCCCGCAGCTTCTTTGCCGCCTCCATGCCCGTCATGCCATCCATATAAATATCCAGAAATGCGGCAGTAAAGGGCGCTTTCCTTGCCGCTTCCAGAAATGTCTCGCCGCTTTCGTATTCCAGAATATCCGCCTGCACATTTCTCCGGTGAAGCTGCTGCTCCAGCCGGTCTTTCAGCAGTGCACGTTCCGCAGCAAGATCATCCACAATCGCAATTCTCATGCAGGGTTCTCTCCTTGTGCTTGAATTCCAAGATAATTATATCACAGCGTGTCGAGGATGACAAAGAACCGCTGTCGGAATTCGTGCCAAAATCGCCCCTTTCGTGCTACGGCGCTTGAAAAAACCGAATGGCCTTTTTATACTGAGCGCAAGCAAAATGCCAAATCGGATGAAGGAAGGAGGGAAATCTGTGTATCGTATTGCCGTGCTGGCAGAACAGGAAGCAGAGCGGCAGCGCTACGCCGAGCAAATTACCCGGTTTTGTGAAGCGAAGGGGCTGTTTCCGCAGGTCATGCAATATGACGACCAGGAACGCTTTTTTGAAACGGCGCAGAAAGATGCTCCAACCAATGCCGTCATTGCACTTTCCGGAGTGGCAGGACTGAATGCAGCGGAGCATCTTCGCTCCTTATGCCCCGCGTGCCGGATGATCTGGTGCAGCGACTTGGATTTCTCCCTTCACGCCTTCCGGCTGCGGGCCGACTATTTCCTGATGAAGCCGGTTTCCGAAGAAGCATTCCAGCGAGGACTGAATGCCTGGATTGAATAAACGGGCATCGAACCAAACCGAGACAACAAGCACAAAAATGGAGGAAATCAATGAAAAAGAAAAAGTTACAATGTTCTGTACCAACCCTTCTGCTGGCCGGCGTGTTGTGCCTGACATTGGCGGCCTGCGGTGCGAAGCAGTCTTCCGACATGCCCGCATCGGATACAGACTCCACGGTAAGCGCTGCCCTGCCGGTAAAGGCCATGAATGCCAAACGTGTTGACGAAAACCCTTATATGGCAAAGAGCGACGCCAACATTCACCACGACGGCTACAATACCGACTCTACGGATGAAGTCCTGCCGCTTGGCATCTATCCGGAGATCAATGTTTCCTATGAAAAAACCAACGCGAACGCTTCGCCTGCCATTTACTTTGACAGCTACGGCCACGCAGTCGTTCCGCTGCTCGGCGGCATCGCCATCCGCGATCTGAATGCGGAGGAAGCCACGACGCTGGGCTATTTCTCCCCGAAGCAGCATGACGGCGGCGGTTACGTCATCCAGAGCTCCTATACGTTCCTGGACTCGGAAAACCGCATCGTCTGCCCCACCAGCAACAACCATGTGCTGATGCTGCGGGCAACCGATGAAGCAGGAAACGTCCTGCCTGAATTTGAAAAGGTACTGGACATTGACATCAAGGCGGCAGCCGAAGCTGCGCTCGGCAAGGAGCTGACGCAGAATCTTCTTTCCGTGGTCTTTGACTACGACGGCAACCTCTGGTTTGCCACCGGCGGCTTCCGCATCTATCCCGAGCGTGAGCAGCAGGGCGTGCTCGGCTACATAGCCCACTCGGCGATCGAGGCGATCCTAAACGGAGAGCAGGCCGACCTTTCGAAGGCCGTCTTCGTCTACGGGCTGGCGCTCGGCGAGGGCGCGGAAAACGGGATTGCCGCCTCCAAGGACGGCGCGGTCATCCTGACAAACCAGAACTGCTATCTGCTGCGTGCCAATAACGGTGTCGAGGCTGTCTGGTGCACACCGTATGAGAGCGTCGGCGCGAAGGTCAGCGGCGAAAACGACAAGACCACCGGCGGCGGTCTTGCCTGGGGCGGCGGCTGCTCCCCGTCGCTGACGCCGGAGCTTGTGATGTTCACCGACAACGCAGACCCCGTCAAGCTGCTGGCGCTCGATATGAAGACCGGTAAGATCGTTGCAAGTCTGCCGGTTTTGGATGATCTGCCCGAGGGCTATCAGGTGGCGGTTGAAAACTCTGCCATCGTCTATGACGACAGTGAGGGCACCGTCAGCACTATCGTGTGCAACTGGTTCGGCGCAGGCAGCGCAGGCCTTGCCGATCCCAACAGTGACTCTTCCATCCAGAGCTATACCAACATCTATGACACAAACTGGCTGACAAAGGGCAACTGCATGATTGCGCCCGGCGTCGAGCGCGTGGACACCGTGAAAACCGATAGCGGCTATGAGATGAAGAGCATCTGGTCTCGAAATGACCTGAGCGATACATCGATTCTCAAGCTCTCCACCGCGACGGGCTATATCTACGGCTATGTGCAGGATCTGGAAAGCGGCATGTGGCAGTACATCATTCTGGACTTTGCCACCGGCGAGACGGTATTCACCATGGACGTCTCCAACAAATATGGCTACAATAACATGGCTATCGGTATGTATGCCGGAAACAGCGGCAACGCGCTCTACTGCCCGACGGGCTATCTGGAGCTGCTCAGATTACAGGATCGCTTCGTCTATCTGCCCGAAATGCCGTACCGAGAGGTCGATCTCGATAAGGCCGCGCGGAACGTACTGACACAGGAACAGTTTGAGCAGGCCGGCGGTGACGGCACGGTTGCAAGCTGGCGCAATACTGTGACGGTCGAAAATGTTCATCCCAACACGACGGTCTCGTTCCGGATGAACAATCTTTCCGGAAGCGCCGCTGATTTGAAGCTCTATGCCTACGGTGCAGACGGAAAGCTGGCGGAGGTCAGCAAAGAGCTGTGGACGATCACGGATGAAGCCGGGACTGGCGTGGATACCCTGGCCGACGGCACACTGTATGAGCTGCGTGTGAGCGTCGCGGACGGCGGCGCGTTCGACCTGAGCGAGGCGGAAAAGGAGATCAAAATTTCCGTTGTACTTGCGAAGTAAGACTCAAGGAAGGCTCCGGTGCCAAAAGCGCCGGAGCCTTCCTCAGCCTGTCAAAAAACCACAAAATCACCCCCCGTTTCTGATTGATATGCTCCCTTTATGAAAGACAGTGAAATAAAAACACTGTCAATCACGAAGGGAGCATTGTTCATGTCAAGAAGGAAAACCAGCAGATCAGAGCAACTGTCGGCGGCGAAAGCCTCTGCATGACCTGTGGACGCGTCAGCCCTTTGTCCACGCAGTCTACCTTTGAGGACTTGGCGGTGGATTTCGAGGGTACAATCGCCAGTGGCGCGGAGCGATTCTACCGGCGGACGCTTGACAAGCTGCGCCTGAAGCTGCTGGAAAGCAGGCTTGTCCATACCGTGACGCTGAACCAGGCCGAGTGCCGCAAAAGGAACAAAAAATAGCCGCCGCTGTCTACCTGTATCAGGCGGACAACGACGGCGAATGGGGAGAGATCAGATTTGACTTTGCAACCGGCACAGCGGAGATCGTCTGGCTGGCGGAGTGGGACACGATAAAGTCCAATATCTTTGCAAGGACGGCGACTCGGCACATACAGAGCTTACCGGAGGCAAAGCCGCCAAGTGAGGTTGTTGTGATGTTTGATCAAGCAATGTGATCCTAAAAATTTATAATTATTATTCAAGCAATCGCTTGATTTATTTTGCGAAGTCTGATATCTTATTATAAGAAACACTGGATAATGCACAGAAATGAGGGGATTGTGTTTTGCGGGAAGAAAAGAAAGCCGAAAAGAGACAGGAGCTTGTAGGCGTCTGCCTTGACTGCTTTGTCGAAAAGGGGCTGACCGTTGCCACGACAAAGGACCTCTGTAAGGCGGCAAAGCTGCAAAACGGCGGCATCTACTATTACTTCTCCACCAAAGAGGAAATCGTTCTTGCCTGCGCCGAAGAAGCGATCAGTCGAATTGAAAAAGCCGCGTTTGCCATCGTGCTTGAAGATATTAGTGACATCAAAAGCATGATGGATCATCTCGGTGAGCTGGCGGATAAAATGTCGCCCACCATGCGCTTTCTGGTCAGCGTATGTGTGTCGCGCGAATACGGAGAAAAGGTAAAGCCTTCCCTTGTGCGGCTTGCGGCAAGATACCCTTATTACACGGGTAGGATTGCGGAGATCCTCGGCTGCACCGACGAAGAGGTTGCGCCGTTCGTACATCTGTCGATCCTCGCCATCAACAATTATATGATCTTTGCCGAGCGAGCGCTGTTTGACCCACAAATCGAAGCGGTCAAAAAAGAGCTTTTAAGGCTTGCAGAAAGAAAGGGGCGGAATAATCGATAGTTTACCATAAAGAGAAAATCACAAACGACTTCATAGTCAATCCACACGCACAAACCGTTCCGAGGAGATGACCAAAACAGAAAAGAATCATAGGAGGACAACATGAAAAAGATACTTGCAATTCTACTATCGCTGCTTACGCTGCTTTCCTGCGGGCTTCTTTCCGCCTGCTCTGCCGAAAAAACGCAGCCGGATACATTGGATACTGAAACCGTGTGGGAAACGGTCAGTGAGGCATACATCTATGCGTTCCCGCTGGTGCTGACCGACGCAACCAAAACATTATCGACCAATACGGACGGAACCATGACTGGCCGTGCGCCCATCAATCAGTTCAACCATGCAAAAAAGCTGGCGGACGCCTCTTTCCGCACCGTCGTGACGCCGAACGTCGATACCGTCTATTCGCAGGCGTGGCTTGACATCAGTGAAGAGCCTATGATCTTCGTTCTGCCGGAAACGGATCGCTTCTGCAATGTGCAGCTTCTGGATGCGTGGACGAACACCGCCGCCGTGCTGGACAAGGCGGGTGCTTATGCCATTGCGCTTCCCGGCTGGGAGGGCGAGCTGCCCGACGGTGTGACGCGCGTGGACGTGCCCACCGCAACGATGTGGTCGATCACCCGCACGGTGCTGTCTGGGAACGAGGACCTGCCCAATGTCTATGCTATTCAGGAGCAGATGCAGCTCCTGCCTCTTTCGGCTTATGTACAGGGAGGCGAGTATACCGCACCGCAGGGAGCTTATAAAGAGGAAAATGACTTTGTTCCCGTGAACAAGGTGCTTTCCATGACGCCAGCAGAGTTTTTCAATACGGCGAACGCTCTGATGCAGGTCAACCCGCCCGCCGATGCGGATGAGGAGCTGCTGAAGAAACTCTCCGCCATCAACGTGGGCGCGGGCAAGACCTTCGACGCCGCCCTCCTGGGCGAAGGAGCTGCCGAGCGCTGGACGCAGATGCTTCAGGGGCTTCGCGCCACGCTTGCCGCCGACGGCGCGAAGTATGCGCAGAAACTCGGTCAGTGGATCTATTACGGCAAGCCCATCGGCGACTTCGGCACGGAGTATACCTACCGCGCGATGGTAGCGCTGGTGGGGCTTGGCGCCAACACCGTGGACGTGGCGATCTATCCCAAGACAGCGGTGGATGAGACCGGCGCAGCGCTGACCGGAGAGAAGACGTATACGCTCCACTTTGAAACCCTTCCTCCCACGCTGGAGGGCGGCTTCTGGTCCGTGACCGCCTACGGAGAGGATGATTTCCTCATTGACAATTCCATCGACCGCTACTGCATCAACGACCGCTCCGACTTCAAGCTGAATGCGGACGGCACATTGGATATTATCCTGTCCAAGGATGCACCGGAAGACACCTCTAACTGGCTGCCTGTTTCCGACGGGGAATTTCATCTGTTCATGCGGATCTATGTACCGGATATGACAGCACTGGATAGCTGGCAGCCGCCTGTTATCCGCGAACAATAAGGAAATGGAGAAAGAATGGCTATGAAACGTATTGCAGCAATGCTTCTTGCATCGGTACTGCTGCTGTACTGCGTCGGCTGTGCGCAGGATGGGCGCAAAGAGCCGGACGCGGAAAAGGCAGACCTGGGTCTGACCGCCGAGGTCAAGCCCGCCACAGACTTTACGGCAAAGGCAAATGCCGCCGTCTACGATGAACTTGACTTCGATGATAAGCAGGAATATGAATTCGCCACCCGCGGACTGATCGACGCGCCGGAAACACTGGAACTGAAGGACGAGGATGGGACGATCCTCTGGAGTCAGGAAGCCTATGCGTTCCTGGATGATTACGAAAAAGCGCCTGACAGCGTGAATCCCAGCCTCTGGGAGAACACGAAGAACAATCACGCCTATGGACTTTTTGAAGTGACGGATGGCATCTATCAGGTCCGCGGCTATGACATGGCAAACCTCACTGTTGTCAAGGGTGATACCGGCTGGATCGTCTTTGACACGCTGATGAGCGTGGAGTGCAGTCAGGCTGCCATGCAGCTGATCGAAAAGAATCTTGGTAAATTCCCGGTCAAGGCCGTCATCATCTCTCATTCCCACGCCGACCATTTTGGCGGCATCGCCGGCGTGATGGCGAAGGAGGATAAGGCAGACGAGACACTTTCTATTGAAGATCAGCTCGCCAGCGGCAAGATCCCCGTGATCACGCCGGTGGGCTTCACGGAGCACTCCGTGAAGGAAAATGTCTACGCCGGTAAGGGTATGGGCCGCCGCAGCAATTATCAGTATGGCATCCTTCTGACCCCCGGCGTGACCGGCAAGCTGGCGCAGGGCATCGGCATGGGACAGTCCACCGGAACGGTCTCGTTCATGACGCCCAGCTATGAAATCATGCAGTCCGGCGAAAAGCTGACGATCGACGGTGTGGAGCTGGAGTTCCAGCTCACGCCGGGTACGGAAGCGCCCGCCGAAATGAACACGTGGCTGCCCCAGTACAAGGCGCTTTGGATGGCGGAAAACTGCACCGGCACGCTCCACAATCTCTACACGCTGCGCGGCGCGGAGGTGCGCGACGGCGCGGCATGGGCAAGCTATATCACCGAGGCCATTTCCCTTTACGGCAAGGACGCGGAGGTCACCTTCCAGTCCCACAACTGGCCGCACTGGGGAAACAACGTGGTGAACGACTACATGGTCAACACGGCTGCCGTGTATAAGTTCATCAACGACCAGACTCTGACCTATATCAATCAGGGCTACACCAGCGACGAGATCTCCAACATGATCGAGCTGCCGGAGGCGCTCAATAAAATCTGGTACACCCGCCAGTACTACGGGACGGTCGCCCACAACGCCAAGGCGGTCTACCAGAAGTTCATGGGCTGGTATGACAGCAACCCTGTCAACCTGAACCCCCTCATGCCAAGCGACAGCGCAAAAAAATGGGTGGAGTACCTGGGGGATGTTGACAAGGTCCTGCAAATGGCAAAGGCGGATTTTGACAAGGGTGAATATCAGTGGGTCGCCGAGGTCACAAACACCATCGTCTTTGCCGACCCGACGAACACCGATGCGCGGCTTCTGTGCGCCGATGCACTGGAGCAGCTGGGGTATCAGGCGGAGTCCGGCCCGTGGCGCAACGAATATCTGACCGCCGCGCAGGAGCTGCGCCATGGAAACGCCAATTTCACCGCTTCCACCAAATCTACCGGCGACATGGTCAAGGCCCTCTCCGCGCCCATGCTGTTTGACTATATGGCCATTGTCATGGACAAGCAGGCGCTGGCTGACCGCGACTTCACCATGAACGTGATCCTGCCTGACGTGGGCGAACAGCACATGCTCCGCGTGAAGAATGGTGTGCTGCTGGTCTATGCGGATACATTGTCTGATGATGCGGACGTGTCTATTACCTGCCCAAAGAATGCGCTGTTTGCGATCCTGACCAACAATCAGGAAACGGTTACACAGGCCGTCAAGGTCGAGGGCAGCGCAGAGCTGCTGACGCTGATGATGGAGAATATGAACCAGTTCCCGATCACCGGAGCCAACCCCTTCAACATCATCGAGCCGTAACGGCTTCGCGGGGCGGTCCGTGGGAAGACCGCCCCGCTCGAGAGAAAACAGCGAGATGCTTTCAACGCAAATTAAAAGCTGTCTGTTTCTGTTGGAAACAGACAGCTTTTGCAGCCTTACGGTTGCCCTGCACACCCGAATCTGTCAGCCAACAGTAAAAATTAGAATTACTTCCTTATCACTGTTAAGCCAACTGTTGCCCTGCTTTTACACAGCATGCAGCCGTGCTATAATAGAAAATACACTTTAAAAAGGAAAAGCGCTCTGTGATTCGGCGCGCTTTGCGCAAAAAGATGCTGATGCGGCAAAAGCTGAATGTGGGGCGAAGGAAAGTCATTTTACTAGAGGATCTGGAACGATGAAACTGATCAGCGGGGATTGCTGCATATGAGGTAGTCCCAGTCATTCGTTGTGTGCCCGGCATGGGCAATAGGTGGTGCAAGACCACTACGCGCTCGGCAGTAGGGAGCGTTAGCCGAAGGCAAAGGTGTCCATCGTGAGGTGGAATCTGAATGAAGCCGGATGCCAGCAAAAAAACGCTGGCGGGCAAACTTCTGAACCGACGAACAGAAATCACATAGTAGGCCGTACAGAAAAGGACCAGTGTGCTAGGCAACACAAAGTCTAATGCTGCTCGAATCCCGTGCGGTAAATGTGGCGGTTATGTGGGAGGAAAGCTGTTGTTCTTACCCGGGAAGGTCTTGCAGACGGTAAATAGGAAAAAATCCGAAAGCCGCAGTAACAACGAACTGCAAGAAGTCAGCCGAGGCCATAGTACCTTGCGCTTTTTTCTCAAGGGAAGGACCGAACAATCGCAAGTCTCAAGTACAGACCGGAAGAAGGTCAGTGTGTTGAAAGCAGAATGCCAGGGAAACAAGGGCTTCCTGCAAAGAGATAGTGTGGAACACAAAGGGTATGCAGAAGCGCAGAGCACTGACCGCAGAGATGGGAAAGACCGAGACGGTGCAAGTGACCTGTTGGAAGCAATACTGGACAGAGACAATCTGAACAGAGCATACAAACGGGTCAAGAGAAACCACGGTGCAGCGGGAAGCGACGGAATGACCGTAGAAAAAGCATTGCCGTGGTTAAAGGAACAGAGGGAAGAACTTTAGTTAAGAAAGCCTCCTACTCGATTGTCAAACAAAATATATCTCTGCTTTGCACGCTAGAAAATCCCCCAAAAGGTAAAATTTCTCTACTGGCAGCAGAAAAGTGAATTTTCTATAATAAAGATAAGCTGGTATCCTAGTAAAGATTGAAAGCTGGGATACGATTTTTAAGATAGGAGCGTGTATTTATGAATTTGCCAAAACTGTTTACAGGAGAAAAAACGGTTGCTACGTGGGGGGAACGGCGCAAGGAAATTCTGGCGCTGCTGGGGCAGTACGAATACGGCGTGACACCAGAGATCAAGTTGGATAAAGTGACTTACACGACCCCTTTCATTATGGAACTTGCGGGAAATATCCAGTACGAAACGCATCGGGCTTTTTTTAAAGCAGGGGATAAGTTCTGCAGCATGCGGTTTGAGATTTTCTCACGCCAGACAGATAAACCACTGCCGTCTATTTTGATGATTGATGTGTTTGACTCCAGCCCGGATAACATGGAGTATCCTGACCTTTCCGAAAAAATGCAGAACCGTCTGCCGTATGACTATATTACGGCGCAGGGGTATGCCGCTGTGCTGATCCATGTGAACGACATTTGCAATGATGATCCTGCCAGCTTTGAGCGCGGCATCATGGAAATCGCCCCACGCGATGGAGAAAGTGGCTGGGGGGCCATTGGAGCCTGGGCCTGGGGAACCAGCCGTGTAGTAGATTACATTTTGCAGGATGACCGCTTTGCCAATGATAAGATTGCTACGATCGGTGTATCCCGTGCAGGCAAAACATCCCTTTGGTGTGGTGCCCAGGATGAGCGGATTGGTGCGGTGATTTCCACTGTGAGCGGGTGCGGTGGTGCCTCGCTGTTGCGAGAAAAGACGGGCGAACACATTCGCAATATGTCTAAGCAGTTCCCCCATTGGACCTGTGATAAATATGCCGAATACGCCGAAAAGGAGGACGAACTGCCCATCGATCAGCACATGCTGCTGGCACTTTGTGCACCACGACCGTTGTATCTCTCCGATGCCATCGAGGACGAATGGGCCGATCCGCATAAGGCGTTCGAGGCTGCCCAGCTTGCCAGCGAGGTTTACGAAGTATATGGAAAACCGGGTCTGAGAGGCGACGTATTCCCAGAAGTCCACCATCCGCTGACGGAAGGTACGATTGCTTATCACGTCCGCACAGGTGGCCATGGTCTGATTTTGTATGATTGGCAGCAGTATATTCCGTTCCTGAACCGCTGCTTTAGCCTGTGATTTAGGGTGAAACAAATGTCAAAGTATATAATGGCCCTTGATGCGGGAACAACTTCGAACCGATGCATCCTATTTGATAAAAGTGGAAAAATGTGCAGCATCGCGCAAAAAGAGTTCACGCAGTATTTCCCCCATCCTGGCTGGGTCGAGCATGATGCCAACGAAATTTGGACCACGCAACTGGGGGTTGCACTTTCGGCTATGAACTCTATTGGAGCTTCGGCAGAGGATATTGCAGCAATCGGTATTACCAACCAGCGCGAGACAACAATTGTCTGGGATCGGGATACGGGCGAACCGGTATGCCGCGCAATTGTATGGCAGTGTCGCCGTACCAGCCAATACTGCGATGAACTTAGAGCCAAGGAACTGACCGAACTGATCCGTCAGAAAACAGGCCTTGTTATTGATGCCTATTTTTCGGGTACGAAGCTTAAATGGATCCTGGATAATGTGCCAGGTGCTAGGGCGAAGGCCGAAGCCGGACAGCTGCTGTTTGGTACGGTAGAAACCTGGCTGATCTGGAAGCTTACATGTGGAAAAATTCATGTGACCGACTACTCCAACGCCAGCCGAACGATGATGTTCAATATCCATACAATGGATTGGGATGATGAAATCCTACGCATTCTGGATATCCCACGCAGTGTCCTGCCCAAGCCGGTGCCAAACAGTATGTTTTATGAGTATGCTGACCCCATGCATTTTGGTGGTGAAATCAAAATTGCTGGTGCTGCAGGTGACCAGCAGGCGGCGCTGTTTGGGCAGGCATGCTTCCGGGTGGGCGAAGTAAAGAATACCTTTGGAACCGGCGGCTTTTTGCTGATGAATACAGGCAATAAGCCGGTGCAATCCCACAAGGGCCTGGTAACCACCGTGGCCTGGGGCGTAAACGACAAGGTAAATTACGCGCTGGAAGGTTCTATTTTTGTGGCGGGTGCCGCCATTCAATGGCTGCGGGATGAACTCCGCTTATTAGAGGATGCCCGCGACTCCGAGTATATGGCACAAAAAGTGACGGATACCAACGGCTGCTATGTTGTCCCGGCATTTACCGGCCTGGGAGCACCCCATTGGGATCAGTATGCCCGTGGTACCATTGTGGGATTGACGCGTGGCTGCAATAAAAACCACATCATCCGCGCTACGTTGGATAGTCTGTGTTACCAGGTCAACGATGTGCTACACACAATGGAAGAAGATGCTGAAATCAAGATACATTCACTGAAAGTGGACGGTGGTGCTGCAGCTAACAACTACCTGATGCAGGCGATGGCGGACATCAGCAATGTTCCTGTTGACCGTCCAAGCTGTGTAGAAACCACCGCATTGGGGGCTGCCTACTTGGCAGGGCTTGCCGTTGGATATTGGAATTCGATGGAGGAGATACAGGCAAACTGGGCAAGCGAGCGGATCTTTATGCCTGCTATTTCGGAAGAACAACGCCGGAAAATGCTTCACGGTTGGAAAAAGGCGCTGCGCTGTGCCCGCTCCTGGGCGCAAGAAGACTAAGAGAGGAAACAGAGTATGTTGGACGTTCTGATCATCGGTGCAGGCGTTTCCGGCTGTGCCGCAGCGCGGGAATTATCGCGCTGTAAAGCAGATATTCTGGTGCTGGATAAGG
>ENA-UOOA01002805-UOOA01002805.1-human-gut-metagenome-genome-assembly--contig:-P61old-NODE-2805-length-23362-cov-9.019093_pt1 | contig 23362 bp, 15 predicted proteins | sample MGYA00242467_ERZ724014 | MGnify/ENA metagenome assembly ERZ724014 | reverse complement strand
ATGCCCAAGATACATGGTACAGGAATTTGGGTGAAAAAGAAGGTACTCCCATGCCGCAGGTTATCGGAGTATATACACATGTGGTTCCTGAAGATCAAGCTGTTCTGAAAAACTTTGTACGCGAAGTGAAAGAAGGGAAAGCAACCAGTTTGCGTAAAGAAGTTCGTGTATGCAGGGAGAATGGTAAATATACATGGACCAGCATTAACGTTATGGTTAGAGATTATCGCCCACAGGACGGTATTATTGAGATGTTGTGTATCAATTATGACATCACACCTTTGAAAGAGACTGAACAGAAATTGATTATTGCCCGTGATAAAGCAGAAGAACTGGATCGTCTGAAGTCGGCTTTCCTGGCTAACATGAGCCATGAGATCCGTACTCCTCTCAATGCTATTGTCGGCTTTTCCAGTCTTCTGGCAGAAACGGACAGCAGAAGCGAACGGCAAGAATATATCAAGATTGTGCAAGAGAATAATGAACTTCTCTTGCAACTGATATCGGACATTCTCGATCTTTCGAAAATCGAAGCGGGAACATTCAATTTTGTATATACCAATGTGGATGTAAACGAGACTTGTTCTGAAATTATCAAATCAATGGGTATGAAAGTGGGTAAAGGCGTTGAACTGATTTTAGAGGAACCATTCCCGGAATGTTATATCTATACGGATAAAAACAGATTCACCCAAGTAATCAGTAACTTTATAAATAACGCATTAAAGTTCACCCAACAAGGCAGTATCACTCTGGGATATGAACAAGTATCCCATCAGAAAATAAAATTCTATGTGCGCGACACCGGAATGGGAATACCGGAAGAAAAGCAAAAGAGCGTATTTGAACGTTTTGTGAAGCTGAATACTTTTGTTCAGGGTACAGGACTGGGACTTTCTATCTGTAAGAGCATTGTTTCCCAAATGGGAGGAGAAATTGGCGTGGATTCGACCGAAGGAGTAGGCTCCTGCTTCTGGTTTACACATCCGTATCACGCTGCTGACTAGACTGACTATATGTGAAAGGGGGTATTCAATGAATGATGGTTAGTACTTATAATTATGAATAGCCTCCAACAAGAACCGGCTGCAGAATTCTGCAGCCGGTTCTCTTTTTATACCACTATCTTTTACCATTTTCCTTTCTCTTTTTCTTACATTCCTCCGGGCGTCACGCTACCGTTTCCGAGGTCGGGAAGGGTGTAGGACTGTCCGTAGTAGTCGAAGGCACCGGCGGTGGCGGTACCGGGTTGGGGCGTGAAAATCCACGTGGCGCCGCCGCTCCGGGTGAGGGTGATGGTGGCGGGGGTGCCCTGGACATCCGCAACCGGGAGGAGGAAGATGTCTCTGGGGGCGTCGGCGGCAGGGAGGTCGAGAGGGATGGCGTCGGTTTTAATATTCAGGATACCACCAGCCAGGTTACAGCTCGCATAGTATCTGTAATTTTTCATCTGCACGCTGTAGCCGGCGGGGATGCGCAGGCGGGAGCAACGGTAGGTGAAGTTGAGCGTGAGGGGCTGGCTCAAGTCTGCGACACGAGAACCGGCCTCCATCACCGGGACGGAGGAACCGCTATCGGGAGCCGGGATAGTGATTAACCCGTTCGTGTCCGGTTTGCTGTTGCCCACGTAGGCGCGGATGCCTGCCATCACATATTGGGTGCTTCCGTCGGCTTGGCTGTAGATAAGGGTGCGGTTGAAGGTGACTCCGTTAAGGTTAGGATTCAACTCTAAACTGTTGGCTTCGTCCCCGGTGAGGTAGCGCCACGTGGTGCCGGTGTATTTCAGGGCGGAATAGTGGACAGTAGTCTTGTTGGAGTCATCGGTGAACTCCACATACAGCCACACCAAGTCCCCCCCTTCCCACTTCGTCCCCTCATCCGTCTGCACGGCGCGGGTTTCGGGCAGAGTGGTTCCGTCGGCGCGGGTCAGGGTGCCGTCGGTGAAGGCGGGCTTCGGGCCCACGGTGATGTTGAGCGAGTGGCGGCCGTCGGTAGGCGCTTCGTCGCCGGGGAGGTTGTCGGTGCAGCTCCATGCACATAGGGCGGAGAGCATTAGTAAAAAGATGTTGCGTATCATATCGATCTATCGTTTTTTCAGGTTTGTCATTTTCTTAGTCTATAAGTTTATAGCTGGCGGCGGAGAATCCGGACTTTTTTCCTTTCCGGGATCTCCCGAAAGCAGGAATTTCATCATTGCCAGGCTTTCGGGTCTCCCACGACGAGCTACTTATTCTCGCCGTTCCACTCCATATTGGGAGCGGGCCAAAGGTCTTCGCCGTTGTTCCAGACAGAGCGGTCAAACACCCTTTCAACTATGCTGATGCCGTAGGCGGGCGTGGCGGAAGCATCGTAGATGGTGGTGAAGAAATTATAGCCCCACCAACTATCAGCTACTGTCTCTTTTATCTCCCCCTTTAACGGCGTTGTATTATAGGCAATATTATCATTCTTTGCCTCCAGCCCCGATGTCCCTTTGCCTCCGGCTCCCGCACCGAAACATTTCCTTACGGTGCTCGTTCCGCTGCTATAGCCGACAATGGCACCGGCAAACCCGGGTATGTTGCCTCCCGTCGTAGCCGTAGCAGTGCCCCGGGCGTAGCTATATTCGAGGTCTCCCAAAACGCTGTTATACCCCACCAGTCCGCCAGCATAGGCGTTCACGGCCTTCGTGCCCGTATGGGTGACCGTGACGTCGCCCGTTGCCTGGCACGCATAGATATCGATTTTGTATGATCTGTTATCGTTGCTTCCGTTGTATCCGGCTATCCCTCCGGCGCAGAGGGGCATCGAGAAGGTCGTCGTCCCCGTCCCGGTTAGGCTTACGTCGCCATCGGCCCGGCAGGCAAAGAGGATGTTATTACCATAGCTGCAGATACACCATCCTGCGATTCCTCCCACATGGACGAGGTTTGTCAGCGTCACATCCACCTTGATGTTTACCGTCGTATGGCAACGGTTGATGGAACAGCTATTAACATAGCCCACCAGCCCACCGACCAAAGCGGCATCGTTGGAATCGGTGGAGCCGGTGACTTCTATTACCCCCTCCGCCGAGCAAAGGGTCACCGCTGCGCTTCTGACCAGGCCGGCGAGCCCGCCAGTGTATCTGCCGATCGTGCCCGTTATCTGCACATCCCGCAGGTGGATACCCGTCAGCAGGGCAGGCGAGTTGACAGAGCCGAAGAAACCGTTATAACTGTGGTTGGTCGTGATACGCAGCCCCGAGATAGTATAGCCGTTGCCGCAATAAATGCCTGTGTAGCTGTCGTTGCCTATCGGCACCCAGTCCGCCGCCAGCGCCCGCAGCGCGGCATCTTTAGACCCGGCCAGTTCCTGCAAGTCGATATCCGCCACTTGCAGGGCGTTGAGGTCAGTCTTTCCCGAGCCCGACGTCACTCCGTCGCCATTCACATCGCGGGCAAAGCGTGCGAGGTCTTCCGCGGTGCGTATCAGGCGGAACTCCTTGCCGTCGATCGTCGTGGTCAGGATGCCGTCCTGCCAGGGCACGTCGCTGTCGGTCACCGTCACTACCAGGCGGTTTTCCTCGACGGTCACGTTGTAAATGTATTCGTGTCCGCCTTCCAGCATGCTGCCGCTCTCCGCCGCATACCCCAGTTCAGTGCCATCGGAGAGCCGGGCACTGATGAATAGTTTGCCGCTCACGTCCTGCGGGGGCAGCAGGGCTTCGTAGGCCACAGCGTAGCCCGTGGGGGTGGCGGCACAACGGTGAGGGGTGACGGTTTGCGGTTGCAACTGATTCCCTCCGGTAGGGACATGGGCTGTCAATGTCCCGGTCTGGGGGTCGATGTCCGCTACTAGGAAGATATTCTTGTCGCCCAGCAGCACGGAGGCACCTGCCACTTCCTCGCTGGTGAGGGAGCCGCCGGGGCGGAGGCGGACGACGACGCGCGTCATGCCGTGGCGGAAAGTGAGTGCGGGGTTGCCGCGGTCGAGCGACTGTGCGGCATAGACGTAATCACGTCCTTCATAATCTTTATCTTTACTCTGGTCTTTGGCGACAGCACATTGAAAAACATATCCTTCATTGACATCATACATGATAACTCCTGTGGGCCCGTAAGCAAGGACATCTTTTCCGGTTTCCCCGCTTTTCCACTCAGGAGGTGTGGGGTCGATGTTCAGGCTGGAAATACTGGGGTCATGTACAAAGCCGCCGTCGGCTGTGCGGTAAACGAAGACTTTCCGCTCGCCGTCTATGTGGACGAGAATCCAGTCGCCGTCGTCAAAGGTCCCGTCGGGGATGGCACGTGAAGTGGGAGCATTGCCGTTGTCGTGCCCTTCGCGTGCGGCGATGGTGGCGCCGAAGGTGACGGAGGTGCCGTCACCGCCGGTAGGGTTTTCCGGCTCGTTGTCCGCGCTGCACCCGGTGAGGGCTGCCAGCGTTGCCGTCACCGTTATCGCCGTGGCAAGCCACAGGCGGATGCTGTGCCGCCGGATGGCTTTCGGGATGATATGGTTGTGTATCTTCATATTCTCTTATTCTTTTATTTCTTATTTGGATGAATGGTGGGCGCGGCTACTTGCGGTGGAGCACGGGCAGGTTGCCGTCGGTGACTTCCCAGATGGTGGCGAAATCCCAGGGGGTGAAGGTGTCGGTGTAGCCATCGGGACGTTGGTAGCTCTCCGCCCATCTTCCCTGTCCCATCCACCATGAGGCGGCAGGCTTGGCATCGCAGTCCGCACCGTCCAGTTTATCGGATCCTTTTTCTCCGGAAGCGGTCAGCGCTGCCGAGGCATAGTTGTTGACTATGTAACCGCCGCTGCTTCCTGTTATGCGGTGGATCTTGGTATTCAACTGCCCATTCTTGCCTGATATGCTGCTGTTGAGTGCGGCAGAGTTGGCAATATAGTTGTTGTTAACTCCTGCAATGCCTCCCAAATACACGTACTGGGTAGTAGCCGTGCTTTTTATCTCTCCGGTGGCATAACAATTGTAGATATTCCCTTTATTATCTCCCGCGATGCCTCCGACTTCAAGGGCGTTCATCTTTCCCGTTGCAGTCACCGTGACATTGGAGATGCAATCGGTGATGGTGCCGCTGTAGCTGTACCCGCAGATTCCTCCCGCGTAGTAATATGTGCTTTCATCGGTGCCGTCTGCCGTTATCTGCCCGTCCACCCGCAGGCGGCGCACTTCTCCCCCATCAATATTGGCAAAGAGAGAAAAATAGTAATTGCTGGCGTTGCTGATGTTCTGGAATACTGCCCGTATCCCCTTCACCCCATTGAGGGTAAGGGTATGCCCTCCGCCATCGAATGTCCCAGAGAAAGGCTCACTATTGCTGCCTCCACTGTAGCAATGGATAGCCTCCCAGTTATCAAGCACCAAGTCCTTGCAAAGGCGGTAATGCTTCCTTCTATTTTCTTCACTCGCCCCGATGTCCTTCATCCCCTGCACATCCGTGATAAGAACGGGCTTTTCTTTCGTAGAGCCATCGCCCGACCACAGGGCATAGAGGGTGAGGTTTCCGGCAGGCATCGTCAGCTTGCTGTTTTTGGCATAAAACTCGCCGCCGCCTTCGGGCAGGGTGTTCCATCCAGCGAAGGTTTTGCCGGTTGAAGGCGTCAGGGCGGTGCCGTCGTTCAGGGTTGTCGTGGCGCCTTCAAGAACTTTGGAGCTGTTCACCATGCCCGTGCCGCCGTTGGCGTCGTAGGTCAGGATGCGGGCTTCCTGCAGGGTGATGTCCTTGCTGCCGCCGTCCGTCCAGTCTTTAATATCGGCTTTGCTGATTTCGATGCCAGTGCGCTCCACGTTTACATTAAAGGTATAGGAGGTGGAGGGGGCAAGGGCTTCGCCCGCCGTGGCGGATGGGAAAGTGAGCGCGGCGCCGAAGGTGGTGCCGTTCAGCGTCAGTTGCAGGCGCACGGAGTTTGCGGGTTGCGGCCAGAGGATGGCGGTGCCTGTGGGCTGTCCCGCGGTGGTTGTGGTGGGCAGTTTTTCGAGGGTGGACGTCGTGCCCGTGGCTTGGGCTTCACCGGTGACGGTGTTGAAAGTTCCTTCCGTTGCCAGTCCGGTGAGGGTGTAGGTCAGCCCGTCCGTTGGGAGTACTGTTCCGGCACCCGCCTTGAAGTTCAGGATGATGCGGCTCATGCGGTGTGAAAACTGAAAATCGACCTTCGGGTTGCTGCTTTGGGCTGTTTGCTGCGCCCAGAGATAGTCGATGGCGGGCAGGTTTGCCGTGCTCTGGTCGGCAACGGTGAGGGTTCTTGTGATGACGCCGTTGCTGCCGGGCTTGGTGCCGTTCACACCCTCGTAGGGGTAATAAGCGGTGAACTCTGTCGGGGACGTATCCTGAAAGTAAATGGTGTTGTCTTCGCCCGCCGCACCGGATACGGGTTTGAAAACACTGCCGTCGGTTTTGTATTGGATATTGATATAGTTTGTTTTTCCCTTCGCGGAAGAGGTGGAAATGCCGATACAGTCGTCGGCATCCCATACCATATTTGAGGCGCGGGTGGATGTCACGTTGTCTGCCTTACCGATAGAGGCGGTGACAATGGCAGCGTTCGAGGCGTTGCCGGCGGGTTCATTGTTCTCCTCGCTGCATCCCGCGGCGAGCAGGACTGCTACCACGGACGTGACAGCGAAAAGCCGGGTCGATGTGAATTGTTTCATCTGCTATTTGTTTTTAGTTTATGATTATACTTGATTATTCCATTCCGGCATTTACGTCACTGCCGCTTGTCTCCGTCCAGCCGATAATCGTACCGCCCGTTTCGGAATTTACCGGTGCATATACATCACCGATAAGACGCATCGGATGGAGTTTGTCGGCATTGAAATCCTTCAACATTTCGCTAAGGTCGGTTTCCACCGTCTCTGTCCTGCCATCGCTGAAGGTAAGTGTCATGGCCATACGCTGCGCCGTTCCCGGAATTATTCCCGGCACCCACACGGCACCGACCAGTTTTCCTTCCAACCGGACAAAAGGAAACGGCACGATAGCCGCAACGCCCGTCACTTCGCCCGTGCGCAAGTCGATGGACGCCGCCACTCCTAACAACCGGGCTTCGATACCGGTAATACGCCTGGGATCTCCTTCGGTAACAATCACTTCGGATTCTATCTTTCGGAAGAGTTGCCGCATGGGTAACACGACGCTCGTCGTATCGTCCGCCACGACATCGGCTACCGTCGTGCCTGCTAACAATACGCCCGGTTCAGGGTGTTGCATCCCGGCGTTGTCCAGGTCATTGTCCACTGTCGCTATGCCGTCCTTTACCGTAACGTGTGCCGCCGGGTTGTAGCCGAGCAGTTCCGTCGGTCCCGGCACGAATAGTCCGGTAAGCGCGGCAACCGGTTCATGCAGGGTGAAGGATGTTCCCGCTGCTTCCGTGATGTATTCCGCGGGAGCGGCTATGCCTTCGCCCCGCCGGGTCCAGTCGGCGGTTATCACGATGGCCCCTTTGTCGGGGTGCGGCGTTTTGTAAATCGGGTCTTTTACATCGCAACCCGCGAGGAACAGGGTCGCCCAGATGCAAAGTAATGTCATTGTAATTTTCATATATCGCGTTTTTATAGTTCTACTTATTTGCTGCCGATAGTCCACACGAGGCTGATTCCTGCCTGCGTGGGTCCCCAGAAGTGCTTGCTATTGTTCCGTTCCTTATAGACACGCACGCCGTCGGTCACGCCGTAACTGTCGTATTCAGACCGGGTATATCCCAAACCGAGATTGAAGTCAACGGAAAAGGTACGGGACAGATAGAGCTGGTAGCCTAAAGTTAGTCCTACATTCCAGCACTTCCCCTGATAACCGGTATCTTTGGATAGGACACCGCCCAGCATATACTTATATACATTGTATTCGCCATAGTTGCCCGATACGCCTACATAAAAGCGTTTGTCGTGCAGCAGGTACCATCGCACTTCGGGCGAGAGCATCCACATCTTCTGTACCTTGCCGTGCTCACCGCCCCACCACGAGAGGCTGCCGTCCAGCTTCACGCCCAGATCACGGTTCACCCGCCATTCCACGCCGAGCGTGGGAAGCAGGAAGGCGTCATACAACACGTTCGTGCGCACGGCAAAACGGTAGAGTTGTTCCGGTTCTGACGGTAACCGCTCCGCGACGGGTGCGGGCTGTCGTTCCACGTTGGCTTCAGGTTGCTTCTCAGCCACGGGTTCTTCCTTTTTCTTCACGGTTACCTCTTGCGGTGCGGGTTCTTCCCGCTTTACTTCTTCTTTAGCCGGTTGCGGTTCCACGACGGTTTTGGCCGGAACACGGAGCGTCACTACCACTATATCCTTATTATTATGGTACGCACGCGCGTAATTGGCCGTGACGAAATCCGTTTCTTTCAGTCCTTTCCGGGTGATAAGTTCCGATTTCACTCTGTTGGCACGAATAAATGCCGTGTGCAGATTCTCTTTGGCGGTCGGCAGCGAAGCGCAGTAGCCATCCACCTGCACGGGTATTTTGCCTTCTGCAATCTCTGCTTTGTGACAGTCAATCAGCCCATAGAGCCGTTCCAGTTCCGCTTCGTTACCCGCACGGGTAAACATGTTCTCACCCGGAAGAAAACGGAAGGTGACAACCGTATCCGCCGCAGTAGTTTCAGATGCCCGTGCAGGGGAAATGCCGGTGAGCGAAACTCCCCAAAGCAAGAGAAGTGATAGAATTTTGTGTAAATGTTTCATAGACTTATTTGTTAAATTTCATATTATCATAGAATTATTATCACATTCAAACACTCTTGGTGAACTTTATTTCTTATCACCATACACAAAAGTATGTGAAAAACAAATTGGGCAGGTGACAATTCAACAAAATCTGCTTTTTACAATTTGTCCTAATAGCATTTCTGGTTAGGACAAATCGTAAAAGGCGTACAAAAAGGTATATTTTTACGTTTTTTGTCTTGAAAATGAGGATTTAGAGTAAAAAGGTCATATATTTGTGGAATGGATATTTCAGCGACATATATAACTGCGATAATACCTCTTATTCCATTCTTTTCGGCTATTGCCAGCGGAATATTGGTTACTTTCTCGCTGCAAGACTGTCTGAAACGGGAAGAAAGAAGATTAAAAAGAATTGTTCTCTTTTATTTTTCCATATCGGGCATCGGGTGGTTTGTAACACTTTGTTACGCATTCAGCCCGGTGCTGTTCACTTGGTTGAATGTTGTATGTCTCTTGTCTTTTATTTTACCTGCCATCTTCTTTTTTCGGATTATCCGCTTTCTTACCCGGCTCGGAAAACCGGAAAACTTTTCCATGCTCCATTACTTATTGCCCGGCATACTGGTAATAGTTACGTTGGTATGGTCATTCTTTGTACCTTTCAGCGTACAGCTTGAAATCGTTACGGGGAAAGCTGAAATTTATCCTGCCGGATATGAGGGCTTTACCCGCTTTTATACCTTAAAGCCCTTGTTCCGGGTCATCTTCGGGCTTACATATTATCTGCTTGCCATCGGGGTGTTAGCCGGTTATTATAAAAGGGCCACAGGAAATAAGGCGATTGTGCGCAAACCTGCAAACTGGGTCTTGTTTCTTGTCGGAATATCTCTGGCATCGCTGTTTTCGTCTGTATTGCCCACCTTCCTTATGAAACGCGTAGAGTTTTATTCTTCTATATGGACGCTGATAGTGGCATTAAGCATTGCCATGCAGCATGTCTTGCTCGCGTACCACATCATGCGCCGGGATTATGTACCTTATATTATTACTGAAAAAGCACCCAAACAACCAAAAGTAACAAAGGAACATGCGCAACAAATAGAAGATCAGGCGGTAGAAATCAAAGAGAAGGCTCCGCGTAAGCAACATTCCGGCAAACTCAATCGCCGTATGTTTGAGAGCTTCATCCGGAATGAGAAGCCCTATTTGAACCCGGATTACAAGATAACTAATTTGGTGGAAGATATGGATATTAACCGCACCGCACTTTCGGCATTTATAAACCGGACATACGGCATGAACTTCAACCGGTATCTGAACCGCTTGCGGCTGAAAGAACTTGAGAAACTCCGTTCACAACCCGCCGGGAAGGGGAAAAGTATCAGTTCCTTGCTTGACAAGGTAGGATTTAAGGACTTCCGCAATTATTCGCGTGCTGCCGCTGCTGAAAGGGAAGCCGCCGAACAAAAGGGCGGAGCAGGCAAAAAGAAAGGAGATACGGAATGATAAACATTGACCAAATAGATGCTTTCGCTTTTTCAGCTCCTATTATATGTGCTTTAGCTTGCATGATTATGATGCTGATGGATGCAGTTGCACGTAGGCGTAACGTGCAGGAGAAGAGGCTGCGCCTCTTCTTGGCATTAACCTATCTTATTACTTCTCTCGGATGGTTGGGTATGGTATTCTATTCTGTCAGTCCCCGTCTTTTCGCATCCTACTATACTGTATTCCTGTTCACGCTTATGCTCGACCAGGTAATGATATACAGGTTTGTTTCCATTATAACAAGTACCGGTGAGCGTCGCAAACTCAACCGCCTGCATCTGATAATACCGCTTCTCTTCACCCTCGTTTCGGCAATTAGCGACATGATTGTTCCGGTGGAACAGCAGAGGGCGGTGATATTTTCAGAAGTAAACGGTGGTGAATCCAATTTTTGGTTCAGGATAATGTACGTATTGACAACCGCCGTTTTTATAGTTTACAATACGCTCTATCCATTTCTGAATCTGCGGAACATACGCCGTTACAGGAAGTTCATAGTGAACTATTCTTCGGATGCCTATAACGCATCTCTCACCTGGCTGGCGGTCATACAAGTGCTTATTTTGATAACCGTTCCGGTTCCGTTGGCGGGATTGTTGTTCCATGTCCCCACTATTTCGTTCAGCTATTTTGCATGGGTAGGAACGCTACCGTATTTTATAAACTACCTGATTCTTTGCTACAACCTGCTCAACGACAATTATCTCATCATCCAACCGGAAGATGTAAAAGAGGATACGGCTGCCAAAACGACCACTATTGACCGTAAACTGTTCGAGCACTACTTGCGTGAAAAGAAGCCTTATCTCAATCCCCACCTGCGGATTACAGAACTTGCCACCGGGTTACATACCAACCGGAGCTACATTTCGGGCTTTATCAATAAAGAATATGACATGAATTTCTGCCGTTTGATTAACCGTTGCAGGCTGCATCATCTCGACCGGCTCCGCTTGTCGCCCTCAAACGCAGAGAAAGACAATATAGATTTGGTGTTGATGGCGGGATTCAGCAGTTACAGGAGCTATCTTAGGGTAAAAAATGAAGAGGATAGATTGTCGTTGCTGAAAGTATTTGAAAAGTAATTTCCTACTATATTTATTTTTATCTAACATCCATTTTTTTTAAGCTATTGACTTTGCCCTTTTTATTTCGTATATTTGCAGTAACCAATTAGCTGACAACAGATATGATATATATAAAAATAAAGACATAAATAGTTTTTTCAGACAGATAAATATATGTCTGAAAGAATAGAAATGGGGTGGAATCTGCAAAGATTTCACCCCATTTTGTTTAATATATTCGCGTTTGATTAGTGAATGAGCCGGAATATCGTTTATTATAAAGGTGAGACCCGTTTATAATAAACTGTTTCACTTTTTATTAAAAACGTTTCATGGGTTTATTAATATCTTGTATAAGAAAAAGAAAATAGCGTAAAGGTAGTAACGGTATCAACGAGACAAACACAAATATATCTACACATTTATAGCAATGAACTACCTTTACAACTTGATTCTTTTTTATAGTTTATTCCTTTGAACATCGGGCGTAAAAGGACCGATCTCAATGGGAATTATTTAGTTAATGAACGAATACATTCCACTTCTTCTGTCGAATAAGGAGTTCCATCAATACGGAATATATCATGGAACCACAATAGAGGTTCAGAATCATCAAGTAATGGAGTGTCCCATGCATAGATCGTATTTGTTTTTCCGGCTACAAGTCCCCAATTGATTGCACCGATATTTTCTTTCTTCAGCATTGGCATAATATCCTGGAAAGTACTATTTTGAGTACGTGCCATATATTCCGTACAAATCATCAGACGACCGTATTGCTTCAATTATTTCAATAGTCCTTCCACCATTACAGGAAAATGATCTGAAGAGTACTTATTATACTTTATATCATCATCAATGGTGTGATAAGAAAGTATTTTTATTTTTGGAGTCACAAAAATAAAATCTATGCGCTTAGCTGTTTTTCCAGTTTTGTCATAGGCATAAAAACTACCGGACGGTCCTTTAGGAGGCGTCAGAGTACATTTATATGAATCCAGTAATAAACTATCTTTCAGTAGAAGTTGTATCGGTTCTTCGTCCGGAGTGGCATTAAAATCACCGGTGCAAAAGGTCGGTTTACCTTTAGCGATTTTCCTTACCTGTTCCAACAACATGAACGAAGATTGTCGTCTTGCTTCTGTTGCTTCATGATCCGTATGCGAATTAAACACATAGAATTTCTTCCCAGTCCGGAGGTCTTTAAAATATCCCCAAGTGCAAATCCGGCGACAACGTGCTCCCCAACCATAAGAAGGTATATCCGGAGTTTCCGAATACCAGAAATCACCATGTTTCAACACCTTAAAGCGATCTTTTTTATAGTAAATGGCACAATGTTCTCCTTTATTATCCCCGTCACGATCACGACCGATATAAGAATATTCGTTCAGAATCATCATATCCTTTAATTGAGAGGTACGCCCTTCCTGTATGGCAAACATATCGAACTTATTCCGTCGCACAACATCTACCAACGCGTTCAGACGGACTTCCCAAGCCTTATCCCCCTTGTCTCCTTTGGTACGAATGTTATAAGATGCAAGGCGAATAATATCTTCCGGTTTCGTTTTGTCTAAATTGGAAGATTTTGCCGGAAGACCTCCGGCAAAAAGTAAAATCAAAAGTAGAAAATAATATTTCTTATTTATAGAACACTTCATATTACAAATCATTAAATATCAATTTATTTACTCCATTTAAATACCGGATAGCCGTTGCCTCCTTCTTTCCAAAGAGAAGAATCCCAGTTTATGACAGTGTTTTTCAGCTCGTTAGCAGATTTAGCTACTCCCTGGAAACTACTACCGGACGGTGATGTCTCATCTAAAACGGTAAATGTAGCCTCTCCTGCTTTCAAAATCATACCGTCATAAGCATAGCAGTTTTCATAAGTAGCATTGGCAGTACCTCCGACTATACGTCCCACCTTTGCTTTATCGGTACTAACCAACATACTATTCCAAGCAATACAATTTTTTATGACTAGTTTACCGCCATCCACTTTGCCGACTATACCTCCGGCATTTCCTCCACCTATGGCATTGATATCACCACTAGTATAACAGTTTTCAATACTGCTTCCACTGGCATTGCCATTCACCCTTCCGATGATTCCACCGGCTTTACCGGTATTGTTAGCAATTTGATCAATAACAGTAGCACTGGAATAGCAATTTTTGATATATCCCGAACCACCAAGTACACCGCCAATTCCACCTGCTGCTCCCGACCCCTTCAGTATTCCGGTAGTATAGCAGTTTGTTATCTTTCCAGTATAATTCTCTGCACCGGCAGCCAATCCTACATAACCGGCTATGATGCCAATACCAGTATTCGGAGATGAGATATTTGCATCCACAAATCCCACATTTCTACATTCTCCACACAATACCCCGAAGAAGCTTCTATATGTACCTGACTCACAAGTAAGGTTTTTAATTACATGATTGCGTCCATCGAAATCAATCCATTTATGGTAACCATTAGCATCATTCAGAGGTGCCCACTTGATCCCCTGCATATCAATATCCGCACTCAAGACAAAATAGGTCGTTTGTTTTCCAATAAGGACTTTGCTCATGTTCTGAATATGGGTGGTATTAGCAATCACATAAGGATTATTTTGAGTCCCGTCTCCACTAGCAAAATCACCTTCTGGTTCATTGTCATGTCCTCCATAACTAGCATAATCTCCTCTATCCAGTTGCCACTCCAAAATAGGGAATCCCATATCTATATTCCCAACATTATGCCATGGAGTCCCCCAATTGGCAATTCTATTCTGCAAAGTCAGGACACTTTCGCCTACTCCATCATATTTTCCTGCCGAAACGGAACCTGCATTATCCTCCGGAGCAAATCCTGTACAAATCATATCCTCCCATGCATAACATTCAGATGCGACAGGATCCGCCTGATGCCCACTTTCACCTTGAGACAAAACTCCACTAATACGTCCTGATTTGGCAGCGGGTCCCGTTATTTTCCAGTTCCAGGCAACACAGGCAGTTATTTTTGCTCCTTCGGAAGGAAGGGCAGCAATACCACCCACTGAATTGGCACCAATTAATACACCTGTAGAGTAGCAATACGACACTTCGCTGTTTTCATACATAGAACCTACAATACCTCCACATTCATCTCCTGTAGATATAACCTCTGCTGTAGAATAACAGTTTTTGATATAACAAATCTGTCCTCCATACGGTCTACCCATACGGGAAGCTATTCCACCAGCATACTTTCCTTTCACTTTTCCGGAGACGTAACAGTTTTCCACCTGCCCTGTCTTCTCTACAGCGTTCGGAGCTTTCACTCCGATATAACCGCCGATAACCCCTGCCCCACTATTAGTAGCTGCTTCTACATGGGCATTATAGAAACCGACATTTTTACAAGTCCCGGCCAAAATACCAAAAAAACTAGCATACGCTTTGTCTGTACAGGTGAAATTCTTTATAATATGGTTATTTCCATCAAAATAGATATAATAGTCACCGTTTGAGTTCAATGGTTCCCAATTAGATACAGACTTCATATCAATATCAGCCCCCAACTGAAAGTAAATCATCTTTCCTTTCACCAAGGCTTCACTCATATTCTGAATCTGTATCACATCCATAACGAGGTAGGGTTTGTTCATTGTTCCATAACCTTTTTCAAAAAGCCCGCCTGCTCCGTCACCCTCATCTCCGTCATCTATGTCTGTGTTTCTATCCGGCGGAATACGGCTATAGGAATCCATCGGATTAAAATCAGAGCATGAGAAAGATAAAACAGCCATCCATAAAATGGTCCAATATCTCATTACCGAATATGTACTTATATGATAAAATTTGTTTTTCATAATCTTCATTTTTATTTTAGATTTCTACTACAATCACCATAGGATAATGATCGGATAAAGAACTGACAATAGTGCGGGTAGAAAGCACCGTAGCATGTTTCACAAAAATAAAATCAATTCTGGTCTTTTTAGAAGGAAATGTAAAAAGAGCACCATGCTGAATGGTTGCTTCCCGATACGCATCTTTCAATATACCACTTTGGCAAATCGTAGTGGCTATTTCGGGAGCATCAGGAGTCGCATTAAAGTCGCCGGTACAAAATGCGGGAGTATTGTCTTTTGCTTTATCGGAAACTGCATCCACCAGCATTTGACATGCATGTTTTCTGGCATTATCAGCCAAAGGCATGTGAGTTTCAAAAAGATAAAATTCTTTTTGAGTCTTGCTATCCTTGAATTTTCCCCATACACAGAAACGTTTGAAATTTGTTTCATCCCATCCGTTGGAAGGAATTTCCGGAGTTTCGGAAAACCAGAAACGTCCGGCATCCAGTAATGTGTAGCGGCTCTTCTTATATAAAATGCCACTCATCTCTCCTGCCTTATTATCGTCATTTCCAGTGTCACGACCATAAGCGAGAATCTGATAATCACTCGCAAGTTGAGTTCCTAAGTAGGAACGTTGTTCCCAACTGGCTTCTTCGAATCCACAAATCTCAAAATCGTAGTCTTTGATTAATTGTGCCACACGTTCCCGTCGGTTAGTCCATCCTGTACCAGTCTCCACCTGTAAGTTATAAGTTGCTACACGCATGGACGTTTCAGTCACAGGGTCTTCGTCTTCCTCGCCATCTCCTGTATCCCACGTGAAATCAGGATAGTACAATGAATTGTCTTTATTATCTTCACAACTGCTGGCGAAAACAGAGAATATGAAGGTAATCAATGTGTATATTACTATTTTTTTCATAAATCTATTATTTATATCTTTTATACTTGTTATTCATTCCATCCCGGATTCTGGGTTACGACACCATTAGATAAGGTTATTTCCTGTCTTGGTATCGGATATAGATAATCACGGTTCTCATTCCAGGTACGGTCGATCCAACTGTAACACAATAAATTGCCATAATTACCTTCTGACAATGAGGTGCCGCTTCCATCGGAAGCCAATTTTACATACGTCACACTTCCAACATTGGGTTGCGAAGATGTGGTGTAGAAACAGACATCATTTGTTCCGTCTCCATCAATATCATACGCTTTATTGATAGCTGTAGCAGGAAGATAAAATCCTTTAAAGGATTGGGCCATACATTGCCCCTCTTTCCAGCGCATCAAATCATAATAACGGAAGCCTTCCATGACCAGCTCTATCGCACGTTCCCGGCGGATTTCCAGAATCACCCCTTTATTATCTCCTGTGACATTCACATAACCGGTTTCCGGAGCACACATATAAGGGTCCGGAGAAAGGTTTGCTGCGTTCATATTCAGTTTTCCCGTGACTCCTGCACGTGTCCGCAATTTGTTTATCGTATTGTCGATATCAGTTTGCGTCAGTGTGCCTAATTCTGCCTTTGCTTCGGCATAGTTCAAATAAACTTCTGCCAATCTGAACAGAGGAAGGTCATTGCTTGAATCACCTGTATAGCTCATATTATCATTTGCATATTTCAGCAAGTGGTATCCGGTCATCGTGACATTCATATTTATATTTGAAGTACGGATTGTTTGCGCTAAACGCGGATCACGATTGACTATTTCATCCTTGAATTCCATTGTTGCATAATTGGGCTGGTCGGTGAAACGGTTGCCGTTCTTCATTAAATAATAATTGACCAGTTTTTTCGAAAGTCCGGGGCGGCCTAATGTCGGAGAATTCTCAAAAGCTTGTACTTTATGAACCAGACTCAAATCATTATTATAATCCCTTGCCAATATGATTTCCGCATCAATCGCATTCTCGGATTTAAAGAGATTACGATAGGACTGTGAGCCGGATTGATACAATGAATATCCTCCGGAAGCAGTCATGATTTCATTAGAGGCACTTACACAGTCATTCAAGTATTTCTCATAATCACCCAATCCATGATATTTACGATAAGTACCTTCAAATAATCCTACACGTGACTTTAATGCCTGGACAGTCCACCAGGTTACACGATAAAGTTCTTTTGTCCGGTTGGTTTCTTTAAAAACCTCTATGGCAAAATTAAGATCTTCCATTATCTTTCCCATCACAAATTCGCGTGAATCCCTGGCTTTGTATAAATCAGCATCATCCGAGCCGAGTACTTTATCGTACCAAGGTACATCTCCAAAACGTTTCACCTTTTCAAAATAGAAATAAGCACGGAAGAAGCGTGCCAGGGCTTCATATTTGTCGCGCACTTTCTGGTCTTTACAGTTTCCCAGATTATCCAATAAAAAATTAATTGATCGCAGTGCACTCCAACTCCATCCTCCACCCGTTTCCGGAATGACACGTTGCCCACTCACTTCGTCGCTTAAAGGAGATACAATCAGCATATCAGCATCGTCCCTATAAATATCACCGTCACCCGGAAAATTGTTTGAATAGAACTGGTTACTGTACAACTGTAATTGCTCTTCATTCGTAAAATAATCCTTAGTCGTCAAGCGATCTTTCGGATTTATATCCAATATGCTTTCACAAGAAGCAAATAACAACGACAGACCAACAGTCGCCCACAATGTATATTTCATTATTTTCATACTATATTCCTTTATATTCATTATTATCAGAACGTTATATCTACACCAAAAGAGTATGTCTTTGCCCAGGGATAAATATTTGCGTCACTTTTACTTGTTTTCCAGCTGTTACTTGCCGATGCTTGTTCCGGATCAATATAATCGGAATGTAGCTTAGTGAATGTCAGCAAGTTCTCACCACTAAAGTAAACACGTATTTTCTCGAAACCTATTTTAGAAAGCCATTTATTCGGCAATGTGTAACCAATAGAAAGATTCTTCAACCGACAATAAGCGAGGTTCTGCAAATACTTAGTATTAACCACTGCCAATTCACGATTACTACCGAGAGCCACATATCCTCTGGGACGTGGGAAATAAGCATCTGTATTTTCTTCACTCCATACCTGGCTCATGAAATCGGAAGGAATAAAACTAGCGTATGGTCGGGAATAAGGTCCCCAAAACATGGATGTTTCAGCACCAGGATACCAATTTTGTTTGCCAATGCCCTGAAAAAGAACTGAAAAATCAATTCCATACCAATCTGCAGAGATTCCGAAATTATAATTATAGCGCGGCAATGAGTTACCGATCACTTTCATGTCTTTCCGGTCATTAGCCGATGTTGTCTGCTCAATCTTGTTGTTACCATCCAAATCGACAAATTTGAGGTCACCGGCATGAAGTCCATTATCCAAAGCGCTTGCGTTAATCATTTGGTTAACGAACGATTGGTCCACTTTATAATTCCTTGCTTCTTCATCCGTTTTAAAATAACCGTCTACTACGTATCCCCATATTTCGCCTAACTGCTGTCCTTCGTAAGGATCAGTCAGCGTCCGGTTGGGATTATCATATTTTGTCACTTTGGAGGTGTTATCTCCGATACCAGCCATTATCCGGTAGTTGAAAGGCTTGCTTGCCAAAGTAAAACTATCTCCCCAAGTAATAGATGCTTCCCACCCTTTCGTACGCAAGTCTGCCACATTCATTCTGGGAGAAGAGGCACCATATACGCCAGGCAAAGTCTTTCCTGCCATCAACATATCTTTGGTATCACGAATATATGCATCAAAAGATACATTCAAACGGTTATTAAGAAAACCCAAGTCCAAACCTATATTTTTTGTGATTACAGTTTCCCAAGTCAAATCGGTAGAGTTCGGAGCTGACTCATAGGCATAATCGCCTTTCGTAGTATCTCCGAAAGCATAGTTCATTACCGCTCCGGTATTAATCAGTTGCAGATAGTCATAATAGCCTACTGTTTTCTGATTTCCCAATGATCCGTAAGACAGTCTTAGTTTCAGATTGCTTACATAGTTTTTGGCTTGTGTAAAGAAGGCTTCTTCACTGACACGCCATCCGGCAGAGAACGACGGGAAGAAACCGAAACGATGTCCTCGACGGAAACGGGAACTACCGTCATAACGTCCGCTGGCTTCAAATAGATAGCGGTCTTTATATCCGTAATTCAAACGATAGAAAAAACCAAGAATAGCATATTCCTCTTGTCCTCCGGTTATGGATATATCATCACCTTTTGCCAGGTTAAAATCATCGAGAGATTCAGAGAGTAACCCGTTACGTTTCATTCCCAGTTTCTTGAAATACTTATAATCATAGTTACCTCCCACAATGACCTTTACAGAATGTGCATTTGCGAAGGTATTGTCATACGTCCCGTATAAGTTGAAAGTTTGGCGTATCTGGTTATTTTGTGCTTCCGACAAATAATTTCCTCTGGTACGTCCGTTATCCATTGTGATTGTTTCTCCCGGATTTCTGGAGTATAACACATCTACGGAACGATTCAAATTCTGCTGGTTGTAATGCGCCCAGCTGTAATTTGCACGAACCTCAAAATGCTTGATGGGTTTCAATACGGCCTCGAACGTAGTTACAAACTCATATTCACGATCCCGGTTATGGTGGCCGCCATTCAATAATACGGCACTAACACCATCTGCCACTTCTCCTGTGTCTGTCAGACCTGTTCTGTAAACCAGGGTTCCATCCGGATGCATCGGCACAATACTTGCCAAAGCATGCCGCCCGGCTCTGCTGAAAACATCATTTACTCCCGATAGCCCCGGATAAGTATATTCAGAATGATAATAAGAGGTATTGTTACTTAATTCAAACCAGGAAGTGATATTAGCGATGATTTTTGAACGAAAAGTATATTTCTTAAAGCGGTCTGAATCTATTCTGATAATTCCTTTCTGATTGTAGTAGTTACCTGATAGCATGTACTTTACTTTTTCGGTTCCTCCCGAAACCGTCAAGTTATGTTCCCAAGTGGGGCGGGTATTATCAAACAAACAATTATACCAGTCAAAGTTGCCATAATATTTATACTCTCCGTTTTTTTCTACCACCCATGGACGGGAAGGATCTTCCACTTTATCATTACGGCGAATCCATAATTCATGGTAATCTTCTTGGGTATAATGTGTATAAGGGACGCCCTGGTATGTTTTGTAGAACATATCATTGATACCGGCCGAATAATAACCACGCGTCTCAAAGTCCGTAGAAGTTGTTGTATCACCAAAACTGAAACGACCGTTATAGCTGACATTGGTCTTTCCTATCTTTCCATTCTTGGTTGTAACCAAAATAACTCCATAAGCAGCACGGGCACCATATACGGCAGCAGCCGAAGCATCCTTTAAAACACTGATGGATTCTACGTCATTGGGGTTTACCTTATTTATATCTCCCTCGATTCCATCAATAATAGTCAAAGGTGCCGCATCCGCACTAATGGAGTTGACTCCACGGATATTGAAACTTCCCCCTTGTCCGGGACGTCCCGAACTAAAGTTTACGTTCATATTCGGTACAGAACCTTGCAGAAGCTGTGATAAGTTGGCAGCAGAACGGGTCGTCAGTTCATCACCCGAAACGATAGCAACGGCACCAGTCAGGTTTACTTTCTTTTGCGTACCATATCCCACCACTACCACTTCTTCCAGTGTCTTACTATCTTCGCGGAGAACTACTTGGGACAGATTTCTGCTGGTAGCAGCGTAATTAACCGTAATATATCCAATGTATGATACTGTAATCGTACTGTTTTCGGGAACATTAGCCAAAGTATAACGTCCGTCTACATTCGTTATTGTACCCAAAGAGCTGCCTTGCACCATTACACTGGCGCCAATAATCGGCTCTCCTTTTTCATCGACTACCCGACCGGATATATTTCTTTTGTTCGCATTACTGGTTTGTTGTTCAGAATCCGTAACTTTCTCCTTCAAATAAATTTTTGTTTTTCCGATCTCATAGTTTACGTTAGTACCGAGAAACAAATCATTCAGAACTTTAGATAGTTCCTGATTCTTTGCTTCTACCGTCACTATTCGATCCGGATTGACGATCGTACGGCTATAAGCCACCGTAAGACCAGTTTGCTGTGTAATAGCAGAGAATACTTTCTCCAGCTTTACTTGTTTAAGATTCATTGTCACCTTTTGGGCAGAAGCGGAAACGCTTATGATTACCCCCAGCAACAATACGAGCAGAACTTTGTGTTTCATACTACTTGCTTTGATTAAAGTTAAACTTAGATTTAAAATCTCATTTATGCTTAGTAGACACACAAGTCAAAAAAGCGGGTGAGAGAAAAAAGAGTTTTTTTGCATAAGCCTAATTTATTTCATAACATTCTTATTCTAAAACAGTAAAGGCTGCGTATATACACAGCCTGTCCTCATTCTATTATCCTATCCAGTATATTTTACTTCTTTCCGTCCTGTTTCATTCGGACTGTCACTTCTTTCCGGACTTCATCATATTCAAATTTTACCGGCGCAATCTTTTCCAAATCCTGAAGCACCTTCTCCAGTATCGTATTATCCGAGGTCAACGTATATACATATTTCGATGCCTGCTCATCCTCTATCTTAAAGTTTACATTATACCAGCGGTTCAGAACCTTGACCACTTCTGCCAGAGGAGTATCTTTAAAAGAAATCACATTGTCTTTCCACATTGAGCCTTGCTTTGAATGATCGTTTTTGATTATCCGGCACTGGTCACTTTCTTTATTATATATCAGTTTCTCGCCCGGCAGTAACGGGTATTCTTTTGCAGAGGAGAGAGTCAGGTTTACATGTCCTTCATCCAGACAGATCACAATGTCTTTATTCTCCGGGTAGGCTTGTACATCAAAAGAAGTACCCAGTACATGAACGGAAGGTCCGTTCAGATTAACAATAAACGGACGTTTTTTATTCTTGGCTACCACGAAATAGGCTTCTCCCACCAGGAAAACTTCCCGCTTACTCAATCCGAACTTTTTAGGATACTTCAACCAGGAATCTGAATTGATATAAACTCGTGTCCCGTCTTGAAACATCATCTGTATCCGCTCTCCTTTGGCAACACGAATTTCCTCATACTCCGTAGTGCCGAATAAATCCACCCGGGAATTGATCTGTAAATAAAGACCTATCAGGAAAATAACGGGAATCAAGATTGCAGCCACACGGAAGCAGATACGTTTGATCTGTTTGCGTGATATGTTCTTTTGGATCTGATGGTACATCTTTTCTGAAGGTATAGTATGGTCTACATATATTTCTGCCGTTTCGGCTTTTAAATATTCTGCCTCCCGAGTCATCACAGCATCCAGGTAAGTGTTCCCTTCTTCTGTGGCAAACCATTCCGCCACAAATTTTGCATCCTCCGGTGTAGCAACTCCGGCAAGCACTTCTTCTATTTGTTTATCAGTGGGTCGATTCATTCTCTTTTTATCTTAAATAGTGGACACTTAAATATGTCATTAGTGTGACAAAAGTAACAATTATTAGCATTTTACTTAAATGAATACGTAGCATTTTCAATGCTTCCGTATAATGCGTTTTGACTGTATTAACAGACAGATTCATCCGTTCGGCTATTTCCTGATTCGTTAGTTCCTCTTTCACTTTCATCAAACAAATACTGCGTTTCTGCGGTGGAAGCATATCTACCGCTTTATAAAAAGAGACCATCAATTCTTTCTTCTCCAGATTTTCTATCAGATTATCTTCGTAGACAGGCGTCGATTGTGCTATCTCATAGTTCTTGCTGATTGCACTATTCTCATTACGAATCAGATTTAAGACATGATTTTTCGTCATAGTGAACAGATAGTTTTTAAGGCTGATTCCTACATGTAGTTCCGACCTAAATTCCCATAAACGGGCAAAGACATGTTGCACTACATCTTCTGCCATGTCTGCATTCATTAAATAACGGTAAGCTAATACATATAGCAGCTTATGATATCTGTCATAAGCCTGTGTAAAAGCTCCTTTATCTCCTTTTTCTATGAAGGAAAAGAGCTTCTCGTCATCTGTATTAGTGTATTGAGCTGATTTATCTAACATTCCTTGGATTTTGTTTAATTGTTTTTCCAAAAGAACAAAAGGCGTATTACAATTAAGTGTCTTTCACAAAACAAAAGTAGTAAAATTTAGAAAAGGTGGTGCATATTCCAATAAAAAAAGTCCCCGATTAACAATCCCCATTAAAATGAGGAACCGTTAATCAAGGACTACTCCACTAACTAATTAACAATGTATTATAAAT
>ENA-UOOA01002801-UOOA01002801.1-human-gut-metagenome-genome-assembly--contig:-P61old-NODE-2801-length-23390-cov-21.256782_pt1 | contig 23390 bp, 39 predicted proteins | sample MGYA00242467_ERZ724014 | MGnify/ENA metagenome assembly ERZ724014 | reverse complement strand
AGCACCACTATCACCAGCCGTGGCAGCACCTCTATCACCAGCCGTGGCAGCACCATAATTACCAGCCGTGGCAGCACCACTATCACCAGCCGTGGCAGCACCTCTATCACCAGCCGTGGCAGCACCACTATCACCAGCCGTGGCAGGTTTTCCCGGTTCCGCATTACACTCGTTAGTACACCGTTCCTTGACAAAAGATATAGCTGCTTTCACAAGCCCCCTTATATCAAGCTCAGCACCTATTCTAATTTTTGAAGAACAAACCTTGTCACTTTCTGAATCGTCTATTTTACCGCTCTGTTCAACCTCACAAAACCTTGACCCGGCTGGCGCATAGTAACCAAAAACATCCAGAGGGTAAGGACATGCATGAAAACCTTTCTCACATGCCTTTATGTCGCCTGTTTCTTCATACTCCTTACCTACCTCATACTTAAACCCTCTACAAGATAAATCTTTGTCAAACGCTTTATAAGTCTTTAATTTCTGTTCCATGATATTGTTTATTTGTTGTTATTTTGATATTTTGATTATTTTCTGTTCAAAGATCGGGCATTCTCTTCTGCCCAACAGGTGTATTCCATGAAGCCTGTAGCATGGCTTTTCGGGAATCTAATCGTATTTACGATATATGGCACAACGGCGGCAGATGCGATGTATACCGTATTTCCCTTTTGCGCCGTAACATACCACAGGATAACCGTCAGCAGTTTTCATGATTTTCTAAACAAATGACTGAACGCATTATCCAAATCCAGGTCCAAATTCAGTTTGGACGGGAAAGATTTAATGTATTCGTACATCTTATAAGCGAGGTTGTCATCATCACCGCACCTGTCAATCAGTGTGAGCAACATGGCGTTCACCATGTCAGAATCATTGCCGAAGTTTTCCTGAGTGGATTCGCTACAATGATTCACATCACTTTTCAATCTCTTTATCGCGGCTATGGCTGTGTTGAAGTTTCTTTTTGAATCGTGTCTGAGTTCAAAGCCTTCCTTCTTGTATTGCTGCTGCATTTCTAGAAGGTTGGTTTCTAAAATGTCCGTGAGGACAAATACGATGTTGGTTATCGTATTCAGTTTGTCTGTTCCTTGCATGATCGTGTATTTTTTATCAATTATTTTATTTGATACAACCTATTTTAAAGCCGTATAATGAATTTTCCTGCATGAAAGTATCAACTACAGGCTTTCTTGTTGAAAATCTTGTCACGGGGCTGGAAATGCTGTCTATCGTTTTCTTTCTTCGCCCTGTCAATCCATCTTTGGAATTTGGCGGCTACAAGAGGACAGTGGATGCGTAGGTTCCTGTCGCGTTCCGCTTCCCATTCACGTATCTTTGTCTGCATCTCGGTATTCATAAATTTCTCCTTTTTTCGTTATGATTCTTTCTTTTGAAAACTGTTACAAATTTGCCCGTATCTGTCACAGGCGCACACTCTATGCCCTTTGGCCCTGCAATACGCAGAATTGTCCCCGAAGTCCGAAGCATTCTTGCAGTTCCGGCATTTGACATATACAATTTCCGGTTTGACTTTCTTTGCCATATTTAAAATGGATTGTTATCCTCTTCAGTGCTATTACTTGATATGGGAATAATGTTCAAGTCGTAAAAGTGAGTAGATGCGGCATTGAAACCACAGATAAACTTCAATAGCCCTATATTCCTGCCTTTAGCTATATCAATCATGGCAGTTCCTTTTGTGTCCACGTCTGAAAACTCATCAGGATAACGTTTCCCTTTTACCTCGGGGCGATAAATCAGCATGACTATATCTGCTGCTTCCGCTATCTGTCCACTATCCCTTAACCTTGCCAATGTAGGTACAGGGTTAAGATTATCCCTATTCATCTGTGACAATGCAATAATCCATATATCCAAATCCTTTGCCAGATTCTTCAGCCTTCTTGCAACCTCTCCCATCTGCTGTTCTTTGTTACTTCCCTTCATGTTAACATTCAAAATCTGTAAATAATCAACCACAGCCCCGTCTATCCCATTTTTTAATTTCATTTGACGGATTGAGGATATTATCGTGTCGATATTGGACGTGCTCCTGTCATCGAAATAGATTTGCATTTTTGATACAGTATCCACAGCTCGGTCTACATTTTCCAACTGCATACCGGAAAGCGGTGAGTAAAGTATAACATTTGAAGGAATACCACTTATCATTGAAATGATTCTAGACGTAATCTGTTCCTTCTTCATCTCCATTGAATACATGGCTATCTTAGCACCTGCTATTGCAGCGTTTTTCATCATGCTTACAGCAAGGCTAGTTTTTCCTTGGCTTGTTTCACCCGCAATTATTATCAGGTCTGATTTTTGAAGCCCGCCTGTTTTCCCGTCTATCTTGTCAAATCCGGTCGGTGTACCTGTCAATTCTGTTTTTCCCGACATGTTGCGGTTTATCGTTTCATACACGGATTCTATGCTTTCCTTGACTGTGCTGATAGAATTACAATTGGATGAGAACAGATTAGCAAGCTGGTCTGACACTTTTTGCACGACATCGGCAATATCTTCCTTCTCATTAAAAGCGTTACTGTCAAGATAACTCCCAATATCAAAAAAACGTCTTCGTATCATCAGATCATGAAGTCTGCACGCATATTGATACAGATCGAATGTGTACATTCCTGAAATCTTTACCAGCTCATATAAACTAAAGTCCGGATAGGAGAACTCCAGTTTTGATTTCACACTGACAGCATCGGCCCTTCCTCCGGAATCTGTTATCTCCAATACAGTCCTGTATATCTGTTTGTGAAAATCGTTATAGAAACAATTTTCAGTAAGGATATCCCTCACTTCGTAAATGGTATCTCTCTCGCTTAGAATGGTCCCAAGAACACGTTTCTCACATTCTTCATCTCTTGGTAATATACGCATTCCACTCGGTATTATTTCATTTTTCATCTTTCATAAACTCAAATTGTTTTAAAACAGCGTTATACAAAACATCCCATTTGGAACGGATGTCTACTCTGCCTTCAATTGTGCATAATGCGTTTTTAAACATATCGTTCCCATATTTGTCTCGTAAAAGCAAAAACTCTTCTTCCGTAGGCAATCGCATATTGGAAAAACAATACGGTGCTTGTTTCTTGATATACGACAGGAATTTGTGATATGTCTTGTTGCATTCGGAAGATTTCAGCAAAGCATCATTCGTATCCTGAAACAAATTTGTAGCCCCTCTTTTTATCTCAGTCAATATCCAGTTTCTGAAATGCTCCATAAAGCCTTTCCTGTCTTTCGAGATAGTTCCTCCGGCTTTTAGGCTTATCACGAACTTGTCAAGCCATAGAAGAAACATATCATGGTCGAAAACCTTTATCCCGTTACGGTACAAATGAAGCCTTATTGCTTCTTCCCATCCGCTATCTGCTGACAGCTCATGTTGCAATTCACTGAGGGGTATATCACAACTTCCAAAATCAGAACCCATTTTTTCTTTTACTCTATTTATAGAGTTTTCTTTATTATTTCCTTTTCTTTTCTTTTGTGTACTTTTCGCGGAGTTTATAGGCTTTTTCTCGGAGGAAATGCCTATTTCTTCGGAGGAAATGCCTATTTCTTCGGAGGAAATAAGTCCAAATTCATCAAATTGACATACACGTCTCAACTGGTCACAAATACTCTTATAACGTTCCTGAATCCCCTTCGATGTAATTACTTTGTCAGAATCATACAGTTTTTTAGAAAACAACCCGACTATCAGGCAGCATTTAAAGACTTCCTGTATATACGCCTCTTCAAACCCGGTTTGTTCCGAGATAATAAAGGGCAACTCATCATCCCACCTCACGTAGTACCCTTGTTTGTAGATAATACATAGCAGGAGAGCATATACAGTTACAGCTTTACCGCCTTGATACTTGATTAGTTTTCTAATGCGTATATCCTGAAAGAAATCCACGTCCATAGGGAAATAATCAAGTCCTAATTTTCTATTTCTTCCCATGACCACTTTTCATTATTCCAATTAAATAAAGCAAATTGACTTCCCCACTTTTAGGGCATTTAGGTATATGTTCTATTTCATTCATTATTTCTCCTATTGTTTTCATGATTTATGATATAAGAGGTGTGGCAGCCTTGTATAAGGCTACCAACACTTGGTTAATTATATTTTTATCTTATTTTGGTTATTTCCTCGTGTATGATGTACAGCGTGCCTACATCATCTTTAAACTGCCCCAATGATTCTTCGTCAACAATGGAAGCGTAGTTAAAGAATAATTGCACGATATTCTTTGCTAATTCCTCAGAGGTAATAAAATTGTTTAGCATCTCATTGAATGAAGTGAAGTCGTACTGTTTCATAGAAGACCTCCTTTCTTCACTGAGATAAAGCACAATAAAAAGGGAATTATAAACAAGATAGGGTTAATGATAGTGAGTACTAGCATTAATAACATGAAAATGGCTTTTACGTTAGCCGATAACGTAGATGTAGAAGTTACTGTACTTCGCTTCTGCTCTAATTTCATGGAGTTTGGCATACGATGAAATTTGAGTTATGTATAAAAGGAAAGCCGTTAGCCTCCCAAAGTCGCCAAACTCCGACTAAATTCGCATAACGAAAGCAGTCCGTAGGGAAAACTAACGGCTATATCTTTGCGATAAAAGCTGTCAAGTAGATATAAAAATATCCACTTTCGATATGCTATATAAAATCAAAGTTTGGCGAACTTTTCACCGCAAAGATACAACTCAAATTCAAAACACCAAAATAAAGTTCAAATATCTTTCAAATAATTATCCACCACTTTAATAAACTCGTCCAATGATCGGACAACAACATATTTTGCCCCAATACTCTCAAATTCCTTTTGATAGGCTTTCTGATTCTCTGACTGTCTGCCTGTCTTTGCTTTTAATTCAATACCACAAAAGGGATAGAATCTATTTGGTATAAGCAGTATCAAATCAGGGAATCCAGCACGAACACCCATCTGCTTGAACTTGGAAGCTTCAATAGCATTACGCTTCCCTCCATTGGGAGAATGGTGGAGCCTTTTCGTCCATTTAGGGTATTTAAAATCCCAATATTGAATAATAGCCTTTTGAAGCTGATCTTCTAAATGTCTCATTCTCTCTTTTTAATTAAAAGCCCCGAAGCGTATTCTCCGGGGCACAACCATTATTTATTAACCCATGCCATTTATGTGTGGCTCACATTTATGTGGAGATGGGGCGATTCGAACACCCAATTAAGGACTTATCCTTTTGCGCTACTTCTAAGGTTAATTACTCCTTATATCTCACGTACCGTACTTTCTACCATGTGCACCTCTCGAAAGTCAAAAGCACTCCACTGCGCACCCCCATTTTCGCCCGCCACATCTTCACAGACCGAGCAGGCATGTAAACAAATGCCCGACTATATCAATCAGTCAACCCAAATTTAATTTTAATAACATTGATGATGGCTTTATACTGTTTCTCGTAGATTGTTCCCGAATGTGTTTCCTCCACCTTCTTTTCAAATTCTTCAATGCTACCACGAAAACATCCACAGGTTATTTCCACTTTCTTTTCTTTTGTCAAATATGCGTGAGTGTGGCGATTGCATGAGCCGAAACCGTCAAATCCGCAATGCTCGTTGTTGTTTTTTATATTAGCATCGCCGTACACCTGAGCATTGCCGTACACCCAAGCATTGCCGGACACCTGAGCATCGCCGGACACCCGAGCATCGCCGGACACCCAAACATTGCCGTACACCCGAGCATTGCCGGACACCTGAGCATCGCCGGACACCCGAGCATCGCCGTACACCCGAGCATTGCCGGACACCTGAGCATCGCCGGACACCTGAGCATCGCCGGACACCTGAGCATTGCCGTACACCCAAGCATCATTTTCTTGGTCTAAGTTCCCTTCTTTCTCAACATATCCTCCCAAATCACCTTTTTGGGCATATTTGAAAGATTTTGTACACTTGATTTGGAATAACTTTATTCCAAAAACATTGATTATAAACTTATCTGTTAGCTCAAATTTCTTTCCCATATTCAATCAAAATTAAAATTATCCTCACCGTTAGGTTCTTCATCCGGCATATCATTACCGAAGTCCATCGGAATGAACCAATCTTAAATAAACTCTTCCATAACTAAATCAAATCAATTATTTTGGTTTTAACAATCGCATCCAATCTCATATCAGACAAACCTTGTGAAAGATGTTGTTCCATCAAAGTGTTTGCCTCCTTTAAATCCTTTGCACAAACCAAATTATAGTATTTCAATTCTTTCTCATTGCCGTTCTCATCAATTTGAGTATCTACAATGGTAGCCTTGAAGAATGGCTTGTCTTCTGTCTTTTCGTTGATTATCTCAATGATGTTTGAACGTGAAATGGAGAAGACATCAGATTCCATATTATCAGATGCGTACTGTTCAAGCCCTTTGGCTTCCGCTTCTGCAAAAAGTGAACAGTCTGTAATGAAGTGTTCTTTTACTTCTTTTTCAAGACCGTCCTTGTTAGTTTTCATCACCTTTAACTTTACCTCGTAATACATATCATTCCTCCTTTGTCTTGTTACGTTCCTTAATCATTGCATCGGCAAACTGATATGCCATCTCTGCTGTACTCTGTGTGTTAAAGTTGCATACGCTTTTTTCCGCATAAGGGTTGAACAATGTGACAACCCTGTTCCATAAAGTTCTTCTGCGTTTTGCTTTCATCATCATGCACTTCATTGCTTCAAGCGTAATATGATCGCGCGAAATATTCGATTCCATAATTTTATTGCTTTAATTGATTAATAACTTGTCTTTTGATTTTCTTGTACAGCTTCCCGACAAAACGTCCATGCTTCTCCGTTCCGTCATCGGGCAACTCATTTTTATAAACATGAAGAAGTAACTGAATGAGAAGCACTTCTTGTTTTGTCAAAGTAAGTTTCATTTAAATATAAAATTTGTTTTGTTCGACCTCTATCTCCATCAACTGAATCAAACGTTCTTCGTCTGGAGATGGGATATATATGCCACATTGGGCACTCGCGAAATTCCGAAACCTTTCAATGGTAAGGCTAAACTCTGTACTATCAAGGTCAGACGAACTTCTTAAGTATTTTATTCTCCCAAGAAACTTGTCTTCTCTCTCACGGACGAAAGTGTCTTTGTTGCAGAGAATCTTGTAATAGTTCCGCTTTACATATTCCATCGTTTCACCAATCTGGCAACCGAAATAAGCAAGGCAGACATGAAGATATTTGTTCTGATTTAAAGATCTTTGCGGTTTCTTTTCCGTCAATTCAAATACCTTCTGTTCCTTTATCAACTTCTCCAGCTTCGCTCTTGCCTGCTGGACGTGGAGAGGATTGGAACCATCGTATTTCATAGGCTAAAATGGCAGATCATCATCCGACACACTCGGAGCACTATTTATATCCTCTGGGGTGGGTGATGTATTCTGAGGTATAAACTCTTTGAGGTCCCCGCAGATATAGTTCCTTCCTTCTACCCGTTCCTCCTTTTTAGGGGAACAAGTGATGAAATGCGTATGCCCGAACTGGGATTTCTCTTTGCGCTCGATAACAGCCACATTCACATAGATTCTTTCAACTCCATCTTTACACTTAATTTTCTTCATCTGCTCACGAGGTATATTAGAGAGACAGATATTTCCTGTTAAAATCATAATTTTATAGTTTATATGTTATACAAATCTTCTTTTGTTTTTAGCAAGTGATATAAGTTTTTTTCATCTATATATTTGCAAAAGTCTTTTATTATTTGAGCATTTTTCTCTTCCATCTTACTGTCTCTCAAACATTCTATCGGATTATATATTACGAAATCCGTATTTATTGTGTTCGTAACCATATAACGTTTATATCCTTTAAAATGGAATAGATCAAAATAGAAAGTGTCACAACCAAACAACTCAAGATAAAAACTCCATTGACACGATTCTGTATAATCTCTTGTGTGTGGTTGTGAATATTTGGTTTTAATGTCTCGTATCACGTTTCGATATTTGACATCAGCATATCCGTGCACATGAACAGGGAACAATCCACAATGAAAATCTTTACCTTTATGTACTTCATGTTCCGCATCCGGATATTGTTTACGGTAATAAAGGGCATTTTCCACAGCTTTCCCATTCATAAGCACTCTAAATCCATCTTGTTCCTGCTCAAATGTGTTTTCTCCAACATAAATCGCCTTCCCTGTTTCTACAATACTATGGAATACAGATCCTATTGCTGCATAAGCGTTTGGTTCTTTCTTGCCTGAAAGTGTATTTAACACTCTTTCTTCTGTGTCCCATATTGAATGCTTATCCCTGAATCGTCTGAACGCTTCTAATGAAGTAACACTGATACGATACATTATTATCTCTTTTTGAATGTGATTGAATAGGATGTTGTAGAGCTTTTTGAAGGAGCGTACAAAGTTATAATCTCGCCTGTTTCTTCATCTATATCTGTTTTTTGTTCCTTTATAGTACGAAGAAAAGATTCACGTTCCTTGAGTCTCATGTCAATGTCATTTTTTTCCTCATTTAACCTTTCCCATACCGGGTCACCACATCCTGTAAAGTCATATTTCACTCCTGTTTCTTTCACCTGTATCAACGCCCCACGGAATGAAGGGATTTCACCTTTTCCATACTTCCCTACTTCATTCAATACAGCTTCCCTTATATCCGAATCTTTCAAAAAAGTGCTTATTGTTTCACTAAGGCTTTTCATCTGTATGACAGCATCTATCGGATTTACATCACCATCAATTACTTTTTGTACAAACATACAGGCAAGTTCCGTCTGTTCCTGCTTCGTAGATGGAATATTGTTTATCTTCAAATCATTACTCATGGCAAATTATTATTAACTTTATATTGATAAAAATTGTCAGAAATGACAGTAATATCGTTCTGCGTAACTTTATAGTATTTTTCTATAAGATTGGATAACGAAAGACGTTTATTCTCAGATTTTGCTTTTTCAAGTTTCTGATAAATCCATTTCATTAAGTCCTCATCGTTAAACTTATCTTTTGGCAGGAGTTTTCTGTTATCTTTTTCCAATTGATTATTTGACTGACATTCATTATTCAGAGAATCAGAATCTTTTGTGTCATCTATACAAAACAACCCGTTTAATGCGTACTTCCGTGCATAAGACGATGTGCTTCCTGTGATCTGGCTTGCATCCATTCCCTTCTTTGACTCGTCCTCACGTGCGTATGCCGTTGTCGTTTCCGTTTCCCCGTTAGCATTCTTAATAGTTGCGGTTGCCCTTACATAATATCGTGTACCAATCATTACAATTTCATCAGAAATAGTAAGTGTGCACGACTGACTAAATAACAATGGTTTTACTGCTTCCAAAATATCCTCGCAATTACGATATTTATAGTTCCCGAATTTATTATATTGATCTTTGGGAGCCTTAAGCAAACTTTGAATTGTATTAAGTTCCTTCATAAATTATATTATTATTTACCAACACAAAAAAGGCAGGTCCGCAGTCCTTACAAAGTTCCGCTTCCTGCCATGATATCTTTCCAATTCTTCAAGTTCGTTTTCTAGAGAATCGATTTCTTCATTAAGCAAGGATATATACTTGCCCTTACATTCAGCATTGAATGTGAGCCTTACCGATTCCTCACTCATTGACTGGACTATATCAAGCTCTGAATAAAGTTTTTCCAATTCATCGCTTATCTGGCTTATAGTTCTCATACCTTTTCAAGAAATTGGACCGGCAACGAGCATACACCTTTCATATTAGGATATTTGACATCAGCATACCCGTTAGCGATATAAACTATTGTACCTGTCAACGTATCACCTATCTCACGTACTTTATCACCTTTCTTCATAACCATTCATTTTAAGTTATTGAACATCTGCTCCATAATACCTACTTTGGCACGTAAATCATCGTCTTTAGCTTTTTGTTCTGTAGGAACATCCCTCACATTGTACATTATCATTTTTGTACCTTTGATGCTGCTGTCAACATCCCTTATAAGCATTTTATATGCCATGCTTGCTTGATCTTTTGGGTTCACTATTGTATAACCCTCGCCACGTGAATTTTTCATGTACATTTTATATTCATTCAACATGGTGGTACGTAATGTTTCAACCATTCCCATATACATGAATTGCAGCCTGTCCCTCTCTCTGTCATATTCCTCCGTGGTTTCAAAATTGGAAATGTCTGTTTCTTCAATTCCAAATTTTTCTCTCAACCATGAATGGCTAATAAGCTCACCGCTTGAAAAGTTTTCAGCAACTTCCTCACAAAGAGATTCCCACATTTCATTATTTATTCTCATATCCATTTTTGTTTAAAATTAGGTGTCACGCAAGGAATCGAACCTTGCGTGACACTGGAAACTACACTAAACTTTACTATACTTTACCAGACTTCACCACACTTTATCACACTGGACTGGACTTTATTAAGCACCTCACGGGAGAATCGAACTCCCGAAAATCCAAATGAGGTGTCGGATTACTTCACTTCACTGTACTTTACTGGACTTGACTAGACTGTACTAGACTGTACTACTTAATTTCTTCCACTTTAAAATGCCCATACATCCTTCGGTAAGTGCCTACACCGTAACGCAAACCTGCAATATCGAATATTTCAATAACTTCTTTCTCGTCAAGTTGTGTTTCATCATAATAACAATCTATCATAGAACCCCACTCACTAATGATAGCACGGGTAGTGGTAATCTTCACATTTTTGATTCCTACTGCACGGATATCAACATACTTGCCGATTTCATACAGTTGTTCGGGGCTTTTATTCTTGTCTTTAAAATCAAGAGGACAGTCGTTGAATATGTGGAAACTGCGCTCAAACTTCTTTCCTAATTTCCTTTCTTTTGCAGCATTAATAACCGAATTTTCAAAATGGCAGGATGGAATCACATACGCCCCATTGTTCACATAAAGACATGATAGGAATTTAATACGTGATATTTCCATCAAATCTTCTTCTGTTTTTGTCCTTTTGGATGTGAGAGGTTTCAACAACTTGGAATACTCATTGAACGGATTTACTGTTTGAGGATTGTTTAACATCAACGGAGTAGTTCCTGTAATTTTTAATTTTAATTGTTTCATAATTATCTAATTATTGTGGCAATGGTTTCCAAAAATCAATGTCCCATGCCCGGTTAGTATTTCCACATATCCAAATGTTTTTCCGATGCTCACTGTCATACATCAGCATTCCCGTATTCACGAATCTGCCGGAACTCTTTACAAGCACTCTTGTGCCCAATGGTGGAGGATCTTTTTCTGCATTCCTCCATTTTATGGATTCCAAAACAAATTGAGCACCTTTCTCAAAATCCACTGATGCTGTTCTTTTGTGCGTAATTCCATGTATGCCATTTGCATACTCTCTGGCTTTCTCCTTTATTATATTTATATCCATAATTTAACTTGTTTCCAATTAAAAAGCTCCTGTTATCTTCACAGACTACAGGAGCAAAACCTAAACGACTTAATCTATCACTTATGATAACTTACAGCCACCGTCAGCGGAATCGAACCGCCGTACTATCCGTTAAATGAAAGTAGAGATTAGAACAGATAATTATTTATGTTTATTCCCTTAGACAGTACCATCCATGGACGGTGAAATTCCGTACCTATATTCACACACCGGCACGGACAGACAACATTAACTTTATGAAAATAACAAAAAAACTAGATGAAAAAATCATTCATATTCCTTTAACTCCTTATATGTCATTACCACCAATCTCACACAAAATAATGAGATAATAGAAAATATAATCACCGATACGGATTTTATAGGACTTTCCGTAACTATCGCACCATAAATCATTCCTAAAGAACATAGTGCGGCAAATATAGACAGGATAAAATTGGCTGTTTTCATTATATTATTTTGGGGGAAGTTTACTGAACCACTGGTGGAAGTTCTTGTATTCGCTTCATTATGTTAGATACTTCATCCGCATCTACATAGCTGATTACATCATTTGTTATTGAAGTGTTATAGCAAATTCCATTATTATCAAGAACTGCAACCTCATAAGTATCAATACCGTTGGAGTTTTTAATACACTTATTCCATATCCGTTCTCAAACTGCATTTTAGCATGCTTTGCGTTCATATATTCCTTACGGATGGGAGAAGGTAAGAGAAATGCATCTTTAGTCATTTCATGTTGTTTAAAAACCAAATCCTTGAATTGTTTTAGTTCATTCATGTCATTTTAATTATGAGTTTGTTCCCCTCAACGGCTTAAACCGGTTGTTACCACGAATCTTACGGGAGGGGATATATTAGACCTTTCGGCGGTACTTGTGCCCAACCAAGTTTACTTAATGCACTAAGGACAAATCGGTGCACCGAAAGTATGTTCAATCAATTATTATTATAGACCCTCAATACGTCACGGCATCCCTGCTGGTATTGACTCCTATAATCAGTCCGTTTGTCTGCATTATACGGCTTATGAGTTACACCATATAAGCATTTACAATGTGTGAAAGAACTTTAAGCTGCTCCCCTCAACGGCTTAAACCAGTTGTTACCCCGAATCTTACGGGAGGGAAGAAATAGTAATCAGATCAAATCACTTTATGTTTCTCTATGTACCTTTGCAATGAATTTACATTGTACCATATCATTCTCCCATCACGACAAAACGATACTTCCCCACTCTCCCTAATTTTGCGCAGATAATCATCAGCACAGCCTAGGAAGCACATTGCCTCTTCCCTGCTTAGCCATATCTTATTGACGGGTTGGACTTTCCCGTAATTTATATTTACCTTTTTCATTTTGCTTATTCTTAATAAATTATTATCTGATTCTTGTCACAATGGTACCGTCAACACCACTTCTAGATATAAAGTTATATCCAATCTTATTCAATCTAGACATAGTGGCACGTACAACATTTTCTTTTATTGCTTTACTTTTAATAAGCCTTGTTTCTCCGACTGCTATACTTTTTAATGTTTCAGCAGGTGATATTTTTTTGATAACTATCGTATTAATATTTTCCATTATATTTGTTTGTTATTTTATTTTTCTTTATGTTTGCGAACGCTGTTATTTAGCAACTTTGTTGATATTGTTGTTTATTAACGACATTGCAAATATAGACATTGTTGGTAATATAACAACAATATAGTAGATATTTAACGTATAATTAACATTATGGAAACAAGAGAACGTATTATTTCGGCTTACAATTATCTAAAAAATGTAGGTATTATATCATCTCAACAAAATGTTGCAGATAGAATGGGGATTAGAAAAGAAAGTGTATCTAAAGCGTTTAGTGGTAATAAAAGTTACCTCACCAACACTTTTATTCTTAAATTTAATAATGCTTTTGATAATATGTTTAATAACGACTGGCTTATGGAAGGAAAAGGAGAAATGCTAAAAAACAATCAATCCATTGGAGATATCAAAAACTTAAGTGTACATGGGGTTAACGTAAACGGTAAGGATATATATTTAGAATGTCCATTTGACAAAAACGGCATGGAAATTATTGTGAATATGATTAATCAAAACCAAAAGAATATAGAAATGTTTCAGGAACAAATAAACAGGTTGATTGCATTACTGGAAAAAAAGTATAATTAAGAGTAAATAATGAATTGCTATTTCTATTATCAGAAGTACAACAATCAAGGTTGATTGATAGAATACACTTCATGAAGAAGATTAGATTTAGTTTCTTCTAGTATTTCAAAACCTTTTCTTAGTTCTTCTGATTCGATATGGCGTTTAGTGATTTTTCTTTTTCCCATAATGAGTAAATTAAAAATATGAATAAAAATAAAGTCATAAATGTTTTAAATGCGGCTAAAGCCAATAATGGATTAAGCCGTGAGGAAATAGAGAGGATATGCGGAAAAGAAACGGATGCTGTACTTGCTTTCATCCGTTCCAGCGGAGTATGTGTTATGGGGATAAGAGATAGAATCATATATGTTGATGAGAATAAATATGAATTGCTACTTGAAAAGTTTAAACAGAAAAAGAAGAAAAACACAATTGAGGTGATAAAATATGTTATTGAGATTATCACCTCTGCGATATCCAAACTGTGATATCAATAGTGTTCTCTGAACTCGTCAAGTATTTCAGGATGCTTTTCGTGGATATATCTTATAAAATCGTCCACACTTGCATAATCGTTCTCTATTTGTTTGTCAATATCAACCTCAAAATGTTCGCAATGGAACTTATTGACGTATATATTGAAAAGGGAATGTTTGATAAAAGATTCAAGAATGTCAATCTTATGTTGCAGAGAAGCGACAAATTGAAGGTCTGACAAGTTCTGTTCTGGCTCTTGTTCAATGTGACTTGCTGATTTAAATGAATTTTTCATAATTCGTTCTTTGAAATGTTGTACAATCGGTTATTAATGACTATCTTCCCCTTCCAACTCTTGTTCTTGGAAGATTGTATTTCTTTACAATATCTTCGTAAGCAGAATATGCTAAACTATCAACGTGCTCATTATACTCATTACCGTTGTGCCCCTTCACCCAAACAAAACATATTTCACGAAGCGATGCGGCGCAATGATGATAAAGGCTTATTAAGTCTAAGTTCTTTTTAGGCTTCTTGCAGTTCGTGAAACTTGTTATGCAATATTGAGAATCGGTATATACGGTTAATGTAGCTCCTTTAGGAACAGATTTAACAGCACTTATTATGGCAAGCATTTCCATGCGGTTATTCGTAGTGCCAACAAATCCTTTTTTAGACTCTTTTATTATTACACCGTCTTTAAGTATTATATAGGCAGAACCACCTTCTCCATAAGGAGATATGTTATCACAGCTACCATCTGTGTATGCTTCATATTTAAGATTTGTTTCTTTCATTGTAATTATATTAATAATGAGTTATCTATTAAATAATAACCTGCTTTGATTTGAGGTAGGGGACTTGAGCAAATCATCCCCTTACCCGTAGAGAGTGTTTTCTCTCTTGCGGTTCGGGAATGATTCAAGAGAATGAGCCCGTCATCTCGGCTTTTTCGTCTCGGCTCTGAATTGGGTGCTTCCAATCTCGGCTTTCAGCTTCTACAGAGTTGGTTATCTCGTAACCTGCACCTGCGCACCAGTCTGCTTATTTCAATCGACTGCCTTCTTTCGTGCATCCCCTCACGGGCTTTCACCGTGAAGCTTCGGAAGGTTGTTTTAAATCTGTTATTGGTCGAACGTATTTTCCCCGATAGCCCTGCTGTATCCAATTCATGGAAAGCATACAATAACCGATTGTATGGATTTAATCTAACTTATAGGAAAGAAAAAATCCGTTGCTAAAGTAACGCGGCAACGGATTTTCATATAGAAGGCCCACGTTAGGGCGATTGTTTAATCATGTGTCTGTTGCCGCGTTACTTGCAACGGGTACAAAGGAATATGATTAACAAGAGATATCCAAAAGTGTTAACAATCGTGCGATATTCCGTTTAAGGTGGTTATAATCCGTTTTGGATTGTTATGGCTGGTTATTGGGATTATCGTATTTGTATTATTTAACAAAATCAAACATAAACAAACAAAGGCACTCTACTTATCGCAAGCAAAGTGCCTTTCCAATATGAACGTTGGTCGTAACCTCAACGTGCTCTTATGCTAATTGTGGCAATATATTCACTTTAATCAACGCATCACGAAGAACAGATATAGTTGATAAATCATTCTTGAATACTTCGATGTTGTCCTCGGTAACAAGAGATGCGTAGTTGAGCATCAGTTGAGCAAGATCATCAGCAAGCTGCCTAGGTGATTCCATCTCATTGAAAAGTTCTTGAATGCTGGACAAATCGTATTCTTTCTTGTTGCTTTTATTTAATTCCATATTTTTTGTGTATTTTAAAAGTTTACAATCTATTAATTAACAATGTTGCAAAATTGAACATGAAATATGCGCCCACCTCATAAGAAAAGTGGGGAAATGAATTTATGTGGCAAAAAACAAGGTTACGCGGCTGGATTCAGCTCACCTTTTATCTGCTTGATGGCTTTCTTCACGTTCCAATCATTTTCATATAGAGCAATAATGAAACGCCTACCTCGCTGCGTCCAGACCGTATATGTGTTGGTATGGGTATTACCTCTTTCACTTGTGAAAATATTGGTTCTCGTTTCGTGCATTCCCCATTTGTCGTAGGGCGATTTAAGAAGCCATTGCCCAGACTGCTTAAACTGTATTCCAAGTTCTTTCAGTTTGCTATTTAGTTTCTCTGCCGACATACCTATCTCTTTTGCTATTTGAGTTGCAGTAAGAGCATTCACACTCTGCAAGTGTTTGTCGTAGTAGCTGACTTTGGGAGCGGATTTTTTGATTTCCTCTGTCTGAATCTCAATGGTGACTTGCTGTTGTTCGGCTTGGGCTTCAAGCTGCTTTAACCGTTCCTCTCTCTTGGCAAGGGTAGCTTGTGCGATGGTTAGAGCACGTGCCATGATTTCTTCGGGGGTGTCGTCCTGCTTGGTGGCGAGATAGCCGCCAGTCTTGCGGATTGCAGGGAGGACTTCGGAAGTTACCCATTTACGAAATGCTTTCGCTTGCGGTTTTCTGCTATCAAGGATAACATCATACAAACCGTCCTCATTTACAAAGTTTGCTTGTTGTTCTCTTCCGAGTGCGTCTATTATGGGTTGGGTTGAAACCACCCCATCGTCAAGTCTTTGTTTTACATCACCTTGTCTAAGCCCTAATACCGAACATACATCGGAAAGGCAGAACAATGGTTCTTCACTCGTTCCTGCTGTTCTTATTTCACCGAATTGTGGTGAATTGAACACTTGGATGGCAGAAGCATCCGATTTCTGATTGTTTAGCATAAAATAAAAAAGCACACGGTCACGGCTGCTAAACAATCATAAGATTAATTTCGGGGACGTTTCCGTTACCCCACCGTTCGTGTGCTATATCTAAAATACGATATACCTATGTCTATATTGGGCATAAAAATAACCCTTACGGATTACATAAGAGTTGCCCACTCTTATAATTGTTTAGCACTGCAAAGGAAAGCATAATTTTTGATATGGCAAAATTTTGGAGTGTATTTTTGGAAATAAATTATGAAATCACTTCACCTCTCTCCCAAAAGTCTTACATATCATTTGTACAGCAATATTGTGAACTGATAAATATAATTCATCACCTATTTTATTTATGAAAATACTATCATTTCGATGCCCATATACTAAGAACTTAGCAGCTTTATTATAATCAGAAGACGGAGATTTCACATTTGTATAATATTCGTATGACACATCTTCATTTGTGTTAAATCCTAAGTAGGCATCCATTACTATACTTGCGAACCTATTCATTCTACAACCTTTCCCTACATCTATAATATTTTCATAATACACCTCATCATCGTAAACAGAATCTTTCAAATAGTAATACTGATATTCAGAAACATCATATCCTCCAAACATATTTTCACCACGCACTTTACATGATAAGATACACAATGTATCGTTAAGTTCGGACGTTTCTATATCTGATATTTTTAACGCATCTGGGTTTCTTGCCATTTCAAGCATGGTTTTCTCCATCTGCTTTCTTGCCTTACTTTCAAGGCTTTTTCCGCACGACACCAAAGCCAATGACGCAATAATCAATAAAAATAATTTCTTCATAATGCCTTATTTTATTCGTTAATATATTACCAACCCATCTCATCCATTTGCCTTAGCTGTTCCTCCTGCTCCTTGCTCCCTTGGAAGTGAACTTGTTTCCCTCCGTCCTTTGAGTTATATCCACCACCTTCTAAATATCTTATTCTCGCCTTACGTTCCAATTCGGCTGCATCCTTCATACCCATGTCACGGAGCTTCTTCTCTCTGTTTACACTGTTCCAGTATTCTTTATCGTCCGCATTCATAGTCCCACGACCACGTTTCTTTGAGTTTCCAGTGGTGGAACCCGATGAAGAACTTCCACCGAATAGTTTCTTTGTAAGTTCATTGTCCAATACTCTAACTTTATCATTAAGAATCCTTGCGTATGGGTTTATCGTGCATACAACCATATATGATAAACTTCGATAATCTAAAACGCAATCTAATAGTAAAGAATCATTCACATAACAATGGTCTTGACGCTCTAAAATTGGACGACCAACTCTTCCTTCAAATTCACGCAATGGAAAACTATTATATTCATTACGGATAGTATCAATGCTCACGCCTAGTCCATAATTATCCATAATTGTATTTGCTATATTCTTTTCACCTTTGCTTCTTAAATCACCAAAGCCCCTTATTATACATAGTTTCCCTTCGTAAAATTCTAAAGATAATTGACTTATACCATTCTTTTCTGCTATGAAAAATCTCCAGTCTTTTATATCTGACTTATAATTGTCGTTGTTTATTAGTTCAACAAATTCACTTAAAGTATCAACAACATCATATCCCATAGATTTGCATTGCAGAGCTACTTTATCATAATCATCACCCATAGTGAATCCATACACCCCCTTTATATTTGAGCTTTTGGCTTTCATTTCTTCCAATGAATCAAATCCTTTACGTGAATCACACGACACGAAAGCCAATGCAAATACAGCTAATAATAAAATATTTTTCATCTTTGTTTTTAATTTAATCTATTGTTAAATACTATTGGATAAATCCGCTCTATTTTTATCAAGTATGCTATCTATTCTCTTTTGCCTATTCCTTTCCATTTCTTCACGCATCTTAGCCTCATTTTCAAGCATATCGGTTATGTTATAATCATCTATCGTTATTGTTAGTGTATATGATGCGTGGTCGTTACCACCGCCATATTTTTTAGCCTCATTCTTTATCGCTATTCTTTTCTTAGGAAATATCCAATACAAATAGATGTAATCTGCTTTTTCGTGCCCACGGATTTCATCATACCCAGTATATTTCTTATCGGGCATACCATATTTCTTTTCAAAATGTGTTATCAAATCACGAATATAAGGCTCTGGATGATATTCCGCTCCACTATTATACTCTCTCCTGTATTCTTCATAAAGATAGCTATGTCTTAAAGTTAGAGAATAAAGTTTACCATTATGAAACTTTACATCACATATATCTAAGTCTATATCTCCTATACCTAAAGATTTATATCCGAGTTCTGACTGTATCTTTCCTCGCTCTCTTTCATAGTCTTTTTTACTCTGACCAAGATAGATGCCTCCTAAGACGGTTTTATCTTCGGACATAGTTATATTAGATTTATGCCTTATATCTTTTAGAACTCTATCAATAGAATCCTCTTTTGCTTTCTTTATTGAATCTCTCTTTTCCTGCTCATATTCCCAATCATAAGCATAATTCTTGCTTGTATTGTTGCATGAGGAAAAAACTATTATTGAAATAACAAGTAATATCTTTTTCATAATCTTAATATCCAAAGAACAAACAACTAAATACATCTGACATAAGAGGGGAAAAGCAATACGAGCATTAAGGTTGCTGCCATAAATATCAACACGTAGAAAACGACCATAAAAATATTACTTAATTTATCCCCTTCTGTAATATCGTCATTTTTACTATTAATTACACAGGTAATAGCAGAACCACTATGAAAAAGTGCCTTAATACATTTTACAGCAAACAAACCTATTCCAAACAGAACTATTAAGCTGGTTATAAATATTCCCCATCCTTGCTTATACGCCCTCCTTGAAAACGGATAGCCTTTTCTTGTTCCCATAGCAACGATTATTTATTAATTATCAATTTAAACAACCAATGTTTTTTATATGTCATATTCTCTTCTTCTAATTCAGAAACCCTTTTCTTCAACGTTTTTATTTCCTCCACATATTTGAAGCAATCCAATTCAAGGAACTTCTTAGCATAGTCAGTAGAAACGACAACAATCATACTACCATCATCTCCAACAAAGTATCTTACCAAATTCAATGGTCTGAAACATTCCTTTATGATTGAAATCTCACGTTCATCCTTTGGATTATAAAGAGTATATCTTGGTTCAAGCATTCTCTCCAGCAATTCTTTTTGCTCGATAATAGAGTATTCAGCACTCATTTTCTCATCCCCTTTCTAAAACTACTATTGGCATTTCTTGAACTTTTCCCAAGTCCACCTCCGAACACCCAAATGATAACCGCAATAAAAAAATAGTATGTCCATAACAACATTACATTTTAGTTAAACGTTGCAAAATTACAACATAATTCCAAACTGTCCAAAAATAAGAGGTATGTTAGATCGCATGAAAAAAACCAAATAAAAATTTGTCTTTGCAATATAATGTATTACTTTTGCATTATAATATAATACAATAATAGGATGGAAACAGTAATAAGAAAACAAACATCGTTCCGGCTACGTGAAGATTTGCTTCAAGTATTGCAGGAACACGCAAAGAAAGCAAACAGAAGCCTAAACAATTTTGTAGAGAGCACTTTGATGGATGCGATGTATTCAGAACCAAATAAAGAAACGGCCGCAGCCATAAACGAAGCGCGTTCCGGCAAGTATTCGGGAACGATAGACACTACAGATTTTGATTCATTCATGAAATCTATCAACGAAATATGATAATTTTCTTCTAATATAGATGGATACAGAACATAATGCGCTCTTTTGAAATAGCAAATATCCAAGTATGTTCTTAAACATATATATTTTTCTATTAGAAATATCGATAAATAAAAATAATACCGTATATTTGCAGCAGAAAACATAGGCAGGTAAATCCTAAACAAAGAGTGATATACATCATAAGTGTATTTGCAAATACACCTCTTTTAGGGTCTGCTTTTTTTTGCTTTAAACGTATAAATATGGGTAATATAAGATTGAAACAAGAGCCGATTTCTTCCAAGAAGGACAACTCTGATTTGAACAAATCAAAATCAGGGCAAAAGTTCGTGTTGTCTGATGTTTCCAAGGAAGAGCTTGACAAAAGGAGAATACCCGTATATTCCTATTTGCTATAATGCTTCAAAGTGCATATCCGTTCTATTTCATACAAAAGGACAAAGGAGACTCGCAGGGTCTCCTTCATATTTTATTATATAGGTTTAGGTCTTCCAAATCAAAGTTGGTGTATATTGTCAGAGTAGAAGAATATGAGCATAATATCTATGCCGTAAAATTCTACCAGAAGAACCATTCTCTATCAAAGAACAAATATAGGATAATGACCAACACCAACGAACCAAGACGGATAATAAACACCTGCATAAATATCATGCTGTCTATTTATCACATGAACCCCAAAGCGTCTTTTGGATTCATAGGCTCAAATGGATTCGGCGAAGATGTATGTTGCACAAAAAGATACAGGGTCTATTCAAAAATCATAGCGACTTATTTTAGTGACAAGCATTTTTATCACAAGGAAAACATAGAGAAAAGCGCATATATGCTCATAAACAACGTGTCTTTAGCCGAGAACCCTGATTTGGTAAACCAGATAGAGACTTTCTTTATTGAACAATACGAATATTTTGAATAGGTTTGTGTGAAGTAACGATTATTTAATTATATGAAAAAAGCCGCAAATACTTGGTAAAACGCGGCTTTCATTTTGTCAAACATAATATTTACTCAAATTTCTACCTTAATATTGACAAGCACATTAGAATTACTTCTCAATATTAGCTCTGATCTGTTTAAGTAACAAAAATGCCCCTTCCATCTTATAGTTACCCAAACATTGTTGGGCTTGCATAATACAGCTTTCGACAGTGAGAGCTAAATCGGGAGTAAACGCAGATTTATTAATTTGCATTGTTTTAGGAAGTTGGCTAGCATGATCATTAAACCATGCAATCATTTCATTCAATTCTTCCTCTGTGTAACTTTGTCTTTTCTCAGCCATACTACAAAAATTTAATCCATTATTACAGGAACAGCAAAATTAAAAATCTTGTTTAAAATATACATATTATGAGATTGATTTATTCATGATTTAGACTTTTTTAAGCCACCCGATATGTAATCAATCACTTTCCTGTTAGCCTCATCAATCTTATCCCTGTCGAAATCAATGTATATATCTGTAACATCACAACCAAAGGAGTGCCCCAAAGCTAAAGATATTACATCTTTCGGAATATCCACCTTATGTGCTAGCGTAGCCCATGTATGGCGCGCCCAATATGTTGAAAGTCTGGGAAACAATGGTTGCTTACTTTTTTTCCCACCAAGCCCATTTCGTTCAAACGGGCCTATCCCTTTAAGATTCTTATTCATCCTGTGGGTAAAATCATGATAGTCTCCATAGTAATCTAATACATCTAGTAAATGAGTTTTACCTTGATACCTGTCCAATATAGCTTGTGCTTCCGGCTCTATTTTAATAGAGTAAAACTTCTTTGTTTTCTGCCGATAATATTCTATACGTCCATCTATTATATCCTTGTGTTCAAGTAAAAGCAAATCACCTATATTTATTCCAACAAGATATACAATCAGCATAAATATATCCCTGTATTTCTTTTCAAACTCCTCACAAGGATAATCACGCAATAATCTCAATTGTTCAACAGATAAAGCACGTTTTCTAGTTTCTTCTTTTTTTATCTTATACTTTCGAAAAGGATATAAGGTAGTAATTTCTTCATCAATAGCATAATTGAATACTGCACGAATGTTACGCAGGTGAATAGAATAAGCGTTTACTTTCATCCCTGATTCAGCCATCCAACTTTCAAAATTAGACAGCCATTTCCTATCCATTGTGTCAAAGGTGCAATCCGGATCATATTCAAGCAGTTTATTTCTAGTTGTATTATAAACCGTTTTTGTTCCTGTATTACTCTTTATGGAAACAAACTCATCAAGATAATCTATAAAACATCTTGTTTTTTTTACAACCTTTTCATCAAATACATATTCGCTGATTATCTCCTTGGCTTTAGCGGAAGGCAAAGAAGATAATCTAGCTTCATCGTCAATAATCAACTTTTCAGCCTTATTCTTCAAACTGACAAGCCTTACATTTTTTACTTTATACTGTGGTACCGATTTGTCCAAATAAGACACTTCATTAAACTTTTCAGAAGGCGGTGTAGATATTCCAGTGGAGAAAACAAACCTCGTTTTCCCTATCCGTATCACAAGAAGAATCATCTGAGATCCATCCTTCTTTGCTCTTGTGTCAGGTATCAATCTTACTGTTGCCATTGTTTTGTGACGTTTTTGTGACGATAAAGATACATAATAACCCCCAAATAACCACCTTAAACGGAATATTTTCTTTGATAATGATATAAAAAAAAGCACTTACCATTAGATAAGTGCTTGATATTCAGCAGAGCGGCAAACGGGGCTCGAACCCGCGACCCTCAGCTTGGGAAGCTGATGCTCTACCAACTGAGCTACTG